>MDTD01118588.1_pt1 | contig 15195 bp, 15 predicted proteins | sample 811221 | NCBI WGS metagenome assembly MDTD01 (sample SAMN05326646, study PRJNA326480) | marine metagenome | isolation source: seawater | place: Pacific Ocean: South West | collected 2011
CTTGAATGCTTGTATTTTTTTCTAAATTATTATATGCACTTGGCGTCGATTGCAAATAATCCCTTAAGGATCGGTACTCCTCTAAAGTATAATTGACGGTCATTTGAAGTTGTTGCTGAAAATCATCGACGTGAGCGCGGAGTGCTTGACGAGTTGGAGTATTCCGAGCAAAACTACCATGTGGCTGAAATTTTTGAGCAACGTCCTGCATCTCTGGCGTACTAACTTGTTTACTCTGAGGAAATACTGCTTCTTTCATAGAACGCCTTGCCTCGATGAAATCTAAATTCAATTTTTCTGCTTTTTCTAGATTAGAGAGTGCTTGCTGGAGCGCTTTTAAATTTGAACGTGCTTTCAAATATCCTGCAAACTCAACTCCTGGAATTAAAACACTGCACTCTTCAGAGTTCTGAAATAATTGAGACCAATGATCTAGATCCATGCTACGCATACACTCATCATTCATCAATAATAATGCCTCTTGCACGTCGAGATCCAATTGCAACACACTGTTAAAAAATTTAGACCATGCATCTGTGATAGTGAAGTCTGTAATTGAATGTCGAATAAGCATGATCGACACTTGATCAAGCTCAGCTGAAGTTGAGCTTATTTCGGGCATTTGCTCCGGTTTTATACCGCTGTGAATGATCTTTTTAAACAAATAGAGTCTTTTCCAGTGGAGATTTGACAATACACCACACTGATGACTTAATTGTAATAAGTGTAATCTATCAGCCGGCTGATCACGCAGACCATCAGGCCATTGAACACACTTAGAAGCGCCAATTTCTATCACATATTTCAAAGATTGATGATTCCTAACAGCTTTGATCAACGCTGGATTCTGGTTGAACGCTTGTAAGACCTGACGCAAAGTAACATCATTTTTAAGAAAAAGATTTTGTTTATAAAATACAATCAAACGCTCAACACAATACGCATGCTGTAAAAACCAATGATCTATATCAGACCATACTTGCTCTTGATTGGATGAATATGTATTGGGAAGAATTTTTGAAGAAACACGCATCAAATGGATCAGCAGCTGTGAGGCATTCTGATATGTACGAGCAGCGCCTAATATCGGCTCCACCAGATGATTATGATTACCATATTGATTCAAAAATCCTGCAATCATCACATAATCTTCTTCAGATACAGCCTTCGAATGCTCGCTTAATATCCGAAGAATAATAGAAAGTAGCTTCCCCAGCTTGTTTTCTTGATTATCCCTATCCAATGACTGCCAAGCGCTTGAGAGCCCAACATACTGTCTGATCAAGCATATTAATGACTCAAAAGCCTCTTGGCCAACCTTGTCATCCAAAGCCTCTATTTCCCGATCAATTGCATCATTATCATTTCTAGAAGGAACTTGTAACCCAAGGGGGTCTAGAGCACCCACAGTGATGTTATCTTCTTGTCTAGAAACAACACTATTTCCTAACATAACATCTCTCCTTATCATTCAATTATTGTTTTATTTTCAACTCATTTAAAATCGAATTAATTGTACCAGAATTTATCTAATAAGGCAATCTCACTGAGCCGTCAGTGTGTTCATTTATCTTCTATTTGAGTTGGGTCTTGTTTTAACACACGCAATGTGGGTGTGCTTTTAGTTGATTTTGAAGTCTTGGACAATTTTTGATGAGCCTCTTGAGACTTGACTCGATGTAAATCAGGCCCTGTACTGGATTCAGGTGCTAATGGCCCATCTAATTCAAAATCAAATAAACTGCCTTCACCATTTTCAACAGCATAAATCGCTTGAATGGACTCAATAGGCAATACAATATTAGCCTTTATCCCTGGAAATGCAGCATTAAACGTAATAGTTCTTAAGCCCATATTTAAATTCCGAATGGAAGACGGGTTAATATTCAAAACCATTTGTTGATCATCATTAATATGTGCGACAGGCACTTTGACCCCTTCACAGGCCGTATTGACAAGGATATGAGGTGTCAATTGATTATCTACAATCCAACGATACATCGCCTGAATGATATAAGGACGACGTGTGGTCATTGTATCAGAAGTCATCTGACTCTCTCAAACTCACTTCATAAGGTGATAAACTTGCTTGAAAGCTGTTGCGATCAAAAATTCGGTCAGCATAAGCGACAATAGGATGCGCTTGCTGAGGCAATTCAATACCCAAAGCAGGCAACCGCCATAATAAAGCCGCAATACAACAGTCAACTACAGTAAAATCTTCACCCATAAAAAAAGGCTCTCGCTCAAACAAGGGCACCACTTTCAACAGGTATTCAAGCAAGATTTTACGATTTTCTTGAACCGATTCGCCACGCTCAATTGCCAATAAAGGCTGATACCAATCTTTTTCAATTTGAGCCATCATCAAACGCGCTTTAGCCCTTAACACAGGATACACCGGCAATAATGGAGGATGAGGAAAACGCTCATCTAAATATTCTAAGATGATTCGACCGTACATAAGCATCAAATCACGATCGATCAAGGTTGGCAAAATACCTTCAGGATTAAGCTCTAACAAATCTTCATGTGTTTTTGGATCATCGACATAATATACATCTGCAGTCACTGCTTTTTCAGCTAATACAATGCGAACACAGTGATCATAAATGGATCGCGGGTCTGAAAACAATGTCATTACCGATCGTTTCACAACTGCCATGACGACTCCTTATGATTAGAGATACAATACGAATGATATCAAAAGCTTGGGCATTAACGTTTAGAGAACTGCTTCGCTTTACGGGCTTTGACCAATCCAACCAATTTACGCTGAACAATACGAGCATCTCGAGTTAAATATCCTGCAGCCCGTAAGGTTCTGTGCCAAGGTCGTTCAGGCAGCTCAATCTGATTAGAGGCTTGCGCTTCACGAACTTGCTCGATTGTAAGACCCAAAAGGTCTAACTCATGCCGATCTAGCGCGCGTGCGAGCCCTAAACGCAGCGCTCCTGCCTGACCAGTGAGACCGCCACCTTTAACCGTAGCGACCACATCAAACTGTTCAAGTCCATCAATCACCTTAAGCGGCATACGCACTTGATCAGCCCAATCTGTCTCACCAGGAAAGTACGCTTCTAATGGACGACCATTGACCTGAATTGTTCCTGTCCCTTTTTTTATAAAAACTCTTGCAATTGAAGCTTTTCGGCGACCGGTTCCGTAGCCTAGAAACACTTTAGCTTGACGTTTTTGAGCTGTTTTTTTCTTCTCAGCCATTCAAGTTACTCCTTAAGAATTATCTTTAGATTTAAATTCATTTGCATAAGGCCATACAGTGCTCAACTGCTGCGCTGCATGTGGATGCTCTGCTGCATGATAAATTCGAACTTTACGCAACATATCCCGCCCTAGAGGACCTTTGGGTAACATTCGACGAATGGCACGACGCAACACTTCAGCAGAATTTTTATTCATTAATTCACTCAATGAAGCATCTTTGATTCCACCCGGATAACCCGTATGCCAATGATGTCGAGTACGATCCGCTTTCTGCCCTGTCAACACCAACTGATCTGCATTGATCACAACAACGTAATCCCCTGTATCACAGTGAGGGGTGTAGATGGGTTTATGTTTGCCGCGTAGTACGCATGCAATTCGGGTCGCCAATCGGCCTAATACAGCCCCTTCAGCATCCACTAAGAACCACTGAGGGGTCACAGTATTTCGATTTGCGCTCATGGTCACAGCCATTGACCTGATCTCCTAATAAATTAATACCTATGTTAAACGATAAATCGAAAATCATACAGAAGCCTCGAATCAATTTCAACAAAAATCATATGCAAGTGATGGAATTTCACCCAAGAACACCCTAAGCTTCGTCCACAACGCTTCAATCAATAGATCATTTACTATGATCATAGACCTTTGCAACCATTCAGATTAAAATAGTGTTTACTTTTTAATGATCTCTTAAGATAACTCAACTATACTAAGTATTATGACAATAAAAGTAACGACATAAAACATAGGAAAAGGAGCATATGATGATGAGAGATTCAGACCCAAGCAATGGTAGCATGCGCGATTCAGCTAGTAGTGGTGTCGACGATAACTTTCAGGTCACTATCGATACTCCTACATGGCTCTACCCAAACGCCGCCCCATGCAATGTTCAAGGCATATTTAACAGCCTTGAGGAGCGCTTGGGTCTAGATGCATTATCAGCTGCACTCCGAGGTGATAATCCTGAGCAGACTCTAACCCCATTGCTTCAACAGATTTCGGAGAGCCTCAGTCTAGACACAATTCTTCAATCAGGCCGTTCGGAAGAAAACACTTCTCTTTACGACGCATTAATCAAGTGCAATGAAACAGCCCAGCGATTAGCAACATTAGACGATGCTAGAGCCACCTTTATACGAAAAATCAAAGCCTATGAAGACAGCCCTGATGCGCCCCTCCAATCACTTCGCATACAACCCACTTCAACTGGCGGCGTCAGCATGACTGCCTCTGCATCAGGGCTAAAAGCTAAGCAAGCCGAACTGCTACTTAAAGCATTTCTCGAAAAAAATCCAAGAAGCACTTCTATGATAGTTTCAATTGACGCACAATCTGCTGCTGGACTCAGAAGCGCCCTAGGGCTTTCAAACAGATTAAATTTTGAAAAAGAAATAGTCCAACAGGCCACTCAAATAAATATGGATGTTAAGCTTAGGAGAAGCGGTAAAGTGCTTGCCGCCGCTACTCCAGAACAATTGTGCTCATACCACGCAAGCGAAGTTGAATTGGCCCTACTGGTAAATGAAACCCTTCGAAACCAACCAGACAGGCACCCAGGCAGGCCACTCTCATCAGAGGTTTTATTGAAAACAGCTCAAACACTTGGCGAAAGTTTTGATAAAGCTACTAAAGATGCTCAAAGCACTCATAAGGCTTCCCTTAGCGCCTTTCAAACAGTAAACAGAATTGCCCCTCAATACAATAGACGCGCTCACGCACAGTCCAACGCTCAGCAGAACTTTATGAAGACACTCGTATTGCTATTCAGCTTAGAGCCCAAATCAGAAGCGATAAAGGCCTACCGTGAATTCAAAAACACAAATCAGGCTACCGCAACTCTCTTAGAGGAAACATATTCAGATCAAAGAGGATTAGGGAATGCACTTAAGCTCACTCAAGACAGCCAAGGAAACATCACACTGGCACCAAGAACTCAGTCACACACGCCAGAGCAAGAAGGGGTACGTGGCGCAGTAAGTAGCGCCTTTAAAACAGTAGGCACAACCTTACAACAAGCAACCAGGCAATTGCAACGTGTCTTACCCGGAACTCATTTGGGTCGTCGCACAGTAGACCCTAACTCTACTGCGGGCCTATTTCAAACAATGCTTATTGAAGCCAACCTTCAGGATCTTAAAGAGATGGCAGCACTTGATGCTGATGCTAGCCGTGAACGTGAAAATCAAGTCCTCGAGAAGATTCAAAGTATCGCAAAAATGCTAAATGTTTACGACACCCCCTTTATTGACAAAGGTACATGGGGAGCTGGCAGAGATGATGCACAGGATGAACTTAAAGAGCATCTGAAAACACTCGCAACCAAAGCTTTGGGTAGCGACGACCCTGGTAATGAAGCAGTAATCAGGATTGTTAACGGTGCATTCTCATCAGCGCAAAACTCCACTAACGAGAGAGCGGGGAGCATGGTGAACCCTATGGGGGGATCAGAGAATATAGCACATGAGGCTAATCCTCTAGTTGGGTCTGTTTCATCATCATCTCCTTAGGATCAACCAACTCAGGCGGAGCTTAGAACAGTTTTGAGGACGGTTATGATTGAGACCCAACCTCACCTTCATCTCCAGCATCTGAAGCTTGATACTGGGCTGAATCACCAAATTCTTTGTGTGTATTGAGTGGCGTTTCTGACACAGCCCCTTCATGCGCTGAAGCTTGAACCGCTGGCAAAAAGGTTGCTTCTTGCTCAGCCCCTAAAGTAAAGGCTTGATCAGGCTGATACTGATCAGAGACCGTGTAAGTAAACTGCTGTAATAATAATGCAGGATCGATTGCCGCTTGCACTCGATGAAGACGAGCTTGATCTTGCTCAGTTGGTTCATACCCCTCACATACAATTTCAAACATCGATGCAACAATCCAAGCAGCAGTTAACATTTCAGGCGCACCTGAAATGATTCGAATCGCTGGCCATTGTTGCTCTTTTGCCAAAATCATCATCACTAGAGCCACTTCAAAGCACTGGCTTTTTAAAGTCCCTACAGGCTCAACAGCATCTGTAAAAATAGGCTGTTCACCATAATATACTTGAGCCCCATTTGAGGCGGATAACACAGGCGGCCAGGTGGCACCCCCCGGCCAATATTGGATATTCCAAGCATGACGAGTATGGATGTATGTAGGGACGCCATCTTCTCCTCGATCTAACATTCCTACTTCAAGCACCGAAGCCTCTGCAATATGATAAGGTTGCCCTCCCTCGCCTTGGATGGCCATCAACTCAAGATAAGGATGCATAGATTGAAGGCTTTCAATATCAGCCTCAGTAAACGATCGTTGCGCGGCTGCTTTCAAAGCATTATCTAAATTTAGGCCATCAAACTCAGCCATACTGCACTCCCTTGACCATATTTTCAAATCATAACATCATTAAATCGAACACATCAACCCTCTAATGACCCCACTCAATACAAATGAAGTGCATTCAATCCGATCACTCATGCTTCTCATCCCTTGAAAAATACGTTAGGATCAAAATAGACATTTTAATTGAGGCCTATACCATGGCGGACACGACTTCTCCTACTTTTGAATCTCAACTCTCTGAACTTGAACAGTTGGTTAAAACCTTAGAACAACCCGAACTGCCTTTGAATCAAGCACTAGAAACCTTTCAAAAAGGGGTCACGTTAATTCAAAGCTGCCAGAAAACCTTGCATGAAGCAGAACACACCATTGAACAACTCACTCAAACACACGAAGCCCTCAACACTCAAAACAAGGAGGGCTGATCTTTTAATGTGGGACCTCAATACCTTTAACCAGCACTTAAGCACTGCACTTGATCAATATCTGCACGCAACACCTCACCCACTTAAAGAAGCCATCCAATATAGCTTACAAGGCGGGAAACGCTTTAGGGCCCAACTGATTGAAGCCAGTGCTCAATTGTGTGAGATATCCACACAGATTGGATGCACTTTAGGGATTGCAGCTGAATTTTTTCATGCTTATAGTTTAGTGCATGATGACCTGCCTGCAATGGATGACGATGCACTACGCCGGAATCGCCCCAGTTGTCATATTGCTTTTAATGAATCGACTGCTATTTTAGTTGGAGATGCCCTTCAAAGCATGGCTTTTGAACACTTAACCTCTATATCACATGATAACCCAGCTTCTCTTCTTCAAGTGGTTCAATGCTTTGCTCGTGCTGTTGGCCCCAATGGCATGGTGGCAGGACAATACCTTGATTTACATGCCCCCCCTACAGATACAGCTGATCTCATTCATCAACACCAACTTAAAACGGGCGCATTATTTGAAGCCTGTTTACTCGCTCCTGCATACCTTATGCCCAGTCCAGACACACGCATACAAGCGCTTAAAGATTGTGGACACGCATTAGGATTAGCTTACCAAGCTCAAGATGATCAATTCGATGGAGCCACTTTAGGTGCTTCCTCGATTCAAGAAAATTATGCCCACGCGCATTCAATGATTAAGCATTACAAGCACTCTGCAGCCCTCAGCACATGTATCGAGGCGATTGAACAACGCACTCATTAATATTAAGAATGATGACTCACCACTTGCTCTAATTGAATACATCATAACGCCACCCCAGGACGTTGGGATAGACGGAAGATCTATGGAAACTTAAACTCAAGCAACACCCAACCGTCAACTTAGATACCCCTCAATCACTCGAACGACTGGGACGATCGATGGCATCAAGCCCTACTTCATTTGAGGCCTTCATGGGTCGCCATGCTTGTGCAAAAATCACTTCATAAGTGACCTGAACCCCACCGTCTGGCAATATGAATGCAGCTTCATAAGCTGATTTAAAGCGCTTAAGGCGATCAGGCCCCATTAACCCTCGAGGGCGATTTGATCCTTTTACAACACCGGCCCCAATGCCTTTGACATCTTTCAACACTTGATCAACAGAGGGCATGTCTAGTGTCACAGACCAACGATCCATCACAACATCTTCAAACCCAACATCACGCACAATATCGCCAACATGATGCATGTCCAAGAATTGATTCACATGATCAAATGAATCAACCTCTGCCCAAGCAGCACGCACTTCTTGCAGCGTATCAGGCCCCAATGTTGTAAAAAATAAGCCCCCACCCGGCTTTAATGTTCTAAACACTTCTTGCAACACCTCAGGCAAATCATCCCAAAACCATTGCATTAAACAATTAGAGACGGTCAAATCAATACATCGATCTTGCCAAGGCAATGAACGAGCATCTGCACAGACTAATAAAGGCCCTCCAACTGTATGCGCTTTTTGACACATTGCATAAGCCGCATCAAGCCCTATTAACTGAGCTGAAGGCCAATGCAATTGGAGCTGTTGAAGCAGGTGCCCTGTACCGCACCCCAAGTCTTGCACATATTCTGGAATATTTGACAAATAACCCAAGCGCTCAATCAACCGAGCACGGATCTCCGCTTGAATGAACGCAAATTGATCATATTGATCAGCTGCAGCTTCAAATGAACGAACCACTGGATCAGACATTAAACACCTACCTTCACATTGCATAACGGTTTCAATACAAGGTATCATTAGATTTAAACCTTGAATGAAAGCTTATTCTAATGCCTCAAACACCAACACATCAAATCATCACAACTTTAAAACAATACCGTGTCTTAACCTTCAATGGCGAACATGTGAGAGACTACTTACAAGGCCAGTTGACGTGTGACCTTCGAGCCCTTCAGGTCGGACATGGCGCATTGTTTGCTTATTGTAATCATAAAGGTCGTGCACTGGCAACCGGCTTCATCTTATTTGAAACACTACAAACCTATCATTTAATTTTACACCACTCATTAATTGAAACCCTACAGATTCGATTCACACGCAGTGCTGTATTATCAAGCGTTGAAGTCCATAGCAACTTAAATAATGCAGCACTGTACCCCATAGACAACGCCCCACCAAGCGCATTAAAAACTCAAACACTCACCTATGCCCTTGGACTCTCAACTTCTGAACAACACAACCCTAGCATTGAACATGAATGGCATGATCAAGTTCTCCGTGCGGGCTACCCTATGATCGAAGCCAGCTCGAGTGATCTCTATACCCCCCATATGTTGAATCTACCTTTAATCACCCTTCAAGAAACCCCGGCAGTCAGCCTCACTAAAGGATGTTATGTTGGACAAGAAATTGTGTCACGCATTCATCACCAAGGCCAAAATAAAAAAATATTCAGAGTCTACCGCACGACGACCTCACTCCCTCCACCGCCTCTAGAGCTACTGGATCACTCAAAAAACTTGTGTGGACAGAGCTTTCAACACACACACACTCAACATGAGAGTCATTTAGGCGGTATCAGCCGCACTGCCGCTCAATGGGTGATTGTAGATGATCAACCCATCTTACTGTCTCATACTGAATGATTTCAACTGAACACTTAATAAAACTTTAATCTAAATCCAATACACTCTGCTTCAATTAAAAGTGTTGACCCTCATCACAAATCATTCAGGCATAATGTTAAAATGTTAGAGCTTATTAAACATTCAATAAAATGGACCATCAGTCAAATTTTTTACTTGGTATTAATCACTCTAAGCCCACTCATACTATATATCAAACTTCAATCAATTTTAACTCAGGGTCTCAATTCTGACTCAACCCTGATTCGATTAATATCAATGATGATTAAATCCTTGATGTCGATTAGCTTGATCTATTTAACGCTTACACTGCTTCCTCACACAGTTAATGAAACATTATATTTTGTGTTTCAATCACCATTTATGCAACCGATATTAATCAGCACTAGTTTATATTCAATGGCTTATCTCATCCTGCATATCGTGTGTCAGTTTAACCCTTCAATCTATTTAAACCCGATACAAAAGCAATCCCTGTCTTCGAAGGAAGACCCATCAGATTCTAAGTTTAATCGCATCACTCTTCAGGCATTAATTGATCAACATGGCATGAATTTTATCTTAATGACAGCATCCATACTCATCGCGTTGAATCCATTCATATGGATTCATCTGCCTTTAATTGAATACAAATCAATGCTATTTCAGTCTATCATCCTCCACCTGTTGATCGTCGTTGGGAAGCCATTCATCTGTGCAACGATACGCGTCGGACCTCCTCTAGCACTCATCCTACTGTCAATATCAATTGTTATATCACCTCTTGCACTCTTTCTTGAATTTAATAAATCTAAGCGATCTAATGGGGTCAAAGCAATTGTGCTCTTGATCACAGCTTTGAGCATCACTGCTGCATGGACCATCCCGCCTTTAATCATCCCCTCAATCTTTGAAAATATGACCTTACATATTCTGAGTTTCATTTCAGGACTATGCATTTTATCTTTTGGGATCATCTTAATTCTGGCCCCCTATCAATATTTTACTCAAAGTCCTCATAAGAAAGATTCCGCTTCAGAAGCCTCCCAAAGCCCGGAAAATTCAGATCCAGAGCATAGTCCAATATATTCAATGTACACGCAAGCAACAGGCGCGCTCCATTCACCAAACACACACACTCATTCACCTAATGGCGAGGACACGACTGATCTCCGCCTATGAAGGACTCTGAATGCAAAATAGATCATACTACAGAAAAGCAAAATACAAATAACTATAATTGAACCAACAATCTCTTTAATAATCTCTTAATACAATTGTTTCATTATAGGTAATGATGAATAGGTGCTCCTATCCTTGATATCAAGTGAAATCAAGCATCGAGCATCACATTATTTTTATGACAACAAAAAGGAGATCAATCCTATGAGACAAACACACGGAACAGAATCAACACAACCATCTGGTTCAACCGGTTCAAGCAATTGGCGACTGCCTATCATAGGCATTACTCTATTCACAACAATATCAGCCTTAGGAGGTGTCGAGCTATTTAACGGCAAATTGACACTTGGTGGGGTATCAACCACGGCGATCAGCGGCTTAATTGCTTTCATGGCAATGAGTGCCTTGTGCTTAATATGTTGGGGAGCGAGTAAATGGGTTGAAGGTGAAAACACAAACAGACATATGGGTGATTTTTTAAATTTCATTAAAAATTCAAGTATTTCTATAGTTGCAAGTGCAGTCATCAGTGCAAGTGCAGTCATCATCGGATTAGTAACCAAGGGAACAGGCACAACGCTGTCTTCAGTCATCAGCGGATTAGTAACCAAGGGAGCAGGCATAACCCTGTCTTTCTTACAAAACACCCCCCTTTCCGCGATCGCTGCTACAACACCTTTGTCAACATTTTTGGTGGGAACAGTTGTGCTCACCATTGCGCTCCCAGCACTTTACTTGATTTTAAAAGCCCTCGGACAGTGCGCGGCAAATCAAGCCCAGAAGATTGCAAGTTCATTGAAAGAGGCATGGCAAGCAAATGGTTCAGCGACAGGAGAAACAGAGCACGCACCACTGTCAAGCTCGCAAGCAAATGGTTTAGCGACAGGAGAAACAAAGCACACACCACTGTCAAGCTCGCAAGCAGAAAGAGGTATGATCGATTCTGGCATTATAGTGTCAGACAAGCATGACGAAGACAATCTTCCTCAGCCGAGCTTATAAGAGGATAGGAAGCATCACAAGCTGGTAAGCAGGTATTTGCCCGCATCATAGCCGTCATCAATTGATTGACTGCTATGATGCCAGCTTGTTAAATTTGCTGAATAAATTGGAAATTAAGCTGTTATGTTCAGTCTAAAGCGCACTGAACGGATTGTTTAAATTGCATCAAATAAAAATGACTCTAACAACATCCATCATACTACGAGGGGTTTCATCCTCAGCCTTTCGAGTCATTCCTAATAGGTCATCGCTGAAAGTATTATCACATTGCAGCGGCAATTGTCTTCCGTATTGATCACTCAAGTCAACACACGATCAGCTCATACACATGTTATTCAGGACGTAATAAGGGAAAAAGAATGACGTCTCGAATATTCGCTGAGTCAGTTAAACACATGATTAAACGATCAATACCAATACCCTCTCCTGCAGTAGGTGGCATGCCATACTCCAAGGCTTTAATATAATCTGCATCATAATGCATGGCTTCGGCATCACCGGCTTCACGTGCGGCAACCTGAGCTTTAAAACGTTCAGCTTGATCTTCTGGATCATTTAATTCAGAAAATCCGTTCGCAATTTCTTGACCACACATAAAAAACTCAAAGCGATCGGCTATACTAGGATCTTCATCATTACGTCGCGCAAGAGGCGAATATTCTGAAGGATAAGCCGTAATAAATGTAGGATTAAACAATTGCTTCTCAACCGTTTTCTCAAAAATCTCCATTTGAATGCCCGCCACTGACAAGGTTTCATTCACCACACAGCCTTGTTGCTGAGCCCATACATAAATTGCACCATGATCTTGTAACTGCTCAAGGGTTAAATCAGGGTGCTGCCTTAAGATTGCTTCAGTCATTGTCAAACGTTCAAAGGGCTTTGAAAAATCTAATATATGTCCTTGATATTCAAAGGTTAATGTTCCTAATGCAGCTTGAATGACTGTGCGCAACAAATCTTCGGTCAGGCTCATTAATGTTAAATAATCTGCATATGCCTGGTAAAATTCAACCATGGTGAATTCTGGGTTATGTCGCGTTGAAATCCCCTCATTTCTAAAATTACGATTCAACTCAAAGACTCGGTCAAAACCACTGACAATAAGGCGCTTTAAATACAGCTCAGGGGCAATCCTTAAATATAAAGGCAGGTCTAACGCATTATGATGTGTCTGAAAAGGCTTTGCACACGCACCTCCCGCTAAAGGCTGCATCATCGGTGTTTCAACTTCCATAAATCCTTGCTGAGTTAAGTAGGCCCGAAGATGTGCCACCACTGCAGCTCGCTGCACAAATACGGTACGCACTTCAGGATTCACCATGAGATCTAAATAACGTTGACGATATCGCACATCATGATTCTGCAAACCATGAAATTTGTCCGGCATGGGCCAAAGGGCTTTACTTAAGAGAACCACTTCACTTGCGGCTAAACTTAATTCATCCGTTTGAGTACGAAACAATACTCCTTTCACATAAAGAATATCGCCTAGATCCCACTGTTTAAACGCATCATAACAACCTTGGGGTAAATCTTGAGCACGCAAATAAATTTGAAATTGATGACCCGATCCATCTTGAATATGCACAAAACTTGCTTTACCCATTAATCGTCGCGTCATCATTCGTCCACACAGAATGACCTCAATAGCACGTTGTGATAATGTCTCTCGGTCAACATCACGATACTCATCATATAACGGCTTCGCTTGGTGGGATGGCACATAGCCATTCGGATAGGCCTGTGTATCGACTCGCCATTGGGCTAATTTTTGACGTCGAACGTCATGTAAGTCATCATGGCCTAGTGTTGATTCAGTCATTGGAGCCTCTACTCTACTATTGAACCCACCCCTGCTTTAAGGCTGGCTTCTAAAAACATATCAAGTCCTCCGTCTAACACTTTTTGTGTATCGGTGGCCTCAACGCCCGTTCGTAAATCTTTAATGCGTGATGCATCTAATACATAAGATCGAATTTGGCTGCCCCACGAAATATCTGCTTTATGATCCTCAAGCGCGCGCTGTGATGCCATCCGCTCAGATAATTCATGCTGATATAAACGCGCTTTAAGCTGTTTAAGGGCATGTGCTTTATTTTTATGTTGAGATCGATCACTTTGACATTGCACCACAATATTAGTGGGCACATGGGTGATGCGTACGGCAGAGTCTGTTGTATTGACGTGCTGCCCTCCTGCACCACTTGATCGATAAGTATCAATTCTTAAATCAGCTGGATTAATATCAATCTCAATATCATCGTCAATTTCAGGCGACACAAAAACCGAAGCAAATGAAGTATGGCGTCTTGCACCACTGTCAAAAGGTGATTTTCTAACCAGTCGATGAACTCCCGTTTCTGTGCGCAGCCAACCATAAGCATGATCACCTATCACATGCAAAGTTGCGCTTTTAATCCCGGCGACTTCTCCCATCGATTGCTCAATCAGCTTGACTTTAAAGCCTCGATGTTCAGTCCAACGCATGTACATTCTCAATAACATCTGCGCCCAATCCTGCGCTTCAGTGCCTCCGGATCCAGCTTGCACATCTAAGTAACAATGATTGGGATCCATTGGATCAGTGAACATTCTCTGAAACTCAAGTTGATCAATGCATGTCTGACATGCTTCTACTTCATCGATCATGGCATTCAATGATTCAAGGTCTTCTTCTTGAGCACTCAATACAAGTAATTCAGGCAAATCATTCAGTTGACTTTCAATTGACTCAATTGCATGCACAACCACTTCAAGCTGAGCGCGTGATTGACCCAGTGATTTTGCACGCTCAGGCTGAGACCAAATGGCTTCAGACGTTAATTCAGCTTCTACTTGAATGAGCTCAGATTTTTTTTGGTCATAGTCAAAGATACCCCCGAAGCGCGGACAAACGCTGCTCTAAGGATTTAATTCGATTAAGCTGTTCACTGATATCAAAATCCACAATAGACTCTTTTGAGTTGAATCAAAACGGTATGGTGGGCCGTGTGCGATTCGAACGCACGACCAACGGATTAAAAGTCCGGTGCTCTACCAGCTGAGCTAACGGCCCACACAATGGACTAAGATTAGCGCCATCAACCCTTCAGGTCAATCCCATCGGCATGAAAAAGTACTAAATCATCAAAAAAAATATTATTTTTCACTTCAATATCACCCAAACCCTCTTCAAAGGATTGAATATTAAAATGGACAAATGAATGAGGCTTCCCTAACATAATGAAAGACTCCTACTATAAGCGCACTATTTATGAGTACTTTACTTGATACATTAAATACCGAACAACATGCAGCTGTCACATCTGAGAGCCGCCATACTTTGGTGGTGGCAGGCGCCGGAAGTGGAAAAACAGGGGTATTGGTTAAACGTTGCACTTGGCTGATGCAAACTGAGCA
>MDTD01032692.1_pt1 | contig 15193 bp, 16 predicted proteins | sample 811221 | NCBI WGS metagenome assembly MDTD01 (sample SAMN05326646, study PRJNA326480) | marine metagenome | isolation source: seawater | place: Pacific Ocean: South West | collected 2011
AAGTATAAAAGATCAATTTAATCTTCTTAGAGTAAGTAACAACGAAGATTGGCCTGCTTTTTTTGAATTGAATGGAAAAAGATTCATCTTAAAAATATTCAACTCGGATTAATGATGTCTATGCGTAGAGAATGTTCATCTGAAAATCCATTAAAACTTGTAATGTGTTTATCTCATGAAGTAACTGAAACTTACCAATTAAGCATTGATTCTAAAAGAAGAATTGACCGCGCTTCAAAGATTTTTAAAAGTGAAAATTGCGATTTCTTAATTACCTCAGGATGGAAGTATAAAAAGGGAATGCAAACAACTTTAGCTCATTTAATGGCTAAAAGAGCGGAATTATTTCATCACATTCCCTTTGAAAATATAATGATGGAGACTTCTTCCAAAGATACTGTGGGAGAGGCAGTTTTCTTGAGACAAAACTTTCAAAATGTCCAAATTTCTAAATTAATTATTGTTACGAGCAATTGGCATCAAAAGAGGGCAAGAGAAATTTTTAAATTCGTTTTTTCTGAGGTTAACGTTCCAATTATTTTTTCGACAATTACTGGTACAAAAAAAGCATCCGATAAAGAAAAAGCAAATAAGTCTATTGAGATATTCAGAGACACTTTCCTACCTATTCAAAATAGAACCATTAAAAATATTTATAGTAAAATGGTCAATAATCACAAACTTTATAAAACTTCTGATGTTTAAAGATTTAAAAAAGCCTTATTTAATAGCTGAGTTATCAGGTAATCATAATGGCTCAATAGACCGCGCTAAAGAAATAATCAAAAGTGCTAAAGAAAATGGTGCCGACTGTATCAAGTTGCAGACCTATACTCCAGATACGATGACAATTAAATCAACTAAGGATGATTTTATTGTTAAGGATGGTTTATGGAATGGATATTCACTATGGGATCTTTACGAGTGGGCACATACACCATTTGAATGGCAAAAAGAGTTGTTTGAATATGCTGAGAGTTTGTCTATAGATTGCATCAGCACCCCTTTTGACGAAAGCGCTGTTGATTTATTAGAAGATATCGGTACAAAATTTTATAAAATAGCATCTTTTGAAGTTACCGATCTTCCTCTCATAAGATATATTGCAAAAAAGCAGAAGCCAATAATCATATCTTCAGGCATGGCTGATCAGTCTGAAATAAAAGAAGCTTTGGAAGTAATCAGAAATGAAGGTATTTCTGATTTAGTTCTATTGCATTGTGTAAGCGGTTATCCTACTCCAATCGATCAAATTAACCTATCAACTATTAATTTATTGAGAGATACTTTTAATATAGAAATAGGTTTATCTGATCATACTTTAGGTAATATAAGTGCTTTAATCTCGATGGCCTATGGAGTGAAAGTTATAGAAAAACACTTTACTTTGAGTAGAGCTGATGGGGGTCCAGATGCAGCATTTTCAATGGAACCCGATGAGTTAAGATCTTTATCTAACGATTTAAAAGAAGGTTATTTAGCAACTGGAACTCCTTCGTTTAAAAGAAAATCTGTTGAAGAGTCGAATGTTAAATTTAGAAGGTCATTATATGTAATCAAGGATATGAAGAAGGGTGAAACTTTTTCTGAAGAAAATATACGTAGAATCCGTCCAGGGTATGGTCTTTCTCCTAAATTCTTTGATGATATTATTGGGAAAGTATCAAATCAGGCAATAGAGAGAGGCACTCCAATTTCATGGGACTTAGTGCAAAACTAATCATCATTTAGCCTCGCACATTTCATATGAATAAAGAAATAAAGATTGTAGCGACAATTGAGGCAAGAATGACTTCAAGTAGGTTACCCGGAAAAGTGCTAATGGAAGCTTCAGGTCAAAGCATGCTCTATCACTTAGTAGAGAGATTAAAAAGTGTTGAATCAATTGAAGAGATTGTCTTAGCAACAACTGTTAATTGCTCTGATGATGTCCTTATTGAAGAAGCCAAAAATTTGAATATTGGGTTCTTTAGAGGGGATGAAAATAATGTAATGCTTAGAGTTATAGAGGCAGCAGAGTCAGTAAATGCAGATGTTGTGGTAGAAATAACAGCTGATTGTCCAATCATAGATCCACAGATTATTGAACAAGCAATTCTTACCTATGTTAATAATGATGCTGACTATGTTGGCAATGCAAATGTTCGAAGTTATCCAGACGGCATGGATGTGCAAGTTTTTTCTTTGCATGCCCTTAAGAAATCTTTTGAATTAACCAGCGATCAACTAGAGTTGGAGCATGTCACCTTAAATATCAGAAGAAATCCTAAAATTTTCAAACATATAAATCTAATCTCTCCTCCTGAATTGTATTGGCCAGAATTAGGTCTGACACTCGACGAGGAAGATGATTACAAGTTAATAAAAGAAATCATTGAAAAACTAAGTCATAAATCTTTGTTTTCGTGTCTAGATATAATTTCTTTTTTAAAGAAAAATCAAGATTTACTCAATATAAATTCTCATGTTTTACGAAAAGGAGATAGTTAATGCATAAAGCTGCCGTAGTTTGCCATGATGCTGGCGGCGCGGAAATTGTAAGTAGTTGGTTAAAGCACAACACAATTGATTTTGAAGCTTACCTTGAAGGACCTGCAAGAAAGGTCTTTCAAAACAAAATAGATTATAAAGAGTCTTCGAGTCTAATTAAAACTATTGAAAGTTCAACTTACCTTATTTGTGGTTCAAGTCTTGACTCTGATCTAGAAAGAAATGCCATAAAGCTTGCCAGATCTAAATCCTTGAAATCCATTTGCTTACTAGACCATTGGGCAAATTATTTAGTTAGATTCCAAGATAATGAATCTTCTTGTCCTCCAGACGAAATTTGGGTTTCAGATAAATATGCTTTAGATTTAGCGGAGGCTGTATTTCCAAAATTACAAATCAAACTTATAGAAAATTATTATCTAAAGGATTTAAAGATATATTTAGAAAATAATCCTTCAAGTCAGCCAAAGGCGAAGACAAAAAATAAAATTTTATATGTATGTGAGCCTATTACAGCCAGAAATACTAAAGCACCTAAAGCACAAAATATTGATTACCTTTACAATGAAATAGAAGCACTTTTATTTTTCTTAGAAAATTTACATCTTCTCAATTCGGATTTCGAACAAATCAAGATCCGACCACATCCGTCGGAAACAATTGAAAAATATTCAAATATTATCAAGCCTTTTAAATACAAATTTTCATTTGGAGGCAGAGAAAGCTTGTTCAAAGAAATTAACGAAGCTGACATTGTAGTAGGATGTGAGACCATGGCAATGGTAGTAGCATTGATTGCTAAAAAAAGAGTGATTAGTTCTATTCCACCATGGGGCAACACTTGCTCCCTTCCGCATAAAGAGATAGAACATATTAGAGAATTGAAATCTTAAATGCGAACTCTGATCATAGGACTGGGAAATATAGGAATGGGATATGATTATGAATTAGATAACTCCTATATACAGACTCACTCTAGAGCTGCATTCCTTCATCAAGATTTCGAATTAGTTGGAGGTGTAGATCTTTCAGAACATAAAAGAGAGAAATTTAAAAATTCATATGATTCAAAATCCTATAAAATAATTCAAGAAGCCTTAGAGGATACTAAACCTGATTTCATAATTATATCTACTCCTTCATCAATCCATTACGAAACTTTAGAAACCGTTTTTCAATATTCAAGCCCAGAAGTTATTTTGTGTGAAAAACCCCTTGATTATGACTATGAATCTGCAAAAAAAATTTTAGAAATTTGTAAACAAAACTCTTGCAAGTTATTTGTAAATTATTTTAGGAGATGTGATCCTTCAACTGAAACTATCAAAAAACTGATAACTACTGGAGCTCTAAAACCACCCTTAAAAGGACATGTATTATATTCAAAGGGTTTAATGAATAACGCCTCTCATTTTTTGGATTTTTTTGTAAACTTACTTGGGCCACCTAACTCTTTCAAAGTTATTAAAAAAAGTCAATCTTGGGACGGGATAGATACCAACATGGACTTTATCATTTACTTTAATTTGGCAGAGATAAATTTCATTTCTAAGCCTGGTGACACCGTTTCGATTCTTTCAATGAACTTGGAAAGTAAATCAGGTAAGTTGGAGTATAAGAAAGGTGGAGAGTTAATTACTTGGAATCCTTTAAATGATGAATATCTTAATGGATCAGCTGCTCAAAAAATTGAGTTAAAAAATGAATTCAAAATTTATCAGTATAATGTGCTTGATAATATATCTAGTTATAGAAAGCATTCAAAATCCAACCTTTGTACTGGAGAAGAGGCTTTGGAATATCTTGAATTTATAAACACTATGAAGGAACACAATCATGAAAAGTAAACTTGCATTGTTAGGAGGAGAAAAAGCTATACCTTTTTCATTTTCAAGATATAACTCAATAGGTGCTGAGGAAATCTTAGCGGGTAAGAAGGTACTAGAATCTGGCATTTTGTCGGGCTTTGTGGGTGACGCTAGTGAAGATTTCTTGGGAGGACCAAAAGTTAAAGAATTCGAAGATATATGCAAAAATCATTTTAAGACAAAACATGCTATAACAGTTAATTCATGGACATCAGGCCTTATTGCTGCTGTAGGAAGTCTTGATATTAATCCAGGTGATGAAATTATTGTTAGCCCATGGACAATGTGCGCCAGTGCAACAGCTATTTTGAATTGGAATGCTATTCCTGTTTTTTCAGATATTGAACCAAATATCTATAATCTTGATCCAACTAAAATAGAAGAAAAAATCAATTCAAGAACAAAAGCAATCATGGCTATAGATATTTTTGGTCATTCTGCCCCAATGGACGAGTTAAGAAAAATATCTGATCAATATGGTCTTAAAATCATATCGGATACAGCTCAGGCTCCTGGTGCAATTTACAAAGGACAATATGCTGGAACCTTAGCTGATATAGGGGGATATAGTTTAAATTATCATAAGCATATTCACACAGGTGAAGGAGGAATCTTAGTTACTGACGATGATAATTTGGCAGAAAGAATGCAACTTATCAGAAATCATGCCGAAGCAGTCGTTCATGGAAGAGGCATTACTAACCTAAGTAATATGATCGGTTATAATTTTCGACTTGGTGAAATTGAATGTGCTATTGGAATAGAGCAAATAAAAAAACTCAAGGGAATCGTGGAAAATAGGCAAAAACTTGCTTCTCGACTAACAGATGGCCTCAATGAACTAGAGGGAATTACTCTTCCACATGTCGAACAAGACTGCACCCATGTCTATTATGTATATCCAATGAAGTTGGATATACATAACTTAGGAGTATCAAGAGAGAAAATTTGCAAGGCATTAATAGCTGAAGGTCTAGAAGGACTTATGCAGGGATATGCTAATATCCACATGCTCCCTATGTACCAAGAGCAAGTAGCATATGGAAATAAAGGATTTCCCTGGAATTCTTCTATCAATCCTAGAAAAGTAAACTACAAAAAAGGAATTTGCCCCGTCGCTGAGGAATTGCATGAAAAATCTTTTCTAGGTTATGAAATGTGCTTGCACGAACTCGATGAGGAGAAGATTGATCTAATCTCTAATGCTTTTCAGAAAGTTTGGTCTAATTTAGATGAACTAAAGTAGGAAAAAAATGGATTCTCCAAGACATATCACTATAAGAATTCTTCAGGTAGAAGAAGTAACTGAAGATTATGTTGATTGGTACTCCAATCCTTCCGTTGTAAAATTTTCTGACAATCAATACAAAAAATTTTCTTTTGATGGCCAAAAAGAATATGTAAAAAACTGCATTATGAATGAAAATATTGATTTGTTTGGCATTTTCGATGGCTCAAGACATATAGGCAACATAACATTAGAAGGCCTGCTTTGTAAGCACAAAAGAGCTGAAATTTCTTATGTAATTGGAGAGCAGAACTATTGGGGAAAAGGTGTTGCTTCTGTCGCTATAAATCAGATCATTGAGGTCTCAAAGTCACATTATGATTTACATAAACTTGTTGCAGGATGTGCAGAGGAAAATATTGGAAGCATCAAAGCCTTGAAAGCTAATGGTTTTAAATCTGAAGGAATCAGAAGAGAACATCTTTTCTATAATAACTCGTGGCATAACCAGATTGATTTTGGGCTTCTCCTAAAATGACAAGTCAGCTAAGTTGCCCTCTTTGATAAATATATTGATTAATTGAATATGAAAACAATTGTAGTAACAGGAGGAGCAGGTTTTTTAGGAAGCTTTCTCAGTGAAAGGCTTATTGAAAAAGGAAATAGTGTCATCTGCATAGATAACTTACACACAGGATCCATTAATAATATTGAGGATTTACTCAAATTAGATAATTTTAAATTCATCGAACATGATATTGTTAATCCCATATATTTTGATCAAGACATTGATGAAATCTATAATCTAGCATGTCCTGCTTCACCAATTCATTACCAAGAAAATCCTATTAAAACACTGAAGACTAGCGTCCTAGGCTCTATTAATATGCTTGGAGTGGCAAAATTAAAAGGCGCTAAAATCTTACAAGCCTCAACAAGTGAGGTCTATGGCGATCCAGAGATCACTCCTCAACATGAACAGTACTTAGGTTCTGTTAATACAATAGGAATAAGGAGTTGTTACGATGAGGGTAAAAGGTGTGCCGAGTCTTTATTCTTTGATTATCATCGAGAGCACGGCATAAAAATTAAAATTGCAAGAATATTTAACACCTATGGGCCAAGAATGAATAAACAAGACGGAAGAGTGGTTTCTAATCTGATAATGCAATCACTAGAAAATAAAGATTTAACACTTTACGGCGACGGAAGCCAAACTAGGAGTTTTTGCTACTTTACTGATTTGTTAGATGGGTTAATGTCACTTATGGACTCTGATGATAGAGTAACCGGCCCTATTAATTTAGGTAACCCCAAAGAAATAACAATTAAAGAGTTATCTGAGACCATTCTAAAACTTATACCTGATTCAACTTCTAAACTTGTCTTCGAGGAACTGCCAGAAGATGATCCTAAGCAAAGAAAACCAGATATCTCTCGAGCTTTAGATGAATTAAACTGGATTCCTACTGTTGATTTGGATGTAGGTTTGATCAACACAATAAATTTTTTTAAGAGTCAAACAGCTAAATGAAGGCACTATTTGTTTCCGGATATGGAGGCTGGGGAAGAAAGTACTGTCTGGTTGCTGAAAATCTCCTGAAGAGCGGGAGTATATCCGAATATATTATCTATACTCATGGACTAGACTCTTACTTAGAAGTTTCCTCTGGTAACTTCCAATATAAAGAACACTTAAGTTTTGAAAATATCTATAAATTTTTCCTCGAGCAAGATTCTTTTCCTGCCTCTGCTTCTTTCGAGGTTGACTATGGATCTCTATATGAATTAGCTTTAAGTGATAGGCATCTCCTTCAATTTACTCATGATTTTCCATTCGGAGAAAAAAAAGATCTCGAATTTATTAAAAACTATACTGTCCATCTCATAACCTATTTCGAAAAAAAATTATTAGATTCTAAAATTGATGTCGTTGTCACAAGTGTAGTTGCTAATATTTCCACTCTCGTTATAGCGAAAGTTTGTAAAAAACTACAAATACCTTACTACAATATTGCAAGCACCAGATTTCCGGATCGTCTTGCAGCCTATAAAGGTGCTCTTCAAAGAAATATGGAGGAAATATCCTCCATTGATGAAAATCATCTAGTTGCTGCAGATAAATTAATCAAATCTTTTGCTGAAAATCTTTCAAAACCATCTTGGGTTGGATCTTCTGCACCTTTAAAAAAGTTATCTCTCAAGAATATCTTTAAATTTCTTCAACATAATCAAATTTATACAAAATACAAAAAAACTTTTTTACTAGGTGACTTCCATGATCCTATGCTTAATATTCTTCCCAAGCTGTCGAGAATGAAGATTTTTCTTACAAAGAATAGAAGAAAAAAATATTTTTATTCTCTAAATTTAGTCAAAGAAATTGATAGTTTGAATTTTTACTTCTTTCCTTTACAAGTAGATCCTGAAGCGTCTACATCAGTACTAGCTCCTACTTGGATTGACCAACTGGAGTTGGTTAAAAGAATAAGAATTAATATGCCAATTGACAAATTGCTCTTAGTTAAAGAGCACCCGGCTATGATTGGCTATAGAAATTCTTCCTTTTATGATGAGCTTAGTAAAATTCCGGGAGTAAGCTTGGTAAGTGTAGAAATAGATTCAGTTAAGCTAATAAAACTTTCTCATTTAACATTATCCATCACAGGCACTGCTTCGTTTGAAGCAGCATTATTAAAGAAAAATTCTTTTTTATTTGGCGTTACTGATTTTTCAGACTTGCCAGGTATTTATTGTTTTGATGGAAATTTAAAGACGCTAAATTTGCAACTTACAATAGCTGAGACTAATACACAATTTAATGAAGACCTATTAAAAGAAAAAATTGCCTACAACTTCGCAAATACTATGAATCAGGATTATTTATCTAGTTGGTATGAAGATAATGATGAGGGAATGTTGATTTCAAACTATTCATCTTTTTTGGAAAAGATATTCAACAAAATTAAATGAAGACATCCTACAGTTCTTCGAAAGATATCTTAAATTCTATCAAAGACCTAGATCTGATAGAGTTTCTAGAAGAGAAAAACATTTTTTATGTAAATTCATCTACTCCAAGCAGAAAGGCAGTTAAACAGTTATATGATCTGGCCTATAGATTGAGAGAGAATCAGATTATCCTTCAGGATAATGATTTAAAACTTGAGGATATAAAAACAGGCTATCGAGATAAATGTTTGCAGAGCTATTGCCACGATACTTTGAAGCTTAAAAAGTCTACCCATGAAACTTGTTGGGAAGCTAATGCCTTAATTACTAAGTCCCTTGGATTAGTTAATGATGATGAGGAGTTTAAAGATCATCAGGATAAAATTAAAATTCTCAAAAGGCTTTCAATGAATACTAACGATTATGATTCTCAATCAATTTTGAGAGAGGCAAAAAAAGATTCAACTATCCTGGATAGAATGATAAAAGATGAATTTGGTTGGATTCACTTCAAAGGAGATATTCCTTTTATAAGACAAGGATTGATAAATTTTTTAAAGTTTTCTATTAGAAAAAAATTAAATTATCCAAAAGGAAAAAACATTTCAAAAATTATTGAGAGTATTGAAAAAAAAGGTTGGGATGCCAAACTGGCTTATCAACCACAGAGAGGAGTGCTTGGCTATTCAAAGGAGTTGAATACTCATCAAGTTTTACATGGAAAGCACAGATTGGCCGCATTAAAATACCTGAACTACTATGGAAAGATACCTGATTCCTTAGTAATTGATTATCCTGTAATTTCGTACGAGTGGGGTAGTTGGGCTCAATTTACTCAATTCCCAGGAACAAAATGCGACTGCACCAATCTCTGGAAAAACTGATATTAAATGAAATCGAATGAGAGTCTAAAAAATAGAGCTCTGGAGTCTGGAAGCTACCTATTAGCAGCTCGAATTCTCGATAAGCTCTCATCAATAATTACTGTAGTAGTTTTAGCTAGGCTTTTAGACCCCAGTGACTTTGGTTTAATGGCTCTGGCGATGATTGTTATTACATTGGTGGAATCGCTAACTGCAATTAGTTTAGAAAGTGCCTTAATCCAAAAGCCAAATTTGAGTAAAGATGATTTAAATGTGGGTTGGACATATGGAAGAGTAGTTAGGTCTTTTTTAATTTTAGGTATAGTGTTTTTTTCTGCTCCTCACATTGCTACATTCTTTGAAGAACCAAATCTGACTTTAATTCTACAAATTTTGATGCTGAGTCAAGTATTCAAAGCATTTGAAAACATAGGAATGATAGTTTATTTGAAGGAACTAGATTTTCAAAAAGATTTCTATGTCACAATTATTTCTAGATTAATAAGAATAGCTGTTTTAATTATTTCTGCCTATTATCTAAGGAGTGTATGGGCTTTTGTTATAGCATATCTTTCTCTACACTTTACTTCGGCAATTTTATCTTATTTTTTCCACCCCTTCAGACCGCGCCTTGATTTCAATTTTAAAATTTTTAAGTCTCTTTTTAGTTTTGGTGGATGGGTTTTTGCAAGTCAATTCATAAAATCTCTTTATGACATTGTTGATAGGTCGGCAATTGGAAGACTTATGACTGCAACATCTTTAGGGTATTATCACATAGCATATAGGTTTGGAAATGAAGTTCCTAATGAGTTGAAATCAGTATTTAATCAGGTTCTTTTTCCCCTCTACTCCATACAACAAGATGATCTTGAAAAGTCCAAAAGAAATTTTTTCTTAATACTCAAGTTAACGTCATTTTTGATATTCCCACTTATCACGTCAGTTTTCTTTCTGAGCGAACATCTAATTATTCTTTTTTTTGGTGACCAATGGTTTTCTGCCGTGGGTCCATTAAAGATTTTACTCTTAATTGCTCTGATTCAATCTTTAGTGTCTTCAAGCTTTCCTTTATTTAAAGGTTTAGGTTTTCCTAGATATGAAACATATCTTCTTTCTATATCAGTAGGGACTATATTTGTTTTTATTTATCCTTTAACAAAAAGCTATGGCATTGAAGGCGCAGCCTTAACAGTATTGATTGGTCAATTAGTAGCACTTCCCTTTTCAATTCTTTTTTTAAAAAAAATACTGCCTTTTAGGCTACGCGAAATACTTACATCATTGAATAAGCCTTTTTTAATATCTTTATTTTTTGGAGTCTTAATAAGCTCTATCAATTTTTTTAATTCTAATGTTATAAATTGGATCAACTTTATACAGATTTTATCTGTATCAAGTTTATTTTTAATTTTGGTTTATTTATTTATGTTAAAAGTAAACAAGGACGAAGAGTTGATTTTTGTTCATGATTTAATAATCTCTTATATTAATAAATTAAACTTTAAATAATACCTCTGTAAATTAATATGGATTAATTGCCATGAAAAGAGAATATAGTGAATACATTAATTTTGTAATTGGAAATGCAGAGTCTTTAACTTTTAACTTGAAGAATAATGCCTTTGAGATAAGTGACTTTAACTTATCTTGGGAAAACCTCATCTCTTTGAACGATCCTTTAAAAAGAATGCGACTAAATAGACCTCCCGAGGGCTTATTTTGCACAAAAGTTAAAGAAATAAATTTAGGTTTTTATGATAAATACCTTGAAGATTATTGTAGTGATAGACTTGAAGATAATATACCTATTGCGAAAACTGATCTTGTTTCAAAGGGAGATAAAATTCATGTTTTAGGTCGTATTGCCTCGGATCTCATTTTTTCTGATGATCAAAAAATACTATACCTTAAGAGTTTAAAGAATTCTGATAATAAGCTTCAAAAAACTATCTATAGACTCCATGCTAAAAATAAACTTGAGTTGAGTAACCTGTACACAACAGATGAAGGATGGATTCTATGTTTTTTGGACGATCCAATTATTTATTCTTCGGGACTAAGTGGTAGCTTACAAATTTTAAGAGAAAAATTAAAAAAACTATTGCAGTATGATTCCGAAGACAGGGTATTGGGGGTGATTGAAAACATAAGAAAAAAAGGTTGGGACAAAGGTTTAACTTGGAAACCTCACATTGGATCTAGTGAAATCCAGGGAAGTATAATTGGATACTCCTCAAAATCTTCAACTCATAGTTTAATTACTGGTCGTCATAGGATTACGGCTGCAGTTTACTTGCATAAAAAAGGAGAGTTAAATGGAGAAATTATCCTAGACTACCCAAGGGTTATTTATCCTTGGAAAACTTGGGTTTATGACAATATTTAGAGGCAATATTGTTTCTTATTGACAATGAAAATATAAAGTCATAGTGAAGGAGTTGAATTGAAAAAAAAGATAGACGTACTAATATTGACTTCTACTTATCCCCCACAACATACGGGATCAGGATTATTAATTGATGGTGTAAATAAATATCTAGAACTTGATCCCTCGGTTGATTTTAATTTTAAAGTTTTTTGTTTTACATCAAGAGAAATTCCATCAGAAATTCAAAAAAACCCAGATATCAATTTTGTAAGGACTGATATCAATCGTCTTTTATTCCTCAAGTTCTTCATAAAGTTCCTAGTTGAATCCTTTAAGACCGATATTGTGCTAGTTGTTACCTTGGTACAACCATTGATAATCATAGCTTCGTTACTATCTCTTTTTTTTTAAGAAAAAAATAATTCTTGAACACACTCTTTTAGAGGAAGAATTACCAGGCATCATTAGGAAGCTATATAAATATACGACCTACAGATTTTTATTTAAATATTTAAAGGTTTACAGTACAGGACTGGCAACTCAAATACAAAATTATGGCTTCAAGGGTAAGATTTTTAATTTTGGTGCACAAGTAGATTTAGATAAGTTTCGTTATGAGCCTCAGAGTGTCTCAAAAAGAAGACAAGAATTAGGTATAAAGTATCAAGGAAAAAATTGTTTTACCTTTGTTGGTGCTATGTCTTACAGAAAAGGGCTAGACAGAATTATGAACCTACTTAAAGATCTTGACCCACAAGGAGATTATTTTATAAATCTCATTGGACCAAACACTGAATATTACGAAAACCTCTATCTTAAGAATCAAGAACTTGTCGAAAAGCTGATTGCTGGTTCAAAGTTAAATATAGTTATTGGTAAAAATGAGAGAGTAAATGATTACCTAATGTGTTCTGATTTTTTCTTATTTCCGACTAGAAATGAAGGATTTGGAGCCGTTTTAATTGAAGCAATGGCATCGGGTTGTATTCCATTAAGCTCCGAAGTTAAGGGCGTTACAGATGATTTTCTGAATCATCAAAATAGCCTTCATTTCCAGTTTACACAAGAGGAATTTTTCGAAAATTTTTTAAAGGCTATCAATATGGACTATGATCAAAGAGAAAAACTTATTAATCAAGGTCTCAAAGATGTAACATATTACTCCTTAGAAAGAGTTTCAAATGAATATAAATCTATGTACCTTGAAGTAGCAAATGTCGATTAATGAAAATATATCTTTTCATGAACCTGTATTAGATATAGGTACATGGAGAAAAATTTATCTCAGATTCCTTGTTAATATGCAAATTGATTCAATATGTGAAGTTGGAAGTGGACATCCTAGTTTTCTTAATCTAGTGAAAGCCTCGAAGAAACTCGCAATCGATTTTGGTGATGATTTTGAGAGAGAGTTCATTGAAAGCAATATAGATTTCTTAAATCTCGACCTAGACAATGATGATCTAGAGATCGATGAAAAGAACTTTGATGCTGTAGTTTGTAGTGATGTTTTTGAACACTTATTAAGACCGGAAAGAACTTTAGCCTTTTGTAGAAAACTGTTGCATGAGAATGGAATATTATTTTCGCATGTACCTAATGAATTCAATTTCTACAGAATTATGGGAGTAATGTTTTTAAGTAAAAAGTCAGTTTTTTTTCATAAGAGTGATGAACAAAAAAATCCCCATTTAAGAAGGTTTTCCAATGCGGGTTATCTAGAATTTTTAGAAAACGAATTCAAATACAATATTTATATATCTGACATTAATTACGCAGGCATCAAAAGAATTTTTTCTTATCTCAAGGCTCCAATACCCTATGGATTTCAATTTGGGCCTACATACATAAGCTCAAATAGCGAAGAGAAATACGAACAAATAAAATTAATCAAAAGTTCCTTATAATCTGAATAACATTTATCGATTGTTGCTTAAGTCAAGGGTAAATGTTTTAATCTCGAATTCTAGCCTCAAGATTAAAAAAATGAAAATTAATACCCAAAAGATAGGAGTTGTAGGTACAGGTTATGTTGGCTTGGTTACTGGTGCATGTTTCTCAAGTAGAGGTATTGAAGTAACCTGTTTCGATTTAAATGAAGAAAGAATAAATACTTTATCTTCTGGAGAAGTTCCATTCTATGAGCCGGGATTAGAAGAAATGGTGAGTTTAAACAGAAAAGAAGGAAAACTTTCCTTTTCTCTAATGAATAAAGAGAAAATTAATAATGTTGATATGATCTTTATCTGTGTAGGTACTCCAGATGATGGGACAGGTAAAACAAGCATGAATCAGATAGATAATGCAATTGACTTCGTTATCAAAAATTTAACAGAAGAGAAAATAATCGTTATTAGATCTACAGTTCCTGTAGGAACTTGTGAATCTATCCAGGAAAGAATTAGAAACGAGTCGCTTTTTAATCATATTGTTTGTTCTAATCCAGAATTCACTAAAGAAGGGGTAGCAATTAATGATTTTGAAAATCCTGACCGAGTAATCATAGGATGTCCAGAGGATGAAGAAGTAAGAAATAATTTTTTGAATCTTTATAAATCTTTTGCATCTGAAAAGAATATTTTATTCATGTCTACAGAATCATCAGAACTAACTAAATATTCTTCTAACGCTTTTCTTGCTACAAAACTTTCTTTTATAAATGACATGGCAAGATTTGCTGACAAAGTCGATGCAAGTATCAGTGAAGTTGCAAAAGGAATGGGAATGGATCCTAGAATTGGAAATACATTTTTAAATTCTGGTATTGGATATGGCGGTTCATGTTTTCCAAAAGATTGTCTTTCCTTGCTAAATCAGGCATCCGAGAAAGGAGAAAAGCTCAATGTTTTAGAAGGGGTGGTCGTTACAAATGAATACCAAATAAATTATTTTCATAAAAAAATACTGGACTATTTTGAATCAAAAGAATTAAAAAAGAGTATCACTATATTAGGTCTTTCTTTTAAACCTAATACAGATGATATAAGGGAATCTAGAGGAGTTTTATTATACAACTTATTATTGAAGTCAGATTTTGATATTAAATGTTATGACCCAATGGACTTAAAGTTTACGGATGAGAATATTTCTTATTTCAAAAATATAAATCAAGCTGTTTCTGATACCAAGGCACTAGTTATTGCCGTTGAAGATAAAAACTTCATTGAACTAGATTTCCAGTCCTTAAAGGAGAAGGGCTTGAAGGCTATATTCGATGGAAGAAATATTTTAAAAAACACATCTAAGGACCTTAAGGGTTTAGATTACATTTCCATTGGATAAAATTATCTATTTATTGTTTGTTGATGAATTTTCTTGCCTATTTAATATAAAATGTTGCTCAGCCCGGGTGGTGGAATTGGTAGACACAAGGGACTTAAAATCCCTCGAAGGAAACTTCGTGCCGGTTCGAGTCCGGCCC
>MDTD01045535.1_pt1 | contig 15193 bp, 13 predicted proteins | sample 811221 | NCBI WGS metagenome assembly MDTD01 (sample SAMN05326646, study PRJNA326480) | marine metagenome | isolation source: seawater | place: Pacific Ocean: South West | collected 2011
ATTCGAGGTAACCATTGAATCCTCTGGATTTCTAAAAAAAGTCACTCCTGTCGGAATTACAGTGCCTGGTTCTAGCTGTTTCTGGATTCCTCTAATTGATAAAAATCGTATGGAATGGGCTATTGAAAAATTAACAGAATTAGGCGCTGCAGCAATCGTTTTATTCCATAGCGATCACTGTACATACTCAACGAAGCAAATTGAAAAATTTTCTGAAAAAAATCGTGTAAATCGCTTTGAGAAAAAAATATGGGCGGCTGCTCAGCAAAGTGGTAATTTTGCACCTCCCCATCTTTTTGGAGTTTATTCCATCTTAGAGTTACAAAAAAATCACTTTTGTAATCGAACCTTTGCATGGACTGTGGAGTCTGAAATCGTAATGCAACTTAACGATATTTCGTGTATACGTAATTCATCTGAGCCATATCAAATAAGAGATATATTAGATGATCGTTTAACTCATTTTATTATTGGACCAGAGGGTGATTTTTCAAGTAATGAAAGGAAAACCTTAGCTAATATTCAATGGGGTTGCATGAATCGTAGTACCATATTAAGAAGTGAGACGGCATTGGTGGCATTAGCAGCGCAATTAAGTAGCGAATGGTTACCATCTTTAAGTCCAATAGTGGAAGGAAGCAATGAAAAAGCAGAACCTATTTAGTTTTACGCCAAGTTCACTGCTAAATATACTAGTAGATGAATTTAAGTGTAAACCTTTCGTTGCTAGACAATTATGTCAGTGGATTTATGAAAAAGGTGTTTTCGATTTTGATTCTATGACTAATCTCTCGAAAGATTTAAGGTCGAAATTGAAAGATCGTTTCCATATGACTCTACCAGAGATTCGCTACAAACTTAAATCTTCTGATGGTAAAACTATAAAACTTAAACTTGGTTTAGAAGATGATTATGAGGTGGAATCAGTTTTCATGCGAGAGGATAAGCATGCTACGATTTGTTTATCCAGTCAGGTCGGTTGTGCGCAGGCTTGTGTGTTTTGCGCTACGGGTAAAATGGGAATTATTCGTAACTTACAAGCTGGTGAAATTGTGGCTCAATACCTATTATTTAGGCAGCTTCTTGGAGAGAGGTTTCCGAATTCTGTGCGACTAGTTTTTATGGGAATGGGAGAACCATTCCACAACATAAATCAAGTTTTTAAGGCATTGGAAATATTTACCCATAAACAAGGATTAAAGATTGGTTCTCGAAAAATTACTGTTTCTACCTCAGGCGTTACCAAGGGTATACGAAAATTAGCAGAGATAATGCCGCAAGTACAACTTGCCATCTCATTGCATACTGCGGATCAATCTCTTCGACATCAATGGGTTCCAAACCACAAAGAATCGGTCAATGATATCTTAACTGCTGCTCGCGATTTTCAATCTAGTACTAATCGTAAAATTACGTTCGAAATGGTTTTATTTGGAGGAGAGCAAATGCAGACTGCACGACTAAACAAGTTAGGCAGGTCACTACAAGATATTAGCTGTAATCTTAATGCCATACCATACAACCCTATTCCTGAGGGACCAGAGGATTTTATAAGGCCTACTTTTGAGGAAATCGAACACTTTAAGGGAATAATGAGTCACTGGAATAAAGAAGTTACGGTTCGAATTAGTCGTGGGAGAGACATACAGGCCGCATGTGGACAATTAATCATCAGCAAATAAAGGACCAAGATCGATTAAGATCGTTTGTACAAAACTACCCCCAGTTGGATTTCGCTCGTTATAAAGACCCTCTTACTTCTCATGCTTTTGTGCTTCATGGTCAGGAGCCAGCAAATCTTCTGCTCTATTCAGAGCATTTAATAAAGCGTATCCTGTGTGATAGACATACGGTTGACCAAGAGCCTTGTGAACAATGTGAAGCTTGTTTAGCTTACCGAAGAGGTAACTCCGAACGACTTATCCAGTTATTTCCACAAGGTGCAGCTATCAGTATAGCTCAAGTTCGAGAAATGATAGCTATGCTAGATATGAAGCTAGAGGATGGAAAAAAACAGATTATTATTTTGTATTTTCCAGCTCAAATGCAAAAAGAAGCCGCGAACGCCTTATTAAAAACTCTAGAAGAACCTCCTACAGGTAGAATATTCTTTCTACTAAATCCATATCAAAGGTCTCTTCTTTCAACTATTCAATCGCGAGTTATACCGATTGATATTCCGTCTGCTGAGTGCAGATTTAGGGGAATCGATGCGGTAGATAAAGCGTTAGTTAGACTAGGTGGTTGGAATCTTCAGGCAATGCCATCCCAATTAAAAAGCTTACTAGCAAACTCTTTAGATTTGTCAAATTACCTAAAGATGTGGTTGAACATTTTTCAGGAGCAAGAATGGGATAGCGCTAAGTTACTTCAAGACCAATTAGTAAATCCTAAAATACAGCTCGCTCGTAAATTGGGTGTTCTACATTTTTTGGATGAACTTGCCGTTGACGAATTTAATTACCTTGAGGACCAAATACATCATTTAGAGGAGTCTATGGAGGCTTGGTCTGAATGGATTACTAGTGAAGGTATACGTAAATGTCGTAGTCTTCGTCAGCAATTAGGTGATTCTTATCGGGACCCCTATGTAGGAGAAGGAAGTAAAGAAAACTTACAAAGATTTTACCGGGGTTTCTGTTTACGAGAGATTGAGTCTATTTTTACAGAAATCTTGGCTAGTTTGGAATCTTTGTTGATATCGCCAGAGGATATTTCGATTTTGCCACAGGAAAAGCAAATTAGTCTAAACTTTGAAACCATGAAGTATGGCAGGGGACTTTATACATTAAGTCATCGACTGGTGGAGCTTCGTAAGATGCTTTATAATAATCAGCCGTGGCCTTACCTAGTTGAGCAATTGGGCATGTCCTTAATAGAATTAAAGCAGTCCTGAACAGGATTTTACATACATCAAACAAAAACATTATGAATGAAGAAATACATGTTGATACTGATGAGCACTCCGAGGTGACACTCGGCGAGGAAATCGCTACTGATACATTAATTACGTCTGAGCATTTGGTCAATGAGCAAGGTGAAGACTTAGCTGTAGGTTCTATTAGTATCTACGGGCTTAGCTTTCGTAATAAGCGAGGAGTATTTACAGTAAAAGATGAAATTGATAAGTACAGTATCGATGATCAATTGTTAATAAGAACCTGTCGTGGTAAAGAAGTTGCAAAAGTTAAATATGTGCAGCTAAATAAGATGCTAGATCGGGAGCGAGAACTCGAAATTAAAGATATTTTAAGAGTTGTAAATCAAGAAGACTTAGATATCGAGCGAAGAAATCGAGAAAAAGAAAAGAATGCGATCGACATAGCACAGAAAAAATCAGATCTACTTAATTTAAAGATGAGTTTTGTTAGGTCAGAATTTCTATTTGATTCAGCCCGAATTATATTCTACTTTTTGGCACCTCGGAAGGTGGATTTTCGCGAGTTAGTACGTCAACTGTCGAGAGAATTTAAAACCAGAATAGAGTTACGACAAATTTCTAATAGAGAATATGTGGCCTTAAATGGTGCAATTGGAGCTTGTGGCAGAGAAACCTGTTGTAGTAGTTTCTTAACAAAAACACCCAAAGTTCATATTCGGATGGTGGAGAATCAACGATTATCCAAAAATCCATCTAAATTAAATGGTGTTTGCGGGCATTTGAAATGCTGTATCTCATATGAAAATGATTTTTACCGCGAAGCATTAGATGGTGTTCCACGTCGAAGCTCTTGTGTTGGATGCAGCTCGGGTAAAAAGGGAAAAGTTTGTGGAACTAATATATTCAAAGATGAGGTAACTATTAGGCTTGAGGACAGTACTTATATGAATGTTAGTCTTGATGAGGCTCGTAATATGCCTGTGTTTGAGCAAAGTTATGAAGTGGATGATTCTGATTATCAAGACATATAAATCATTTCAATTTTTCAACGTTTAAGTTTAATAGAAGCCTACCCACGGTTTGATTTAATATTCAGAAGAGTGCTGATTAATCGACTTACTAGTCATTACTCCCTTGGATAGGCGGGCATGATACAATCAGCGCTGGAGAGCTCCGCACCATGGAGCGAGGAGTCGACATGACAATTCAAGATCAAGCAAAATTGGGCTTGGTGGCGGGTTATGGTCACCTGCCGAAGGCAATACTGCAAGCCGCCGAAACGATGGGTTATAAAGTTTTTTGTGCAGCGCTTGAAGGAATGGCGGATGCTGATTATGACAAGAGCCTGGATACGGTTCTATATGTCCAATTAGGTGAAATTCAAAGAACTATTGATTTTTTTAGAAATAATAATGTTGAGCAGATTATTCTTGCTGGTAAAGTAGATAAAAAAATCTTATTCAGACCTGATACCCTGCTAGACTCGCTTGCTCAGGAACTTTTAAGTTCAATTAAACAATTTAATGATGACGCAATTCTTTTAGGTGTTGTAAACCTATTTCAAAAGGCGGGTTTGAAGGTAATGGACTCCACTGTTCTAATTCAATCGATATTACCTTCGGAGGGTATCCTGACCCCGTGGCAGCTTGATGAAGATCAAATGAAAGACGTTCATTTTGGGTTTAAAATGGCTAAAGCAATTGGTGGTCTAGATATTGGACAAACAGTGGTGGTAAAAAATCTTGCTGTGATGGCCGCCGAAGCTATCGAGGGCACTGACGAAGCCATTTTGAGAGGTGGTTCATTGGGAAGAAATGGCTGCACGGTAGTCAAAGTTGCTAAACCTGAACAAGATCTGAGATTTGACGTTCCTACGATTGGATGTGAAACTGTTCAGAGCTGCGTGAAAGCAGGTGTAAGTACTCTAGCTTTTGAGGCAGGGGCAACAATATTGCTCGACCAACAAAAAGTTATAGATTTAGCGACGCAACATAAAATAAATATTTTAGCTGTAGGTCATCAGGAAGATCAGTGAATTCGCGTACTCGTAAAATATTAATTCTTGCGGGTGAAGAATCGGGCGATTTACACGGTTCCTATCTCGTTGAAGCTTTCTTGAAATTGAGTTTACCATTACAGATTTTCGCGATGGGTGGTGAAAAAATGAAGTCGGCGGGTGCCAGACTACTGGAGAACACTTTAGATTCTTCCGTTGTTGGTATAACAGAAGTTATTCGTAAAGTTCCTGGTTTAATTGAACGAAAGCAGCGAATAGAGGATTTCGTAAGTCGAGAGCAACCTGATCTAGTAATTTTTATAGATTTTCCTGGATTTCATTTAAAAGTCATGCCAAGTCTTTTTGATAAAACTTCACTTGTTTATTATATTCCCCCAAAAGTATGGGTATGGAAGCAAAATAGAGCCCGGAAAATCTTACAATTTTGTAAACGAGTTTATACAATTTTCCCTTTTGAAAATTCGTATTTTCATGACAAAGCTAGTTATTTTGGTCATCCTTTGGTTGATTTCGTGAAATCAACATGTTCTGCTTCTGAATTCAGAGAAGAATTTGGATTACATGAGGATAAGGCGACTATTGCTTTGGTACCAGGGTCTCGCAAACAAGAGATTGTTGAAATGTTGCCTCGATTCTGTGATTCCGCTCGCCTTGTAAGCAATTCGTACAAGGTCCAATGGCTGCTACCTTTGGCGGATTCAATTGATGATAGCGATTTTCCAATGGGGATTTTTGATGACTTGAATATTCAAATTATTCGTAGTCGTACCTACGATGTCATAAAGCACTGTGACTTTATCTTAGCAACTTCTGGCACTGTAACTTTGGAAGCTGCACTTTTAGGTACTCCAATGATTATATGCAATCGTGCAACATGGGTAACTTATCTGGCTTTTAAGCTGCTATCAAAAGTACCTTATCTCGGGTTACCCAATATTATTTCCAAGCGTGAAATTTGTCCTGAGATGCTCCAGTCAAACACTGAGCCTAATCGTTTGGCCAATCTAATGCAGAGCTATTTATCGCAACCTCAAAAATTAGGTGAACAGAAAAAAGCATTAAATGAGGTTGTTCAAACTTTAGGAGAACCAGGTGTCTTAAGTAGAGTCAGCAGTCATATGGCGGAGGAGTTTTTACAGTGAGTGATTTCAGAAAGATAGCTCGCCTTGGCTCTCCTTACTGGGGTTTGGTAGTCTTTGCCATTTTTGCTTCCGCTCTAGTTGGTTTGGCAACGGCTGCCAATGCTGTGGTACTAAACATGCTGGTTGATGATGTATTAGTAGTTCCACAGGGTATGAATCCAACTGATTTTCATGCTGAGCAAATGCAAAACCTGCGCCTAGTAATTATCCTCGCAATTACTGTTACTTTTGCTAAAGGATTAGGTTCATTTCTGCAAACCTACTCTATGAGTTATGTGGCACAAAAAATTATTCTGCAAATCAAATTACAGTTTTTTGATCATTTACAGAGGCTTCCCTTGAGTTTTTATGCAAGATTTAGGACTGGCGATTTAATATCTCGCTTGAATGGCGATATGCTTGTGATTGAACAAATGCTTCAAACCTTGATTCGCATTATGGTTGACCCTCTGGTAATTATTACCCTTGTAGCCTACATGTTATACCTAGATTGGAAATTAGCTCTGTTTATTTTTGTATTCATTCCAATTCTAGGATTGCTGGTGCGATGGCTAAGTAAAAGACTTAGAAGAGCGGGGCAGATGCTTCAGGCAAAAGTAGGAGATATCAGTGCCTTAATTCAAGAGTCTGTTGTGGGTATTAAAATTGTCAAAGCTTTCCGGATGGAGGAGCAGCGACATCAGTTTTTTGAACGAGAGGCGCAAGATAACTTTAGATTTTCAATGAAGAGTGTCAAATATAGCGCATTGAATTCACCCGTGGTTGAGCTCGCAGACGCAGTGGGTGTTGCTTTAATGATCTATTTTGGCTCAATGGGGGTTATAGAGGGTAGATTATCTGCAGGTGAGTTAATTGGTTTTTTAACATCTCTCGGATTACTTTTTCACCCAATTAAAAAGCTCACCAATGGTAATGCAATGATTCAGCAATCGGTGGGTGCAATACAGAGAGTATTCGAAATTTTTGATGAACCTGCCGAACAAATCGGGTATCTGAGGAAAATTCCTGAAGAAGTGAAGGCGGCTTTGAAATTTGAGAATTTGAGTTTTCAATTCGATGAAAGTGCTTGGGTTTTAAAAGATGTAAATCTAGAAGTTTCAGCGGGTCAAACAATTGCTTTGGTGGGCCCAAGTGGTGGGGGTAAAACATCTTTAGTTAATCTTATTCCGCGATTTTACCCTTGGCAACAAGGGGCCATTTATTTAGATGGCCTGAAAGTAGATGAGTTCGACCTTTTTGAATACAGGAAACTGTTCGGTGTAGTTCCTCAGGAAACAGTTCTATTCAAGGGTAGTATATTAGATAATATTCGATTTGCGAAACCTGAGGCTACGGAAAAGGAAGTTGAATTAGCATGTATTGCTGCAAATGCCCATGAGTTTATTAGTAAGTTAGAAGGTCAGTATTCTCATGAAATTGCTGAAATGGGAGTTGGTCTTTCTGGGGGTCAAAGGCAACGAATTGCTATAGCCAGAGCAATTCTAAAGGACCCTAAAATTCTTATTCTTGATGAAGCGACCTCGGCACTCGATAATGAGTCTGAAAAAGTGGTTCAGGCGGCTCTGGATAATTTGATGAAAGGGCGAACTACCTTTGTGATAGCTCACCGTATAAGTACAATTGTAAATGCAGATAAAATTGTAGTACTTGAAAAGGGGCAAATAGTTGCGGAAGGAACACATCACGAATTGTTGAAGAAATCACCCATGTATAAAACTCTGTGCACCTCAGGCATTATGAATGGGGACCAGGCGGCATGAATCGTACTAGTAATAAACGAAAAATCTTTGTCTCTGCGGGAGAGTATTCTGGGAGCGTATATGTTGCTAGCGTAGTCAGACAGTTAAGACAACAATATCCAGAATTAGAATTTGTTGGTGTGGGTGGTCGTGAACTAGAAGATTCGGGTGTTCGTATATTATATAATTCAGATCAGTGGGGTTCCATTGGTATAATGGAGGCCTTAAAACGCTGGTATTTATTCCCTATAAATTGGAAGATTCAAAATTATCTTGAGGCTGAAAAACCAGATTTACTTTTCTTGTCTGATTACCCTGGTTTTAATATGCACCTAGCACGCAAGGCTAAGCAAGTCGGTATTCCTTGCGTATATTTATTTCCACCCCGTAAATTCGCACAGTCACCGAGCGAAATTCAGGATGCTGCTCAAAATATTAAGCGAGTAGCAGCGGAATTCGAACCTACATATACAGTATACAAGAGCGCTGGCGCTACAGTAGATTTTGTGGGTCATCCAATGCTGGATTCTTTACCAAAAATGAATCGGATTTCACTTCGTGAAAAGCATCATCTAAAAGAGGAAGAACGGGTGATTTTAGTGATGCCAGGCTCTCGTCAGCAGGAGATTCAACTATTACTACCAATTTACGAACAAGTGGTAACTAAACTCTCCAAGGAGCTTTCAAATTTAAGATTTCATTTACTTGGTGCTGAAAATTTAGCCGATTTACGAAGTATCCGAAGTTTATTCGAGAATAGCCGTCTACGGATGCAAAAAAAAGGTGTAAACGTAGAATTGTATTGGAGCGATCGTTTCGAGCATATGTGCATAGCGGATATGGCTTTGGTGACGTCCGGGACAGCCACTCTTGAATTGAGCTTCTATCAAGTACCCATGGTGATTTGTTACAAGGTTACCAAAATGACGGCGATTCTCGCTCAAGTGTTTACTCATTTACCTGAATATATAGGATTACCTAATTTGTTAAGTAATCAACAGATAGTGCCTGAGTTCATCCAAAATGAGGTCACCCCAGAGAAAGTCAGCGCAGCACTTATCAAGGTTCTTCAAAATCCGGAAGAGCATAACAGAGTTAGCGAGCTATTGGGTGACGCCCTCAGTAAGTTGGGAAGCCAAGGTGCGATAGGTCGCATTAATCGCCTGATTATTGAGGAACTTAACTTGCCATGTCATGGATAGTACGCCTACTCTTTGGAGGCTTATCCCTTTGGTATAGATTATTACCGAGATCAATCCATTTAAGAATTCATTGGCTTATAGCTATTTTTCTGAGCCATTTGCCCTTCAATGTTATAGAACGTAATTTGAGAGTAATTGATAGATTTTCTAGAAAGCATGGAAATCTTCCGTTTGATTTCGTGAAGATTCGACGTAAGTTTTGGTGGTACACCCTCAAAAATTTAATGGATTACATGATCTTTCTCTTAAATGGGGATAAGGACTTAGGAAATTTAGTAATTTGGAAAAGTGGAGAAAATATTCTTCAGGAAGCTTATGATAGAGGCAAGGGTGTAGTAGGTGTTTGTCTCCATATAGGTAATTGGGAACTGGGTGGTAGAGTTCTCACCGAAAAAAAATTCAAATTAAGTTCATTGGTATTTGAGCAGTTGAATCCGGCCTTAGAGCATTTGATTAGTCAGACTAGGAAAAATTTTGATATTGAATTATTACATCAACGTAAGGGATTACGAACAGCAGTCAAAAATTTGCGTAACGGGCATATTGTGACCGTGCTATGTGACCAAGATGGGACGCGCGCTGGTCATTTTACTGATTTTTTTGATTTACCATTGTCTTTTCCTCGGGTATTCGAGCTATTTCTTAGTAGAACTGAAGCCTGTTTAGTTCCCTTAATCATTCTTCACAATAATTCGGACTATGAGATTCATGCTTTACCCGAATGGCCAGTAAACCGCGAAAACCTCAAGGAATCATTACCTTATTTTTATCAAGATTTGAGTCGCCATCTGGAACATTGGATTGTTAAACATCCTGAGCAATGGTTATTAGTTTACGACCGCTTCAAATTACGCCATCAAAAAAAATGGCAAGAAGAGGGTCGTCTTGAGGAAGTAAAGAACACTTACGCGAATATTTGGAGAGGATTTTAGTGACGAATCCTAAGCTAATAATCACATTGGGGGACCCTAATTCAATAGGACCCGAGATTGTTTTGAAAGCCATCGGTGATAGATCTATGGCGAATATAATTTTGGTAGGAGCCCGAGATTGTTTAATTAGCCTAGGCGCAACACAACTGCTTGAAAATCTTATAGAAGTGGGTCCTAAAGACTTTAAGGTTCGGTGGGGTGAAGAATCCGAGGAGGCTGGAAAGGTGGCTTATCAAGCTCTTGAGGAGTCGGTTAAACTGCTTAAGTGTGGTCGTGGTCATGTAATTTTGAATGCTCCGGTCAGTAAAAAGGCAATTGAAGCTTCGATTCCTGGATTTAGAGGTCATACTGGATTTTATGAGAACTATTTGGGGGAGGGCCAGGAGGCTATCATGAGTTTCTGTGGTCACTTATTTCACTTGGCATTATTTACCCATCATATGCCCCTGGTTAAAGTCTCTGAGATTGTCATCAAATCCAATCTGGAAGGCTGGCTTGAAAGGTGTATAGAACTATTTGAGCTTCAAGTAAATGAAAGTTTGCGTACTGTCGTTTTAGGTTTTAATCCTCATGCTGGTGAGCAAGGTATTTTGAGCATGGGAGAGGATGAAAAAATCACGGATGCGGTATTGAGTCTTCGTAGTAAAGGATATGATATTAGTGGTCCAAAGTCAGCAGACACTTTTTTTCAGAATAAAAACCTTTCGGGTGGAAAGCACTGCTTGGTTGTTGCAATGCACCACGATCAAGGATTAATACCATTCAAAATGGCTCATTTTGGTAGTGGTGTTGCTACTACGCTAGGACTCCGTTGGCCAAGATTTACAGTGGATCATGGAACGGCTTTTGATTTAGCGGGGACAGGACAAGCTGATCCATCTTCCATGAAAAATAGTCTCGATTTTGCTCTAAAAGCACTAAATGCCTACTAAAACTATTTTCTTTTATTTTCTACAGCTAATTGCTTTATTGAATGCCGTTTTGTTTGTTGGATTGAATTATGAATCAAATACCCACTATTTGATAATTATAAGTTATGCAGTTTTTATGCTAATTGCTGTGCTAAGCGTTCGATATGCTCCCAAGTATTTTTTTGGAATTCCTTTACTGGTATTGCTTATCAATTCTTTTTCTATACGTCTTATCATGACTGAGTTTCAGTTCAGTGATGATGTTTATCGGTATGCATGGGAAGGCCATATTCAGAATCACGGCTACAATCCCTATACAATTGCTCCCGATAATGAAGAGATAAAACATTTAGTATGGAAAGATTATGAAGTTCCCAATCATGCAAATTTAACGACAATTTATCCACCATTATCATTATACTTTTTTCGATTGGTAAGTCTCGTTACTTTAGATTACAGTATTTACCAATATCTATTTCTTGCTCTTGATATTCTTGTAATTGGTCTAATTCTATACTTACTAAACCTCAGAGGAGATCCCCTAGAAAATATAATTTATTATGCCTTAAACCCCGTGTGTATCGTTGCATTTAGTGCTCAAGCTCATCTAGATATTTTAATGCTTTTGTGGCTGGTCTTAGGTATAATTTTCTATTATCGTCAATTTTGGTTAGCTATGTGGGTTTGTTTGAGTTTGGCAGTACTGAGCAAGCTTCTAGTCCTGCTTTTAGTTCCCTGTTTCATAAACTATAAAAACTGGTCAAGTTTTAGCAGTTTCCTGGTGGTTTTACTATTTGGATATGCACCTTTTTTATCGGATGGAGTGCATATTTTTGAAACGTTTTTTATATTTGGGACCAAGTTTGAATATAACAGTTCACTTTTTGGAGTCTTGAATTTTTTAATACAGAATCAAATCCTGTCGTTAATAATACTTTTCATCTGTTCTGCGTTAATCTGCTGTTGGAGTATTGTCTTCTTTGACGACGCTCTTTTAGCGGGGATTATCGTTGTCAGTTGTTTTTTATTATGTGCACCAACAGTCCATTATTGGTATCTCAGCTTACTAGTCCCTTTCCTATGCTTTCATAGGCGGAATTCTTTATTACTTTGGTGCGCGACATCGGGAGCCTGGTTTGCCGTATTACAAAGCATTCATTTCGGAGATTTTCAACACTTCCCGTACTATCAAATACTTCAATATGGGCCAGTATATTTACTATTGATCAAAGAAATTTACGATCTTAATTTCAGAGCCTTAACACTAGATAATAAGAAATCTCCTCAAGATTTATCTATTTTGATTCCAATTCTCAATGAGGAGCAGAATCTAAAGAAACTATTACCTCAACTAAAGTCTCAGATGTCGAAAAATGATGAAATTATTATCGTTGATGGCGGTAGCACTGATCAGTCTGTAAACGTAGCACTTAATTCGATGGTCCGCGTAGTCAATTCTCCAAGAGGACGCGGTTATCAAATCACAAAAGGTATGCGATTTGCCTCCAATCCGGTTGTACTTATTCTACATGCTGATCAACAACTTGAGAACAATATATTACGGCGTGTAGGTCAGGCTATGAATAATGAGGAAATAAATGGTGGATGCATAGGTTCAGTTTTTGAAAGCCTGGATCGAGGGCAGTGGGTTATTCATATTCTAAATGTAATTAGAGCTCGAATAATGAAAATCAGTTTTGGTGATCAAGGACAGTTTTTTAGGCGTTCATTATGGAAAAGAGAACAATGGAGTCTTGATATGCCTCTCATGGAGGATGTTGAGTTATCTATTCTATTGAATAATTTAACAGGCAGAGTATGCTACTTAGGGGGAGGTTTAATTAGCTCGGTACGCCGTTGGCAGGAAAAAAATCGTGTATTGAATGCTATCGAAATCATAAAATTCGTTTTGACTTACTGCCTGTTACGCCGCTTTACGAAGGAGGTTGATACTTGGTCAATGTATAAGCGCTACTATGGTTAGCAAAACGTTTACATCGTCTGGGGATGATTAAGTAATGCAGTTTGTAAATCAAGCAGAAACATTGTACTCAAGCTTACATCATTCAAAATAGGAAATTCCTCATGCCCCTTACAGTCATATTTATTTTTCAAGAATTCTATAACGTTTTCTTCTGCGGTAGAACTATCAATAACACGCATTGCCCACACACCGAACATCCTCTTTTGGATATCTTGAGCACTAATTAACATTAGCTCTTTATGTCTCGTGTCCGTTGATATCTTTAAAAATAAATTACTGACATTGACTCTAGGACCTTCAAGAACTTGCAGATAGCCCTCTGAATTACAAAAAAGCATGCCTGTTATTCCAAGCAATGGATTATTTTTATTAGCTATATTTTCAATCTTCAATGCTTCATAAAGTTGAAAGTCACCAGTATGTTTACTGCTATAAATCAATCGAATTAAACTATTTGCATAATCCATCAATATCTCCTATAAACCGGTTGGAAATTCTAGAAATTCATAATCAATCCCAAATTGCGTCTTGATATGTTCACCCACCGCAAGGGGTCCTAGTGTTTCCGTACGATAATGGCCCGCTAGTATAATATTTACCTGAAGTTCTTTCGCTACATAATACATGTAATGATTCATTTCTCCTGTGATAAAAGTGTCAAAACCCGCAGTTTCTGCTTCAGGAATTCCAGACTGACCCTGACCAGTAATCATGGCAACTTTTTTAACAGGTTTATTACTAAATTGATAAGTTTTCAGTTGATCCTTTAATTTAGTCTCTAAATCAGCACAGAATTCATTAAAAGATTTAGGACTATCTAAGTCACCCATCAAACCGATTGATGTACCCTGATAGAATCCCATAGTTTGCCTATTTTTTAAGCCGATTAATTCGAAGAGCTTTTGGTTGTTTCCACACGTTGGATGTAAATCAAGTGGCAAATGAGAGGCGTACAGAGATAATCCGTTATCAAATAAAAATTTGAGTTTTTTCTTTTTTATTGGGGTAATTCGATCTTCTCGATTATAGCTCCAGAAAATGCCGTGATGAACAAATAGAAAATTACAGTGTTTTTCGACAGCAGCCTCAAAGCTATCTATTGAAGCATCTGTGGCTACGGCAATTTTGTTTACAATTTCTGCTCCAGGTACTTGAAGACCGTTAACTGAGACATCTTTCACAGGTTCAGGCTCAAGGTAATGATTTAGATACTCTACAAGTTCTACTAACTGCATGATTTGCTCCCGGTACTAGCACAAAAAGAATAAAGTGAATCAGAGGTCTTTACAAGCTCCATTTGCCAATGTATAACAATTCACTCGCAAATTAGAACTTTATTTGAATAACACATATTCTGGGAGGAAACATGTCTTTAGAGCGTACCTTTGTAATGGTAAAGCCTGATGGTGTACAGCGCCAACTAGTCGGAGAAATTGTACAAAGATTTGAGCGTAAAGGTTTGCGCTTGGCAGGAATGAAACTAATGCAGGTTAGCCAAGAGCTGGCTGAGGAGCATTACGGAGAGCATAAAGAGCGACCGTTTTTTGGAGAGCTAGTTGAATTTATTACTTCCTCTCCAGTGGTAGCAATGGTTTGGGAAGGCGATAACGCAATTACTCTATGTCGAACCTTGATGGGTGCGACTAAAGCAGAAGAAGCTATTCCGGGTACCATTCGTGGTGACTTTGCGCAATATACAGGTAAAAATTTAGTGCATGGCTCAGATGGTCCAGAAAGTGCCCAGCGCGAAATCGGTATTTTCTTTAATACACAAGAACTTGTAGATTACAATTTAGGCGCCAAAACTTGGGTAGTATAGTCGGCTACAATTATTAAGCTCGCGGCTTGTAAGAGTGGCGGGCTTTAAATATTTTTAGCCTAATTCTATTTTTTCTCCCGTCCTATAAACACGAGAATCTTTTTTCAAAAATTCTGTTACTAAGAGTTTTGGGTTTGGATTACTACCGACTACCTCAGTCAGCATTAATTTGCTTTCTTGGAAAGTATGAAATATAGCAGCGCCGTTTGGCACCCCAAAGTGCCTATATCTGGGGTAACGGCGTACTGCAGCTTTTAAATGTTCCTCTGTGGCATGAATTGCTTCATTAAAGTGTGGCAGCATAACCATACTTGGGATAAAACCCAAGGCTTTGAGTGAGATTGCTTGAAATTCCCTACTTGCTAAGGGATGTGAGATTATCTTACTAGGTTCCTTCAATTTGAATACGTTATTTAATGATTCTCTTGTTTCCGGTGAACATTCTTGTAAAATTGCGTCTTTAAAATCTTTTTGTTGGGTTTCGCTTGCTTTCAGTAACATTGTCCAATGAAGCAAAACTTCTCGGAAAAAAGCTACGTGGATATAGCGAGGTGTAAGGCTTATTG
>MDTD01052350.1_pt1 | contig 15193 bp, 10 predicted proteins | sample 811221 | NCBI WGS metagenome assembly MDTD01 (sample SAMN05326646, study PRJNA326480) | marine metagenome | isolation source: seawater | place: Pacific Ocean: South West | collected 2011
TCAGTGTGCGATGTGTAAAGCTGTAGTTGAATCAAACTTAGAATCTGGAGATGATATTGGTTCAGGTTTGAATGATGGAATATTGTATTTAATGTCTGCCCCATATTTAGTTGTTTTGTTATTTGGAATATTTTATTTTTTACAAAAAAGAAAACAGAAACAATCACAGGTTTCTTAGTTATGCAAAAGCTTTTCTTTTATTTTCAATTGTTGAAATTTAGGTTATCAGTTACTGTTGTTTTTTCAGCAGCGATGGGATATCTGATTGGAATAGATAGCTTTGTTTTAAATGAATTTATTTTATTGATTATTGGTGGGATTCTTGTGACCGGTTCTGCAAATGGATTTAATCAAATTCTAGAAAAGGATTATGATAAGTTAATGTTAAGAACCTTAAATAGACCCTTACCTAAAAATAATTTAACCATTTTTCAGGCTATATTCTTTTCTACAATCATTGGTGGTTTAGGACTCTATTTATTAAATTTAATTCACTCTAGCAATGGCTTTTATGGTTTAATGTCCAAATCAACGTTTTTTGGATTAGTTTCAATATTAATGTATGTTTTATCTTATACCCCCTTAAAAAGAATTTCTACGTTGTCTATTTTTGTTGGGGCTATACCTGGAGCAATTCCATTCTTATTAGGATATGTAGCTGCAACTGATAATTTCGGATTAGCAGCTGGAATATTATTTGCTATTCAGTTTTTTTGGCAATTTCCTCACTTTATAGCTATTTCATGGATAAGAGATGAAGAATATAAACAAGCGGGTTTTAAGATGATGTTTGGTGGTGTTAAGGGAAGATACCCCGCTATGATTTCATTAATTACCTCAACATTAATGGTCATTATATCAGTTATTCCATATTATGCTCATATTGACAGTTTTCAGATGTCACTAGTGTCCTTTTTTCTTGTTGTTGTCTTAGGAATATGGTTCACAATAAAATCAGTAAATTTGTATATTAAAACAGATGATATAATTGCTGAGAAATTAATGATGGCATCCCTTATTTATTTACCTGTTCTTCAAATTATTTATGTCGTTGATAAATATTTTTTCAGCCACTTTTAAAAACAAATAGCGCGTAAACTATTGATAATAATAGAAAAAATGCTCCTAATTGGTGAAGTATTGCTAATAATATTGGAACAGAATATATCAAAGTAAAAACACCTAAAACAAATTGTATTAAAATTAATGAGAAAATTATTTTTAAACTAATTTTCTGGATACTTTGTAGTTTTAAAAATTTTGTTTTATAGTAGATAATTATAGATATTATTACAATTATTATGGCTAAGATTCTATGTATAAACTGTACACCAAATACACCATTTAAAAAATTCCATTGAGGGTTAGAAGAAAATACTTCTTTAGGAATAAATTCTGCCCCCATTTTTGGCCATGTTGGGAAGGCCAACCCAGCCTTTAATCCAGCTACAAATGCTCCATAGATTATTTGTATAATAACAATTAAACTTAAAAACATTAAATATTTTAATACTTTACGATTACCAATATTTTTCTTTTTTAAAATTAACGGGAGAGCAACCCACAGGGTATATGAGCATGTTAAAAAAGCTGTAGTTAGATGTACCGCGAGTCTGTAGTGACTTACGTCAGGTCTATCTACTAATCCACTTTTAACCATCCACCATCCAATTGTAGCTTGAAGAGCTCCCAAACTAAATAAAACTAATGACTGCTGTATAAGTTTTTTGTTTAAACGTTTCTTTATTAAAAAATATAAAAAAGGAAAAATAAATACAACCCCTAATAATCTACCGATCATTCTGTGTAAGTATTCCCAAAAAAATATAAATTTAAAGTCCTTTAAAGTGTAATCAGAATTAATTTTCTGAAACTCAGGTGTTTGTTTATATTTATTAAAAAGTTCAATCCAGTCTGTTTGATTTATAGGAGGAATAGCTCCCTCAACCAAACTCCAGTCTACCATAGAAAGTCCAGAGTCAGTTAATCTAGTTATACCCCCTATAACAACCATTGAAAGTATAAGAAAACAACCCGAAAGAAGCCACAATATTACAGATTTGTTTTCTTTCATGTTAGTAGTATGGAATCATGAATAAATATACCATTACTCCTGTCACTGCAACATACATCCAAATGGGGAAGGTCCATTTAACTATGTTTTTATGCTTTGAAATTTCACCAGTTATCCCCCTGTAAATTGAAAACAGAGCTAGTGGTAAAACTGGAACCGAAAGAATAATATGACTTATTAGAACAAAAAAGTATATATATCTTATAGCTCCTTCTCCTCCAAATGGTGTAGGAGCATTGGTTAGCTTTGAAACAACATAGGATATCAAAAATATGGATGATAATACAAAAGCTGACATCATTGAAAATTTATGAGCTTTTGTATTTTTATTTTTAATTAATACATATCCTATAAACAGAAGTGCTCCAGTACACCCGTTTAAAATAGCATGAAAAAATGGAAGTGAACTAAAGTCAATATTATTTGATTCAATATGAAGGTAATCCGGAAAAATCATTAGGGCAGCTACAGCTATTGGTACAATAACTGAAAGCGCAATAATTAACGGAACAAAAAAAGCGTCTTTCTTTTTCATTTTATTTGAGTTTTATATTTAGTTCATTTAATTGTTCATTGTCGATTACAGATGGAGAGTCTATCATTACATCTCTACCCGAATTATTTTTTGGAAAAGCAATAAAATCTCTAATATTTTCTTGTCCTCCAATAATAGCACAAAGCCTATCAAATCCAAAAGCGACACCTCCATGAGGTGGAGCTCCATACTCAAATGCTTCCATTAGGAATCCAAATTGTTCTTTCGCTTCTTCATCTGAAAATCCTAGATGTTTAAACATCAATTTTTGCAAATCTCTATTGTGGATTCTAATACTCCCCCCTCCAATTTCATTACCATTCAGAACCAAATCATAAGCATTCGCTCTAACTGCCGCTGGATCGGTATCTAATTTTTCAATATCTTCTGGTTTAGGAGATGTAAATGGATGATGCATCGCATGATATCTGTTTGTTTCCTCATCCCATTCTAACAATGGGAAATCTAATACCCATAAAGGAGCGAATTCTGCTGGATTTCTCAATCCCAACTCTTCTGCTAAATGTAACCTTAAACTAGACAGAGCTTTTCTAGTTTTATCTTTTTCACCCGCTAAAATTAAAATCAGATCACCAGATGAAGCTTTACATGTATCGGCCCAATTATTTAAATCTTCTTGTGTGAAAAATTTATCTATAGAAGACTTGAAAGTGCCGTCTTCATTACATTTACAATATACTAATCCTTTTGCTCCTACTTGTGGGGTTTTCACAAAATCAGTTAGTTTGTCAATTTGTTTTCTGCTAAAAGTAGCCCCTCCCTTTACATTGATTCCAACGACTAATTCAGCGCTATCAAATACCTGAAAATTTTTTTCTTTACATATATCATTCAATTCTACAAATTTCATTCCGAAACGAATATCAGGTTTGTCTGAACCGTACATCTTCATAGCTTCATCATATGTTATTCTGGGAAATTCATTTAATTCAACACCCTTAACCTCCTTTAATAGATGACGAGTTAAACCCTCAAATGTGTTTAATATATCTTCTTGATCGACAAAAGACATTTCACAATCAATTTGTGTGAATTCAGGCTGTCTATCCGCTCGTAAATCCTCATCTCTAAAACACTTTACGATCTGATAATATTTGTCTATTCCGGCAACCATTAACAATTGTTTAAATGTTTGAGGAGATTGTGGTAAGGCATAAAATTGCCCTTCATTCATTCTGCTTGGGACAATAAAATCTCTTGCTCCTTCAGGTGTAGATTTTATTAGATATGGAGTTTCTACTTCGCAAAACCCTTGTTTATCTAAATATTTTCTTGTTTCAGAAGAAACTTTTGCGCGTAACATTAATTTTTCTTTTATTGGATTTCTTCTAATGTCTAAATACCGATATTTCATTCGTAATTCATCCCCACCATCAGTTTGGTCTTCAATAGTAAATGGAGGTACTTTAGAGGGATTTAATATGTCTAAACCAGATACTTTAATTTCAATTTCACCGGTAGGTATATTTTTATTTTTAGAACTACGCTCAATAACAGTTCCCCTTACCCTTATAACAAACTCTCTTCCTAGTTTTCTTGCTTGTTTGCATAGATTAGTGTTTTCATCCATGTTGAATGCAAGTTGTGTAATTCCATATCTGTCTCTTAAATCAACAAAGGTCATTCCCCCTAGATCTCTATTTTTCTGCACCCAGCCACTAAGCATTACCTCTTCTCCAACATTATTTATGTTTAACTCTCCGCAGGTATTAGTTCTTAACATTTATTTTTTGTATTTAGATTGCAAAAATACAAAATAGCTACTTTATATTTGCAAAATGGAAATAAATCCTTTCACAGACGAATATTTTATGATGGAAGCTTTAAAAGAAGCGGAAAAAGCGATGGATATAGATGAGGTTCCAGTAGGAGCTGTAGTGGTGTGTGACAACCAAATTATTGCGAGAGCACATAATTATACAGAAGCTCTTAATGATGTCACCGCACATGCCGAGATGCAAGCTTTCACTTCAGCGGCAGATTATTTGGGAGGGAAGTATCTAGAAGAATGCACCTTATATGTAACTTTAGAGCCATGTGTAATGTGTGCGGGAGCCTCTTATTGGACACATCTGAAGAAAATTGTCTTTGGAGCTTCAGATGAAAAAAGAGGATTTTCAAGTATAAATCAGACAATTATTCACCCAAGAACTGAGGTTTTAAAAGGAATACTAGAAAAGGAATGTGTTAAATTATTAAAAGATTTCTTTAAAAAGAAAAGACAATAAATTGTAATTTTGCACAAAATTTAAATTTAAAATTATGTATCCAGAAGAAATGTGTAAGCCAATGAGAGAAGATCTAACTTCAGTTGGTTTTATAGAAATGAAAACCCCAGAAGAGGTAGAAAAGATTCTAAATAATAAAGAAGGAACGGTATTAATAATGGTGAATTCTGTTTGTGGATGTGCAGCAGGAAACGCAAGGCCGGCTGTAAAATTAGCTTCTAAATTCAGCCCTAAACCAGACGTGTTTGCTACAGTTTTTGCGGGACAAGACGTTGGGGCGACAGCTAAAGCTAGGGAGTATATGCAACCATTTCCTCCTTCATCTCCTTCTATAGCTTTGTTCAAAGATGGTAACTTGGTTCATTTTATAGAGAGACATCATATTGAAGGAAGATCTGCCCAAATGATTGCAGATAATTTAAAAGATGCTTTTACTCAAGTTTGCTAGAAAAACTTTGCTTTTTAAGTAAAACCAAATCAGAAAATTTACATTTAATTTAGGAGGGGAACCCCCTCCTTTTTTATTTGGAATTTTTATAAAAAGATATATAGAATATGTTTTAATAATTTTTGTATCTTGCACCATTAAAATATTTACACAAAATAGTACTAAGAAATGAAAAAATTACTTCTAGGATTTACTTTTTTATTGTCGATTTGCTCGATTAGTTTACAATCTCAAACTATACAGAATGTTTCTGTTACTTCACCAATATTATGTTTTGGTGATTTTGCTTCAATAAACATTCAGGTAAATCAAACATCTCCTCCAACATTATTAAAGGTTGTGGTTGGTTATGATATTTTTGGAACATTTATTCCAATAACATCTACTAATAATACTACGGTAACTAATATAAATGTTCCGGGACTTGGAGCTCAAACTTACACCGTTAGGTTAGTTGATTCAGTATCTTATTACATTACTAACCCAGATGGTACTGATCCTAACTCAATTTATGATTTTACTACTATTAATATATCGCAGCCATTACAATTGTCGAATACAGCTACACAAAATACATCGTTAGATTGCTTTGGAGATTGTGACGCACAAGTAGCTGTAAATGTATTTGGGGGAACACCCCCATACTCAATTGCTTTTGGAGGAGGCGCTTCTACAATAATAGGTGCATTTGACTCAATTTATTCTAATCTATGTGCTGGAAATTATAATATAAATGTTACAGATGTGAATGGATGTGCTGTTGATGGATCATCTCCAACATCTACAACGGTCAATGAGCCAACCGCTTTAGTCCCTAATGCATCAGTTTCTTCGAATTATAATGGGCAAGATATTAGTTGTTTTGGAGCTGCAGATGGAGAAATTACCGCTTCCGTTTCTGGTGGTTCCCCAGCATATACTTATTCTTTAGACGGGATAACTTATGGAAATTCTGCAATTTTTTCTAATCTTTCAGCAGGAACATATACAATTTATTACAGAGATGCTAATGGTTGTGACACTTCAGAAACGATAACACTAAACAACCCACCAGATATATCTGGAGTTATTTCAATCACGAGTCAAGTTTCTTGTTTTGGAGTATGCGATGGAGTATTAGATTTTCAGGTTGATAATATCTTGACTGGAACTGCTCCTTATACATATTCAATTGATGGTGGAGCTTATCAAAATTCAAGTACATTTTCATCTCTATGTGGAAATACAACCTACTCTATAACAGTTCAAGATGCTAATGGATGTATTTTCACAGCAAATAAATTTATATCTACACCAACAGAGGTTTCGTTCTCTTACACAACTTCTGATTATAATGGATTTAATATAAGTTGCGCTGGTTTTAGTGATGGTGAAATAACATTTAACGCCCCATCTGGAGGACAAGCTCCTTATACTTATTCAATTGATGGAGTAAATTACACTAATTCTATGTCTTATACTGGATTATCCTCTGGAACATATAATGTTTCTGTACAAGACGCGAATGGTTGTGTTAGTACAGTACTAGCAAACTTGACGGAGCCATTGCCATTTACAATTAATTACACAATTGATAATTTAATATCTTGCCCTGGAGTTTGTGATGGGTCAGTTAGTGTTCTTAATACTAATGGAATTTCTCCAATTATTTATGATATGACGGGTTACTCTACTCAGACTTCACAGTCGTGGACTGGTATGTGTGGAGACCTAAGTTTTGGAACTTATACCTTGAACGCTACTGATGATAATGGATGTACAGCTTCAACAAATATTAATTTAACAGAACCATTGCCTTTTGTATATACAGTTGATTCAATTACAGAAACATGTAATTTAGTAAACGGACAAGCATCTATTTCTGTAACTCAAGGAGGGACTAATCCATATGTATATTTATGGGATGATTTGTCCGCACAAACTACAGCTACAGCAACAAATTTATCTACAGGATTGTATGAAGTAAGAGTAACTGATGCTAATGGATGTGAATTTACAGAAGATGTTTTTGTTCCAGAAGCAGATATCACATTAAGTTTTGATAGTGTTCCCCCATGTAATGGAGGAGCAGATGGATCTGCCACTGTAATACCTAGTGGAACACCACCGTATAATATCTTATGGGAAACGGGATCTACAACTAATTCAATTACTGGTTTAAATCCGGGATATTATACTGTAACTGTTTCAGACGCTACAGGTTGTACTGTAACAGACTCTGTCGAAGTTCCCGCTTCTGCAATTGTAACTGTTTCTTTAGATGTAGCAAATTCTACATTAAATGTGTTGTGTAATGGATTTCAATCAGATACCATTACCGTAGTCGCGGCTGGAGGAACAGGACTAGGAACATATCAGTATTTTATTCCTGGTGTATTCCCAATTCCTCAATACAATAATATATTTAGTGGTTTATATGCGGGAACTTATAATGTATTTGCCGAAGACGCTAATGGATGTGCCGATTTTGTTTCAGTAACTATTACTGAGCCAGATGTTATTTATTATTCTGCTACCTCGACAGATGTAAGTTGTAATGGAGGGTCTGATGGTGTTGTCTTTGTAGATTCTGTTTCTGGTGGTACCGCTCCTTATTTCTACTCATGGAATACAGGTCAGAATACATCTATAATTAATAATTTAACAGCTGGATCATATACTGTAAGTGTAACAGATATAAATAACTGTACGTCTAACCCACTACAAGTTACTGTTATTGTTAATGAACCTTTTGCTTTAACATCTAACACAAATATAATTAGTCATTCATCATGTGCTGGAAGTCAGACCGCTGCAAATGGAGAGGCTCAGGTATTTGTTTCTGGAGGTACACCAGGATATAGCTACTTATGGTCAACTGGAGTTAACACAGACAACATATCTTTATTGTTTCCGGGAACTTATACTGTAGATATAATTGATGCAAATGGATGTATGATTACAGATACAGCGGTTATTAATCCAGGTACTAATCCTATACTTAATGTAACAGTTCAAAATGTTTCTTGTTATGGTGCAAATGATGGTATGATGATTACATCAGCAACCTCAGGAACCGCTCCATATCAATTTTCTTCTGATGGAGGAAATACATTTGTTCCACTAGGGACTCCTTTTGGACCTTCAGGAGAAGCGTCATATTTTATTACAGTTGTAGATTCTGAGGGCTGTACTGATTCAGATTCAATTTTTGTTAATGAACCAGATGAATTAGTAATTAGTTCTTTAACAATTCAAAATGTATTATGTTATGATAGTGCAGATGGACAAATTACAGCAAATGTAATTGGAGGAACAACTCCATATTCTTACTTATGGAATAATGGACAAACTTCCAATCCTGCGACAAATTTAATGCCTTCAACTTATAATGTTGTGGTTACAGACTCAATGGGATGTACTACAACTTCTTCTAATGAAAACGTTACACAACCAGATAGCTTAACTATTTCTAATATTACAGTAACAAATGTAAGTTGTAATGGGGGCTCTGATGGCTCAGCTATTATAACATTAACTGGAGGAACTCCTAACTATAATTACTCCTGGAGTGGAGGTTCCAATTCAACTTTAATTGCGGGTGTTTATACTGCAACTGTAACAGATGATAACGGATGTATTACATCACAAGATTTTACAGTTACAGAACCTTCTGCTATTTCAGTGCAGTTTTTAAGAGATTCTGTAACTTGTTTAGGAGGAACAGACGGTCAGGCTACCGCGATTGTTTCTGGAGGTGTTGGACCTTATAACTTATTATGGTCTGACGGAAGTACAGTAAACTTTGTTAATACATTTGCTTCTGGTTATCATACTTTAACAGTTACTGACTCATTTTCTTGTTTATTCATTGATTCAGTAGAAATTTTAGAACCTTCACAATCTATAGAAATAGACTCATTAATTATATCTGAAATTACTTGTAATAATGCTAATAATGCTTCTATTACCGTTTTAGCAACTGGTGGTCAATTACCCTATGTATATTCTAATACTAATGGAGTCTTTACTCAGAATGGAATTTCATTTATTAATCTTTCTCCTAATCAGTACATAATGTACATTAGAGATTCAAAAGGCTGTGTTGATAGAGATACAGTTGTTATTACCCAACCAGATTCACTATATATTGACACAACTATTTTCTCTCATATTACGTGTAACGGGGCAAATGATGGTCAGATTCTAGCGATTGATGCTTACGGAGGTATATCACCTTATTTATATTCTGTAAATGGAGGAGCCTATCATACAAATATGGCATATTTCCATTCTTATGGTCCTGGAACTTATACTGTACAGGTTGTAGATGTTAATAATTGTTCAGCTCAAGATATAATTATAATAGAAGAGCCAGATGTTTTAGACGTATCTATTACTACTTCATTGTGGAATGGATATGAAGTAAAATGTAATGGAGATAATTCTGGAACAGCTACCATTTCAATAAATGGAGGAAATGGACCATATGTTAAAACAATATATGATTCCTCTAATAATATATTTTATAATGGAACCTCGAATTATATAACAGGGCTCGTGGCTGGATTATATACTTTTGAAATTACTGATGTCAATGGTTGTATCTATCAGGAAGTCTTAACTTACCAAGAACCAACAGCAATTTCTCATAATTTTGTAATTGATCACATTACCTGTTCTGGATGGACAAATGGAGCGATTACTTGGAATGGCTCGGGAGGAGTAGGGTCCGCTACAACTTACACATATCTTTGGAATACTGGTGACACAACTTATTCTATTAGCAATTTAGGAGTTGGTAATTATGATATTACTATAACAGATGAAAATAATTGTTCTTCTACATCAACAGCTATTATAAATGGAAATAGTGTTCTTTCTACTAGTATTGGAACAACACAAGACCCTACTTGCTGGAATTATTGTGACGGAGAAATTACAGTAAATGTTTCTGGAGGAGTTCCGAATATTAATGGTTCAGGAAATTCAATATATAATTTCCAATGGAATGATGTATTATCCCAAACAACTCAAACAGCTATAGGTTTGTGTGTGGATGAAATTACAAACATTTCTACATTCAGCTGTGTTATTACAGACGCTTTAGGATGTACTACAACAGAAACATATGATTTAACGCAACCAGAAGAATTTGAAATATCTATTTTACAGTCAGGTGAGATTTCATGTTATGGTGGTAGTAACGGCTCACTTTCTGTATCTACGACTGGTGGAAATACAGGAAATGTAATATATACTTGGAATACAGGTCAATCTTCATCATCAACATCAATTAATAATCTGTCTGCAGCAACATATGTTGTTGTTGCTACAGATGTTTTAGGATGTATGGACACAACAGACTATACTGTGACACAACCAGAGTTATTAGAAGCAAATATTTTTGATGTTGATATTTCAGATGTTTTGTGTTTTGGAGAATCAACAGGTGAGATTACTGTTACAGTTAATGGAGGTTCTGTTAATGTAAATAATCAATATACTTACTCATGGACTCCAAATATTGGTAATGCTACTACAAACTATGATTTTGTAACAAGTATTGGAACAGGAACATATTCAGACCTAGACACTGGAATTTATCAGGTTGTTGTAACAGATGTAAATAATTGTACCGCAACTTCTAACATGGTATATGTTGCACAGCCAACTAATCCTCTGAGTATTTTTACAGATTCTACAGATAAAACATGTTTAACTGAGGGAAGTGCAACCGCTTATGTTTTAGGAGGAACTCCAATCTATACTTATTTATGGACTCCTGGAGGTCAAACAACATCTACAGCAACTAATCTTACTCCTAACACATCTTATACTATTGTGGTGACAGATGCTAATGGATGTACAATTACTGATCAAACTCATATTAATGGCCATATGAATGTGTTCTTACCAAACAATGATGATTATTTAGACTCAACAATATGCTTGGGTAAATCAGTATTTATTGAAATAGAAGATAAACCAAATCACTCTTATATTTGGACAAATATGAATGACAATGTTGTAATAGGAACAACTGCTTCTATTACAGTTACCCCTGAAGATCCAATAACAAATTATCAGCTTACTATTACTGATGAGGTAAATTGCCCATTAGATCCATTTAATATTGAAGCAACTTTTGAGGTACAGAAGTTAGACATTAATCCTGTTGCTGATCCAAATCCGCTTGTGAAAGGAGATCAAACAACAATTTCTTCTTCTAATATATATAATAACTTTCAGTGGACCTGGGATAATGATACAGCTACAGGGTTGAGTATTACAGATTATCCAGATGTTTCAACTTGGTATTATGTAACTGCGACAGACAATATAGGATGCCAAGGTGTTGACTCTATTTATGTAGTTGTTGGAGCGGTTCCTTATGATGCAATTTCTCCTAATGGTGACGGAATAAACGATGAGTGGGAAATACTTGATATAGAAAAATATCCTTATGCTGAAATAAAGATATTTAATAGATGGGGTACTTTAATCTATAGCATGACAGGAGAAAATTATAACAATAATAAATGGGATGGCACATCAGAAGGAAATCCATTACCCGTAGGTACTTATTATTATACTATTAACCAAAATGATGGCTCAGATTTACAAACAGGAGCTGTTACTATTGTAAGATAAATTTAAATTAAGATGAAAAAATTAAGTCTATTATTTGTATCAATTTTTATTGGAAGTATGTTGTATGCACAACAAATTCCTCAATTGTCACAATTTATGATTAATGATTTTGCAGTAAATCCTGCAATTGCAGGTATGAATGATTATTATCAAATAAAGACATCTGTAAGAAACCAATGGGTAGGAATTGAGGACGCTCCAAAAACTACCTTATTAAGTATCTATGGAAGATCTTCAGACCATGTTGGATTAGGAGGCTCTGTGTTTAATGATCAGGTTGGGCCCACTAGTAGAGCTGGAGCTGCATTAACGTATGCTTATCATCTCAATATATCACAAGATATAAAACTCTCATTAGCTTTGTCGGGAGGGTTTACTCAATTTAAAATTGATAAAGAAAATTGGAATTTAGCAAACCCTGATGACCCTTTAATGAATGGAGGTGAAATTGTAAATTTAGTTCCAGATGCAACTTTTGGATTAAATATTTATAATGAAGATAAGTGGTATATTGGAGCTTCTATCCCACAACTATTAAACAGTGAATTAACCTTAACAGGTACAGATACTGTTACATTGGACGCTAGTTTAGCTCGTCATATGAATATAATGGGATTATATAATATTAAGGTAAGTCATTATTGGGGAGTCCAACCTTCTTTATTGTTTAAATCAGTATCTGATCAATCTCAGGTAGATATAGGTTTAAAAACAATTTATAATGATAAATTCTGGATGGGTATGGATTATAGAAACAATGGAGATATATCTGCATTATTAGGGTTTTATATCCAAGATAAATATATGATAGGATACTCATATGACATCCCTAATTCAGACATCACTTCTTATACTTCAGGTTCCCATGAGTTTATGTTTGGAATTACTTTTCGTCCCTCTACTGAAAACCAGATAATGAGATAGACATAAAATAGATATATAATTAAAAAAGCCCTTTCTTCCAGAAGGGCTTTTTTTATGCTGTACGAAAATCTGAGAAAGAAATGTACAACCCAAAACAAGTATTACGACTACTGCAAAGTTATTACAAAAGTTTTCCTTTGTAATTTGTTGTAAATCAATTTATAAACAGTTTTTTGTTGAAAATAGTTAATCCACTCTAAATAAATCAGAACAAATAGAATCTGATATAAATTTTCCTTTAGTCGTTAGATATATTTTCTCTTTTTCTTGAAAGATATCTTTAGATTTAATCCATTTTTGAATTTGTTTATTTAAATCAGAATGTATAGTTTTCCCAAATTTTTTCTTAATTAAAATTAAATCAGCACCCCAGATTGTTCGTAATGAGGTCATGATATAATCATTAAATTTTTCAGAATTTGTTAGTTTTTCTTCGTTTGATGGAATAATATTATTTTTTATTGACTGTATATATTTTGAATTGCTAGAAATATTCCATCTTCTACTCTCCCCATTATAAGAATGAGCAGATGGTCCAATACCAAGGAATTCTGAACCAACCCAATAGTTTGAATTGTGAGTAGAGAAGTAATTTTTTTTCCCAAAGTTTGAAATTTCATACTGAATAAATCCTCTTTTCTCACATTCCTCAACTAATAATCTAAAATGATTAGAAGACTCAATATCAACTAACTCACTTAACTTATTGTTTTCAATCAAATATTTCAGTTTAGTTTTTTCTTCTATTGTAAGTGAGTATGATGAAATATGTTGAATATCTAATTCAAATGCCATCCTTAAGTTCTCATTCCAGTCCTTTAAACTTTGATTAGGTAAAGAAAATATAAGGTCTATAGATATATTTTTAAATCCAGCATCTTTTGCATTTTTCACACTTTTTATACCTTGATTTCTATTATGATTTCTATTCATAAAAATCAAGTCTTCATCTTTAAAAGATTGTATACCAATACTTAATCTATTAAACCCTATATTTTTCAAATCTTTCAGTTTTTCTATTGTTAAATCTTCAGGGTTACATTCAATAGTTATTTCAGCTTCTGAACTAACTTGATAATATTTTTTGACTTTTCTAAAAATCAAATCCAAATTTTCTTTATTCAATAAAGATGGTGTTCCACCTCCAAAATATAAACTTTTTAATTTGGTATCTTTGAGATAATTTTTTGTGAGAGAGATCTCTTTGATGAGAGATTCAATCAGTTTATTTTTATCCTTAAGATTTGTTTTTAAATAGAAATTACAATAGGTACACTTTTGTTTACAGTAAGGAATATGTATGTATATGGAAGACAATCAGAAAAAAATTTATGCAAATCTAAAAGATATAGATAAATTACCATTTTTTAACTTGAATTAATTTTTATAAATTTTTGTATTTTTGTGAAAGATCCTAAAATCTTTAAATGAATATTCTAACTTTTGACATAGAGGACTGGTATCATATTCTTCATAAATATCCCTCTGATATTCTTGAAAAATGGAGTTCATATGAGGATAGAGTTCATATTGGAACAGATAAGATACTAGAAGTATTATTAGAAAATAATGTAAAAGCAACATTTTTTGTTTTAGGATATGTTGCAAAGAAACATCCACAAATAATAAAAAAAATTCATGATTATGGATTTGAGATAGGCGCGCATTCAGATATGCATAAGGTTGCATATCAGCAGTCCTCTAAAGAATTTAAAGCAGATTTAGTAACTTGTATAAAAAGGATAGAAGACATTACTTCTGAAAAAGTTGTATCGTACAGAGCACCAGGATTTTCTGTCAAAAAGGAAAATGTTTGGGTTTTTGATATACTTAAGGAATTAGGAATTAAATATGATGCGTCTATTTTTCCTGCAACAAGAGAGGATGGGGGTTTTATAAATTTTAAAGAATCACGACCAGTTAAATTAAAATTTAATAATCATGAACTAAAAGAATTTCCTATGAGTACAAATAGTTTTCTTGGAACTAGGTTTACTACAACCGGTGGTGGATATTTTAGATTTTTCCCATACTCATTAATTAGGTTTTTAGTTGAAAAATCAGATTATACTATGACTTATTTTCATCCACGAGATTTTGATCCTAATCAACCTATTTTGGAAGGATTATCATTAAAAAGGAAGTTTAAGTCCTATTATAATTTATCTGGGGCATACTCTAAATTTAAACAGTTAGTTAAAGATTTTAATTTTATAGATATTAAACAGGCGGATAAATTAATTGATTGGGAAAAGGCACCAATAGTCAGTATTGATAAAGATGGAAATTGTTTTAAATAATGAATAAGAAAGATTTTTTTTTAGATTTAA
>MDTD01068849.1_pt1 | contig 15193 bp, 14 predicted proteins | sample 811221 | NCBI WGS metagenome assembly MDTD01 (sample SAMN05326646, study PRJNA326480) | marine metagenome | isolation source: seawater | place: Pacific Ocean: South West | collected 2011
AGAAGAAGCACCTGCTGAAGAAGAAGCACCTGCTGAAGAAGAAGCACCTGCTGAAGAAGAAAGCGCTCTTGAGCCTGTTTTCGGAGGAACGTTGCGTTGGGGTCTAGAAGCTGAAGTTGACGGCATTAATCCAACGGCATCTGCGCTTTCAGCACCGGGTCTGACAATGATGAACGCTGTATTCGATACTCTTGCAGCTTTCGATCCAGATGGTAACTGGATACCTCACCTTGCACAATCCTTCGATCCTAGCGAAGATTGCAAGACTTGGACTATGACCCTTCGTGAGGGAATTAACTTCCATGACGGAACCCCTCTTAACGCTGAAGCGGTAAGTGTAAACTTCCTCACCCAGTTCTCGGACCCACTCGTCGGTTTGGCGGTGCGGCCGTATTACGCAAGTGCTGAGGAGGCGTTAACCATCGTCGATGACTTAACAGTAAGCTTCAATCTGAGTGACTCGAACTGTAGTTTTCCAAGTGCCTTAACCGGACAATTAGGAGCAACAGCTTCACCTACATGGCTTGCTGCAGCGCTCGAAGATCCAACACTTGATCAACAACCCGTCGGTACTGGACCCTTTGTCTTTGAGTCTCGGACTGAAGATTCAGTAACAAAGTTTGTAAGAAACGAAAACTATTGGGGCGGAGACGTCTACCTTGATGCTATTGAGTTCTACCCTGTGACGGACTCAGCTGTTCGAACGCAACTTCTCCTCGAAGGTGAACTTGATGCTCTCGCAACGACCGACGTTGAGTCAATATCACGGCTAGCAGAGGAAGATTCAATTACTCAGATCTTTGATGACAGTGGAGATGAGTCATTCCTGATGCTCAACTCAGCAAGCGCACCATTCGATGATATTCGTGCACGTCAAGCAATTACGCATGCAACGCCAAGAGATAACTACAACACGCTTATAAACCTTGATGTCACCACAAAAACTGACCAAATGTTCACTGCGGACAGCCCTTACTTCAATGAGGATGTTGTCCAGCTTTCAGACAGGCCAGATCTTGCCGGTCCACTAGTTGAGGCATATTGTCAAGATAACCCAGATAATTGCACAGGCGGCAAGATCGACATTGAGTATCAGTACTCAGGTCCTTCTGTTGTTGGTGAACGTACAGCTGATCTCCTCGTGGAGGGCTGGTCGGACTTCTTTAACGTAGAAGTTCAGGTTCTTCCTCAAGATCAGCACATCCAAGAAGCAGCTTTCGGACTGTATAACTCCATTGGCTGGCGGCAATTTGGTGCAGTTAACCCTGGAGATGACAGGGTGTGGCTACTTTGTAGGGCCATTGGTGGAATATCGCTCAACTGGCCTCGGTTCTGTGACGAAGACCGTGACGCACTAATTTTGCAAGCTGACGCTGCAAAAACAGTTGAAGAAAAGGCACCTCTGTATCAAGAACTATCAAAGATGATCAACGAACAATATCTCTACGTGTTCTATAACCATACGTTGTGGACTATCTCAATGGCAGATGGCGTAGAGAACCTCTGCGGAGTTTCAACGGCTGAAGATGTGAAGATGCGCTGCCAGATAAATGGACGTACATTCTTCCAATCAACATTCTTCGCTGAATAAGTAACAAAACTTTAAACGAACCTAGGTGGCACTAGTCAATTACTGGGCCACCTAGGTTCTTAGTCTTTATTGAGGTATGGTAACCAATGCAGCGTTTCATACACTGTTGCTTACTGCCACGAGATATTGGGGATTTAAGTGCCAAAGGCCATAAAACGACTATTGGCCCTCATGGGTTTGCTGATTGTGATCTCTATGATCACTTTTGGTGCGATGAATTTCCTCGGAGATCCACTATTTAACGTACTTGGACCTGTCGCCGCAGACGTTGATAACCCAGAGAGCGTCAAAATTATTGAAGAAGCTAAAGCACAGTATCACCTTGATAAATCACTTCCTGAACGGTGGGCTCGTTGGGCGTGGGATTTTGTCAGAGGGGATTTCGGAGTGCAATTCAGCTCCTCAGGGCAACCGCCAGTAAGTAACCTAATCAAAGAACGCCTGCCCCGAACTTTGGAACTGATGGCGGTGGCTCAAATTATTGCAGTCTCGCTAGCAATTCCATGGTCTGTTTTAGCTGCGTCAAGAGCAAATAGGCGCACCGACAAAGCTTCGACAATCACTGCATTCGCCTTCGTCTCGATTCCAAGCTTCGCTATGGCGGTGATCCTTTTCTATATTTTCTCCATACGTCTTGACGTGCTTCCAGATGTTTATAACGCCACTGACCCCTTCTGGGGCTTTACACACGATCATCGCCTGATTCAACTCATTCTCCCTGGGTTTACGCTTGGGTTAGGAGCTGCAGCCGGATATCAGCGTCTCCTTCGTACAGACTTAATTACGACCCTTCAAGAAGACTTCATCCTTATGGCTCGTTCCAAAGGAGTTTCAAAACGCAGAGTCCTTTATTATCACGCACTTAGACCTTCTTTATTCTCGTTAATAACCCTTCTAGCCATCAATATTGGTTACATGATTGGGGGATCACTTGTGGTTGAGCAATATTTCCGGATACCGGGAATAGCGAGCGCTGTGGTTGAGGCAACCCTCAGAGAGGACTTCCCCGTTGTTCTTGCTGTTGTGATGATTGTTTCCTGCGGATTCATGGTCTTTAACTACCTTGCTGATTTCCTTTATTCAGTGATTGACCCAAGAGTCAGAACCGAAAAGTCAGGGCAACGTAAAATTACGAGTATGGGTATGTAGCTCTATGGCTGAAGAAAACCATTCATTAACAGGGCCCGCTGAAATGGAATCAGAAGAAGAACAACAGCTCGATGAAGTACCTGCAACCGAGGCAGGTATAGAAGAGTCGGGATTCGCAGAGAAAAAGAAAATTGGAATTGGCTTTTGGATTGCGGCTTTCTGGCTAGCCCTCATCACGTTCTTGGCTGTATTTGCCCCAGTTCTACCATTTAAGGAACCGAACCAGAATTTCATTGTCTTTGAACAGAAAGAAAACCCAGTCACAGGGAAAATTCAGGATAGGCCGGTGCAGCCACCGTATTCCCCTAGTGGGGAGCATTGGCTTGGAACCGATCAGGATGCTCGAGATATCTTAAGCCGATCCATTCACGGCGCTAGGATATCTTTAGCAGTCGGAGCTTTGACTGCCCTCTTTGGAATCATTGTAGGAGGCGCTTTGGGAATGATCGCCGGCTACTTTAAGGGAATTTTAGACAAAGTCATTTCTGCTATTTTCTTAGTGAGCCTAAGCTTCCCTGGGCTAATTTTAGCGATTCTCGTAGTCGCATTAGTCGATCGATCACTGATCACTATTTCTATAACAATTGGGATTCTTGCTGTGGCCCCTATCGGTCGCCTTGCGCGCGCTCAAACGCTTAGTTTTGCTGAGCGCGAATTTGTTCTTGCAGCTGAAACGCTCGGAGCTAAAAAATCAAGGATTCTTGTCCGTGAACTTCTACCAAATGTTCTTATCCCTATGAGCACACTAGCGATGCTTGTAATAGCAATAGCTATCGTTGCAGAAGGCACCCTGGCGTTTCTGGGGCTTTCGGTTCAAGGGAGTTCTACATGGGGAAAACTCATCCTCACCGGATCAGGGTTGCAAACGCTTGAAAGCTCCCCGTGGGTGGCTTTTGCTCCAATGGGATTCTTGTTTCTCACTGTGGCCTCTTTCAACTACATGAGCGATAGGCTCCGTGACTACTTCGACGTAAGGGAAATCTTTGTTACACGAGACTGAAAACTCCAGCGCACTATTAGAACTCGATGATTATCGGGTCGGTTTCCGGACTGAGCGCGGACTTGCTAAAGCTGTTGATGGGGTATCCTATGAGCTCCATAGCGGAAGAACATTGGCTATCGTTGGAGAGTCAGGGTCAGGAAAAACTGTCTTGAATCGAGGGATAATGGGGCTCCTCGGGTCAAACGTCAACGAATCTGGTTCGGTTAAATTCCAAGGGGAAGAACTGGTGAACACTGACCGCCAGAAATTCTGGGGGAAGAAAATGGCGATGATCTTTCAAGACCCAATGACTTCGCTTAATCCTGTAATGAAAGTCGGTAAACAGGTATCAGAGCCCCTTCGCTTACATCAGGGGATGTCTAAAAAAGAAGCTCGCGACCGAACAGTTGAGCTTTTTACGCTTGTCGGGATTCCGGAGCCTTCCAAGCGCTTTGACGAATACCCCCACCAACTTTCAGGCGGCATGCGTCAACGAGTAATGATTTCAATTGCTTTAGCTATCGAACCTGACCTCCTAATAGCAGATGAACCCACGACATCACTTGATGTAACCGTCCAGAAATATATTCTTGACCTGCTCGTTGAAGTGCAGAAAGAGTCAAACATGGCAATGACGATTATCACTCACGACTTAGGAGTTGCTAGAGGTCGTGCAGATGAAATTCTTGTTATGTATGGAGGGCGCGTAATGGAACATGCCCCAGCAGAAACATTATTTAATGAAATGGCCCACCCATATACCTCAGCGCTTCTGTCATCGATACCAAAACTTGATGACCCAAAACATACCCGCCTAACGCCAATCGAAGGGTTCCCACCAGATATTGTTGATGGGCCTGCCGGTTGTAAATTTGCGGCTAGATGCCAATACGCTCAAGAGAATTGCTTGAACGATATACCTGATACAACAGTTAAAGGCGGCCACTCCTTTGCATGCTTCTACCCTATTGGGACAGATGAAGGCGCTAAAGCGCTCTTCGCGAACACCGAACGAGGACATACAGCAGCCGGACTCAAAATTAGATCTAAAGAAGAGGTGATCTGATGGCTGGATCAGGCAACAACCACCTTCGAGATAATACTGACGACACTCTATTGCGAGTTGAAAATCTTGTTGTCGAGTTTCCATCAGGACGCAGAAACAAAGTTCATGCTGTATCAGATATCAGCTTCGATATTTTAGAAGGGGAAACCCTGGGAATTGTAGGCGAATCAGGATGTGGCAAGTCAACAACAGCAAAGGCAATAATCCAGCTGCCAAAGCCAACTTCTGGGAGTGTCGAATACCAGGGAACCAACCTCACGGAACTCGACAAAGAAGGAATGAGGCAGCAACGACCTTCAATCCAAATGATCTATCAAGACCCGATCAGCTCATTAAACCCTAGAAGAACCGTTTTTAACATCGTAAACGAAGGGACTCGGGTTTGGTCTACCGAGCATGGGACAGCTCAAGAACGAAAAGTAGAGGAGATGATCCAAGCAGTTGGCCTAGATCCGAAGGAAGCTCGGACGCGCAGGCCTCATGAGTACTCAGGTGGTCAGTGTCAAAGAATCTCAGTAGCACGAGCTCTAGTCCTAGATCCAAAGGTAATTATTTGCGATGAACCTGTCTCGTCGCTCGATGTCTCAGTCCAAGCAAGAATCCTAAACATGCTTCAAGACATGAAGGAAGAATATGGTCTCACCCTTTTGTTTATAAGCCATGACCTCTCTGTAGTAAAAAACGTCAGCGACAGGGTCGCAGTAATGTACCTAGGAAAAATCTGCGAAATAGGTGATGGTGACCTGATCTATGAGAAACCGACTCACCCCTATACGAGACTTCTATTAGCTGCTATCCCTGATCCAGAGAACAAACATAAGGACATCACCGATATTTTAGAAGGGGAACTTCCCTCCCCTCTTAAGCCTCCAAGTGGATGTCGATTTCGAACCAGATGTCCACGAGCTGCAGAAAAATGTGCTGATGAGGAACCTGAATTCAGACAAATAGGAAATGACGACCACTGGGTTGCATGCCACTTTCCTCACATCGAAGACGAAGAATTGGCATCGGATGATGAAATCTCTTGGCCTCCAGATGGCCAGGAGTAACCAATCAGCTTGAAAAATTAGAGAAGTTCAGCTAAGCGAGAGACTGTTTCTTCTCTCGATTCTTCCGGCCCGTATACGGCGGCAACTACCTGTGTAGCTCCTGCGTCCACATACTCTTGCATGCCTTCAGCTACCTGTTCAAATGAACCGGTAATAGCGATATCCCAAGAATTCTCTAGCCCTTCGCGATCAAGCATCGCTCTATATGAGGGAAGATCACCGTAGAATCCAAAATCACGCTTTGCATACTCGGTGGCTACTTCTTTATCTGGATGAATACAAACAGGAATTGCTGCAACAACTTGAGGCTTGGGCCTATTTTCCTTCTCTGCAGCTTCATTGATAACAGGTACAACATGATCTTGAATGGTCTTTGGGCCCGTCATCCATGTTGCTGTCCCATCAGCAGTTTTTCCAACTAATTTAAGCATTTGCGGACCAAGAGCCGCCACGAGAACTGGAGGAGGATCTGCTGGAATATCTATCCCCCCTCTGCTCGTCAAATGGTTACCACCATGGGAGATTGACCCTTCATGCAAAAGAGCCATCAATATCGTGAGATAATCTCGCATATGCCCTACCGGGCCATCAAAAGACATACCCCACATGCCTTCGACAACAGGTTTATGAGATAACCCAATACCTAAGTCAAGGCGTCCTGCAGATACTTGATTCACTGTTAAAGCTTGTTGAGCTAGCATCATCGGGTGCCTTGGGTATGTTGGGACAACTGATGTTCCTAATCGGATATTAGCTACTTTGGACGAGACAACTGCAAGAGCCGTCAGCGCATCCAAGTTAAAGATTTGCGGGGTCCAAAAGGTTGAGTAGCCGAGGTCAGCGGCTTTCTGTACCTGCTCTGTTAATTCAGATACATTTCTAGACGAACCAAAGATTCCAAGTTCCATAGTGTTTTCCCTCCGAAGGGTAGCTTAGCGGGAGTTCTGAACTACATGTTGATCAACAAAGCACACGTCTGATTTATTCCCAGCATGAGATTTAGCTCACTTCCGTCTAGAATATATCCGACGAGATGCACCTAAAGGAGTACGAGTGGGAACAGAAGAAAATTCGAGCCTAGAGCCACGAGAACTATGGCAACGTGAGTATGACAAAGCCCACCTCCGTGATATTCCATTTGAAACCATGTCTGGCGTTCCAGTTGATCCCGTCTATGGATCAGAACCCTATCCAGGACAATACCCCTTTACCAGAGGGCTATACCCATCGATGTATAGATCTCGTTTGTGGACCATGCGAATGTTTGCCGGCTTTGGAACCGCAGAGGACACCAATCTTCGATTCAAGGAGCTCCTACGAAATGGTGGAACAGGTTTATCGACAGCATTTGATATGCCTACTCTTATGGGGCGAGATTCAGATAGCGAATGGTCTCTTGGTGAAGTGGGAAGGGCAGGTGTAGCTATTGACACTCTGGCTGATATGGAAGACCTCTTTGCTGACATAGACCTTTCATCGGTCTCCACTTCTATGACGATTAACGGTCCCGCAGCAACAATACTCGCTATGTATATTGCAGTTGCAGAACAGAATGGAGTAACCCCAAACCAGCTTGCTGGCACTATACAAAATGACATCCTTAAGGAATATCAGGCTCAAAAAGAGTACATCTATCCTCCTCGGCCTTCCATGAGAATCATTACAGATATGGTCAAATACACGACCGCTGAAATGCCTAAATGGCATCCAGTATCGATCTCGGGATATCACATTAGGGAAGCTGGTAGCACTGCAGCCCAAGAATTAGCGTTCACTCTTGCTAACGGGTTTGCTTATGTCGAAGCCGCTATTGCTGCTGGACAAAACGTTGACGAGTTTGGTCGGCGACTGAGTTTCTTCTTTAATAGCCATAGCGACTTCTTTGAAGAAATAGGAAAGTTTCGCGCAGCGCGTCGTATTTGGGCCCGATGGATGAAAGATCGATACGGGGCAACAGATGAACGAGCAATGATGTGTCGATTCCACACTCAAACTGCTGGAGTTTCTCTCACAGCGCAGCAACCTGAGAACAATATCGCCAGAGTTGGCATTCAAGCCTTAGCTGCTGCTTTAGGGGGAACACAATCTCTGCATACTGATAGTTTCGACGAAGCATTGGCCTTACCAACAGAGGATGCCGCAAGAATTGCTCTTCGAACCCAGCAAATAGTTGCTCATGAAACTGGCGTAACAAATGTTGCAGATCCGCTTGGTGGTGCCCCATACGTCGAATGGATGACCGATGAAATGGAGCGACAGGCAGAAGAGATTTTTGCGCATCTCGATGACTTAGGTAGTGGATCTATACTCGAAGGGACGTTTGCTGGTATTGAGAACGGATACTTTGTGGGTGAAATTGCTGATGCTGCCTACAGGTTTGAACGCGAAGTTAACGCTGGGCAAAGAATAATAGTCGGTGTGAATGGCTTTACGGAAGGTGATCGACCCGAGGATCGGAATCTGCTTCGGATCGGAGCGGAAACTGAAGAATACCAGCTTAAACGGTTACAAACTGTTAAAGCAGACCGTAACCAAAAGCAGGTTGAGGAAGCTCTTACTGCAGTTACTGAAGCAGCTTCAGATCCAGCCCAGAATTTAATGCCGGTAATTATCGATGCTGTAAAGACGTACGCGACAGAAGAAGAGATTGCTAATGCGATGGAACAGGTTTTTGGAACGTATGTTGAAAGAGCAATCGTTTGATATCTTCTGAATCAATTAGGAGCTAAACAGTATGAGCGACCAGCAATATAGAGTGATCCTTGCAAAACTAGGATTAGATGGCCATGACCGAGGTATCAAAGTTGTCGCTAGAATCCTCCGAGACGCAGGTATGGAGGTTATCTATCTAGGACTTCGCCAGACTACCGCCAGCATTATTGCTGCAGCTGAAGAAGAGGATGCTGACGCTATCGGATTATCGATGCACAATGCTGGACACTTAACTTTGGGACCTAAAATGATGGATGCAATTAGTGACGCAGGGTTAGACCTTCCACTCATTATCGGCGGTATCGTGCCTGATGAAGATGTAGCTGAACTTAAAAAAATCGGCATAGCTGCCATTCTTGGCCCTGGAGCTTCAGCAGAAGAAGTAGCTGCAACAGTCCGTGATGCCATATCCGCTCGAGATTGAACGTGGACCTACCAGATCACTCCATACCTCAACTATTTGAGCAAACATTGGCTGGAGAGAGACGCTGTCTGGGAAAGTTGCTTTCAATAATTGAAAAAGGCGGAGATCCTGCCGATATTGTCGCTGGTTTGGCACATCAAAACGCTGGAAATGCTCATGTGATCGGCATTACAGGCGCCCCAGGGTCAGGAAAATCTACATTAACTGGGAGACTTATTGAAAACATCGCAAAGGCTGGAAAGAAGCCAGCAGTTCTCGCTGTTGACCCATCATCACCCCTCACCGGCGGTGCGATTCTAGGTGACCGTATCAGAATGGACGATCTTGCTGGCGAAGGATCTTTTATCCGGTCTATGGCTACAAGAGGACACTCAGGCGGGCTCGCACTAGCCGTACCCGCAGCTATACAGCTTTTCGATGCCGCCCTCTACAATCCAGTAATTATTGAAACTGTTGGCGTAGGTCAGGTTGAAGTCGATGTAGCCGGCACTGCCGACACCACTGTCGTTGTTGTGACCCCTGGGATGGGAGATGCAGTGCAAGCGAATAAAGCCGGCTTATTAGAAGTCGCCGACATCTTTGTTGTAAATAAAGCTGATCGGCCAGGAGCGAATGACACTCGGAGGGATCTTGATCTGATGCTTGACCTAGGTCATGTCTCCGGCCTCGAAGAAAAAACCGGGTATAGGCCGCCAATAATCATGGCAAACTCTCTTGAAGGAGAAGGAGCGGAAGAGATCCTTATGGCGATAGAAGACCATAGGAATCACTTAGCTGAATCTGGGTCTTTTCAAATTCGTCAGGAACAGAGAACACTGATGGAGATCCAAAACCGTCTTGAATTACTTATCGGCAAAGCGTCAAATTCCGCTCTCCAGAGCGAATCAGGGAAATTAATTCTGGGTGAGGTCCTTAACCGAAACATATCGCCTTCTGAAGCTGCAAAATCTATTGCTTCATCGACCATCAGAGATTTGAGTTAGTCATTCTGGGGTCCGAAAGATTTTTCCACCTGGGCGGACAATAACATCGAACCCTGATCCATCTTCAAATTGGAGATTTACTTTCTTGTGATTCAAGCCCCATACCAAGTAATCAGAACCTAGAATTTGCCCTTCCCAGGTTGGATTGGTTGCCTGCTTGCTTCTTTCTATGGAAACTGTTAGGCGTCCGAGAAAATTCCCAGAAAAATAGACTTTTACGTCCTGGATCTGGTTATTTCGTGAAGCATCTTCCATATGGCATGATCAAACTTATTTCAAAAGTGGCTCTGCCGAAACTTTCGACTTATTTTTATACCTACTAATTGACATTTTCTTTTGTCTTGAGATCAAGAAATTGTCCTCTGAGCGAGTCGGGGCCCTATAGGTATGGGTAGCATCGTGAAAGAACTAAGTTGTTGTAACTAAAGAAGATGAAAGGGAATACATGAGTGAGTACACTCCCCCGTTGGAAGATATGAAATTCACACTTAAAGAAGTAGTAGATATTAAGTCCCTTGAAGATTTCCCTTCTTTCAAAAGTGTCGGCCTTGAATCCCTAGAAGATTTACTTGACGAAGCTGGTAAATTCTTTTCGCAAGTTATTTCTCCTACGAATAGAACAGGGGACCTTCAAGGAAGCTCCTTAAACTCGGATGGGTCAGTTACGACCCCTGATGGGTTTGTTGAAGCCTATAGCCAATATGTAGAAGCTGGATGGGGAGCAATAAGTTTTGACCCCGAATATGGAGGTGGTGGATTCCCCTGGCTTGTAGGTATAGCTGTAACTGAAATGCTGACCGCTGCAAACATGGCATTATCGCTGAACCCCATGCTCACGCAAGGGTCTATACACGCACTTAGCGCTCATGGAGATATCGACCAAAAACTCAAATGGCTTCCTAAATTAATAACTGGCGAGTGGGCTGGGACAATGAACTTGACCGAACCTCAGGCCGGTTCAGATGTAGGTGCATTAACTACAAAAGCTGAACTACAAGAAGATGGCTCCTACCTCATTACTGGCCAGAAAATTTATATAACTTGGGGAGAGCACAACTTAACTGACAACATAATTCATCTAGTTCTAGCGCGAACTCCTGATGCGCCTGTTGGAACAAAGGGAATAAGTTTGTTTATAGTCCCGAAGTACATGGTTGACGAAAAGGGAAGCATCGGGGAAGCCAACGATATCAAGTGTATTTCACTAGAACACAAACTAGGTATACATGCTTCACCTACATGCGTCTTACAATTTGGTGACAATGGAGGGGCAAAAGGATACCTAGTCGGCGAAGAGAACTCTGGAATGAGATATATGTTCACCATGATGAACCAAGCCAGATTAGCCGTTGGCCTAGAAGGTCTTGCCGTTGCCGATCGTGCATACCAACAAGCTATTGAATACGCCCTAGAAAGACGACAAGGAAGGAGATCCGATACCCCTAAGGGAGAATCAGCGTTGATTATGGAACATCCAGATGTTCGACGAATGCTAATGACGATGAAGGCATACATAGAAGCTATGCGCTGTTTGATCTATCTGAATGCAAAAGCAATCGACATAGCTCACAACCACCCTGATGAAACACAGCGACAGTCCGGTGAAGAGCTCACAGATCTGCTCACCCCACTATCAAAAGGATGGTGTACAGATCTTGGAAACGAATTGACTAGCCTTGGAATACAAATTCATGGAGGCATGGGTTTTGTTGAAGAAACGGGAGCGGCTCAACATTATAGGGATATACGCATTGCTGGTATTTACGAAGGTACAAATGGTATCCAGGCAATTGACCTTGTGGGAAGAAAGCTGAGTATGAGAAATGGCGCGGTTGTTAGCGATCTGCTTGCTGACATAGACAATACAATCGCCGAGCTATGTGCTAACGATCTAAGCGATATAGGAACCCCATTACAGTCAGCTAACGAAAGCTTAAAAGCGGCTAGTAGTTGGCTTCTAGAAAACGGAGGAGGCAGCACTGACGCCGGACTTGCTGGCGCTACCCCTTATCTACGTATGTTTGGAACGACTGTAGGGGGATGGCTTTTAGGAAAAGCAGCACTAGCAGCTCAGGATTTACTTGCAGATAATACTGATAATTCTGAATTTCTTGAAGCAAAAATAGAAACAGCAACCTTTTACGCCCAACAGATACTGCCACAAGTTGCTGGCTTACTTCCATCAGCAACAAGCGGAGCCGCTTCTCTCTTCGCTATCGATTCAGATACTCTTCGGAGGTAAACAATGACAACGCCATGTGAAATAACCGTCTTATCTGACCGTCCGGTGATGATTGAAGGCTCATGGGTTGATGGAGCTCCATATCTCCACACTAAGGACATAGAAGGAATCCTTGGTTGGGAACTCAAATCTGAAGGACTGTGCAAGGGAAATACATGCATACCTCTGGGCGATAACGTCAATTCCGACAGTGAGGGAGCTTATAACCTACGCCAGCTCGCTGACCTTGTGGGCCGTCCATCTCTAACCGATGAAGCTGCCGGCATAGTAACAATTGGTCAACCTTACAATGTCAGGTCTCATGCCTTGACGCAGCGAATTGCTCCAGATTTCTCCCTTCCAGATATCTCAGGAGTTGACCGAGCCCTATCTGACTGGGCAGGGAAAAAACGACTTCTTGTAGCTTTTTCAAGTTGGTGAGGTTGCGCATTTGATCTGCCAGGCTGGCAGGAACTGTTCGAAGAACTTGAGGAAAATAATTTTCAGATTATTGCAGTTGCAATCGATGAGAACACAACAGCTGTAAGTGAATTAGCAACTGGGACTACCTACCCAGTGCTTATGGATCAAGACCATCTCCTCACAGAACTGTATGCAATTAGCAACGTTCCATCTGTCGTTTGGATTGATGAGAACAATATGATTGCCAGACCGGCGGCTGCGGAATTCGGTACCGATACCTTTACGGAAATTACCGGTATAAGTCGCGAAACCCACATGCAGCAAGTACGTGATTGGGTCCATGAAGGTTCACTACCACATGATGCTTCATACACCGTCCCTGATTTATCAGAAGACGAGGTTCAAGCGAGGCTACATTTCAAGACCGCTGCTCATCTTCGAAGAAACGGACGCAAAGAAGAGGCAGAGCACCACTTCGACGCGGCTGCTGAACTCACTCCACTTGATTTTACTATTGTACGGGCAAGTATGCCTTTACGAGGTGGCGACCCCTTTGGGGAAGAATTCTTCGAGCTGTATCAGAAGTTCCAGGATGCAGGGTCCCCCTACCATGGGATTCCAAGGGCACAGTAACGCGGTAATATTAGTGATGATGGCCACCGTTAGAAATCACTCGAGTGTCTACCTGAAGTAATTTCCCATCACTGACTTCAAGAGATACCACCTTCTGTGCCCTGTGTTCGCCGGATTGCAAACGGCCGCTGACAATATCTACTGCTGTTCCTTCAATAACCGGAAGAAGGGCAATCGCCCGGAATCCTTTGTCAGATCCCTGCCCTGGCCTTTTAGATTCGGTTATGAGCATGCTTGACTGCCAAACCCATTCTTGATTAATGCTGACAAAACGGCAACGATGAGACCCCTGACTTTTTGATATTAACGAACCGGGACAAACAAGTAAGGGCCCTTCTATCCATGGCATGACCCCAAGGCCAGAGCGTTCAAATCCAATTTTGAAGGCCTTCGCAATAATTTCTTCCTGATCACCTTCAGCAATTGCGCGTTGTCGTTGTTCTTCAAAAATAGAAACACCTAACTTACTAAGTTCCTCGTCTGAAAGTTCCTGAACAAAAAATGACCACATCTCAGATTGCGTTAATGGCGGTTGCCCTGATTGATCAAGTGGAATGTCATCCATAGGTTAAGTGTGCCACTGCAGTATGCCATTTTTGGACATAGTAGGAAGAGAAACTGCTTAGCTAGTATCAGGTTTGACGTCTATCAGCCGCTCGACGTTCCTCAAAGCAGGGAAGAAACGCCACCATACAACTACAACAGCTAGCGTCCCAATTCCCCCAAATAGGATTGCACCTACAAGCCCAAATGCTGCAGCAGTAAGGCCTGACTCCACAGCTCCTAGTTCGTTGGAGGCTCCTATAAAAACCCCTTCAACTGCTAGAACACGGCCCCGCATCCGCTCCGGAGTAGCAAGAGGAACAAGGCTGGCTCGAATGTACACCGAAACAGCATCCGCTCCGGCTAGAACCATCAATGCCAAAAAGGCAAGCGTGAAATTTGTGGTTAGGCCTAGGACAATTGTTCCAATTCCAAAGACCCCTACCGAGACAAATAACGAACGGCCTATGTGCGTTTTCAATGGCCATATTGAAAGGCGAACTGCTACAACTGTTGCGCCTATCCCTACAGCAGCACGCAACCAGCCTAACCCAACCGCTCCAACCCCAAGCCTGTCTTCTGCGATCGCAGGAAGCAATGCAACCGCTCCACCAAGTAATACTGCGATAAGATCAAGTGATATTGCTCCGAATAAGACAGGCTTGGAGCGAACAAACCGTAAACCTTCCAACGCATCACGAAAGGCCTGCCGAGTCCCAGATGTCTCTAGTCGTTTAATAGGCATTGACCCAATAGTCAGGAGCAGTGAAGCCGCTACAACGTATGCGCAGACGGCAGCAAGGTACGGGATTGAGCGACCAGCAACAAAGATAAAACCAAATGCTGCAGGGCCAGCTATGATACCCGCTTGGAAGGCTACAGACTTTAGTGCTACTACGCGTTCTACTACATCATCTGGAGCCCAATCTATAGGTAGCGCCCGACTCGCAGGAGTGGCAAATGCACGTGCAACTCCGAAAAGCATCATTAGACCAAAAATCGGATAAACAGAAGTTGGTTCGGTAGCGACATACATGAAGATCAGAAATGATACGATCGCCTCACACAATAATGCGCAACCAAATACCTTTCGTCGATCTTTCCTATCAGCTAAAGGTCCTGTAAATGGCGAGAGGATAGCTACCGGAATAAATTCAGCCAAGCCTAACAGTCCTAGGTCTAATTCATTCCCAGTCATATCGAAAACTTGTTTTCCTACTATGGTTATCTGACCTACTGTTGCAAATGCTGAAAAAAATGAAGCAGTCAAAAGAACTTTCACTTGCCGAGGAATCTTTCCAGAACTTGAAGAATGACCCGAGTTATTGGGCATATTTACTCATTCGTCAGATGAAATAGCTTCAGATTCTCGCATAGCAGAAGCGAAAACACCTTTACTCATGAGACTTGACTC
>MDTD01151605.1_pt1 | contig 15192 bp, 8 predicted proteins | sample 811221 | NCBI WGS metagenome assembly MDTD01 (sample SAMN05326646, study PRJNA326480) | marine metagenome | isolation source: seawater | place: Pacific Ocean: South West | collected 2011
AGTCCCGCTCAGCGGGATGCAGCCTCGGGATCGTTATCGGCATCGAAATCGCCCTCCCCCTGCGTCCAGCCCCAAACATGCAGCCTCAGCATCAGGGAAGAGCAGCCTCAACACACCAACGCGTGCAGAAGTGCCGAATGCGGCAAGTGCACCCCCTGCCGACAGACTCAGCACACCTTAAGGATCGGAGGGTGCAGCAACTGCCCCTCCAGCACCTCGCCGTCAATCAGCCTCAGCAGCAGACTCGCCAACTCACGCCCAATCCCTGAAGTCTCACGATCGACACGATAAAGGGGGAAAATGTACCACACTGTCCGTGAGGGCACCCCGCACTCCTGCAACCATGCCGCCCGGTCAGACGTGATCGCATCCACCTGTCTCAATCTGCCTCAGACCACCTCAGGCTCATTCACCGTCCAGGTATAAACCACTTTTGTGCTTCTAAACGGAGCGTTCACACCACCACCAGAAGTTGCTTATGATCCCAGGATCCAGGGCAGAGCGTCAGGAAGTGTGTTTTCCGAGCGGGTCAGTAATGGGCCAGTTCCGCTTCTTTCAATATTTCCACCACCTATTCCTAACGCCGCAAACCCTGCAAGCCGTATCGACACGACCCCTGCACCGGAATCTTCAATCCCGATAACTCGGTGCCTGCGACTGAAATCAATCCCCAGGCCAACCCGCGCAGTTTCTGCATAAAGCCAGGGGTGTGGCTTCGGTGACAATTCCCCCAGGGTGCCCGGTTGCCCCTTACGGATAGCATAGCCAGCTGTGATGATCGCATCATAGAACTCAGCCGGATCACCCAATTCCAATTGACGAAATGCCGACAGGATCTCCGGCCAGGCCTTCTCATACAGCCCCGAAGTCACTAAGCCAATGCGCACCCCATGCTCTTTCAGCGTCAGCAGAAAATCCCGCAGTCCGGGTGCAGGAGTAAAAGCATCCTGTTTGCCACGCCCTGCCATAATCTCTTGCATTTCAAAAGTGGTGATCTCAAAATAGTGCCGCCGCGCCTCCTCAACCAACTTGCCCGGACAATACTTATCGATGCAGTACTGCAGGTGCTCACTTACACTATGACCCGAGACATGCGCTTCATCGGCCGCTTCCAGTTGAAAGCGGGGATTACCAAGCAGACGCGCCGTCGTTTGCTCGATAATCCACATCCAGAACGATTCACTGTGCACGCTGGTGCCGTCGAGATCCATCAGCACAGCTTCTGCCGGACCAACGAAACTAACCTCAGGAACTGGATAGATTGCCGGGGAACCCATCGCAGATTTCACATAGCAGAGCGTCTGCGCATCGTAACCGATAAACTCCACCTTGCGATCCCGGGTGGTGACGACATGCCGCACTCCATGCAGTCCTGCAACAAATCGACCATCACCACCAATCTCTAATTCCTGAAAATCAGCACCCGGACTCACATCCAGATTTCCTAATGCTGGCAGGGTAATCATTTACGACCCTTTCCAGCCAGCATAACCCGATAACTCACAATCTTCTTCGCAGGAATTTCATCATTGATGGAATCCCCATTCAACCCAACACCTCCCTGATCACTCTCATCCATCCCGCACCGGTTAGCCCCAATGATGACCTGACCAAATCCAAGTGTAACCTTTTGTAACCCTGCCGAAGGATTAAAAAGCCGAACAATAATACCATGACCATCTTCCGCTGGTTTAATCGCGCTGATATGAAGTACCGTATTATCCAGCGTCAACAGACTGGCTTCCAATGGCAGGTCACCTTTACCGCGACCAATCTGAGCAGCACGCACCGCGGTGTATCCAGTCGCAGCTTCCGAAAGCAACGCCGCATCTTCCCAGGTACCAGCATGCACACAGATATCATAAGAGAAGCTCTGCCTCCCCGGACACTGGATGCCGACATCCGGCAGTTCCGTCTGTTTTTCTTCGCTGACCGCCAGCTTGATCCGGCAGGCTCGGATAAGAGTCAGAGCAAGGGTACGCTCCTGATCATCGATAGCCTCATATTCGAATATACCTTTGGGCAGCAGGGCCAGTCCATTTTTCCCATCTGACAGTCCAACAAAGGTTCGGAGCGGATGTGTCCCGAATGCCCGTTCCACCCAGCCGGTACTGTCAGGCAAGGCAATATCTCGCTCAACCACATCAAAGTGGCTGTCTGCAACTGATTTATCGGTATTGAGACTGGTCGGGAAACAGGCACGCAACAAGTGATCTTTGGCCACATTATCAATCGTGGTGGTGACCTGAAGCTTTTTGGCATTCTTCTCAAGCCGATAACGCACCTCTACCGGCAGCTCCACCAGGTTTGCACTGCGGCTATTGCCATCAGCATAGTCCTGCGGGATGGCAAAGTTGTATGAGGCCTCAATGGTGCTGACTAGAGGGCCGCTCTCAATGACTTTGATGGTAGCGGTAGTACTCAGCGAGTAGAAGGTCTCATCAAAGGTTGGTGCCATATGCTTCCAGGCGTTACCAGTTTCGCCCTGGTCACGCAAGTAATTAAGTTGCGTATAGCGTTTGCCGGTTGTTTTGCAGGTGATGTCCACGGTGCCGTTGCTGTTGACGGTGACGGCAAGTTGTTCATTTTCCATGGAAGATGGACCGGTGACCATGGTTTCATTTTGCCAGACTTCCGCCTGCTCGGGGACGATAGTATAGGCCCGGTATCCCAGCGCAGGCAGTTTGGTGAATTCTGCATAAAATTTAACCCGGTTGGACTCCAGAATGCGCGGTACTTCCCAGATACTGTCCACAAAAGAACTCGATTTCTCGTTCGAAATCGGCTGTCTGGTTACATGGCCTTCCTGTTCGCTGACCAGACGTGCGGCTGCAGCCTGATGCTGACGTGGGATTTCCAAGTCCACCTGTACAATGGCATCGCGCACAATGGGGAGCGGATTGAAGACTACGATTTGCATGGCGTCGGTTTCCTGCCCCGCGGGGGAAAGCTGGCTTGCAATGTGTGCCATGGCGTCTTCGGTGATAATATCGCCAATGTCCATGGCTTTGCGGTAGCGATATTCCATGTCCTGGCAGACAGCATCAGGAGCGCAACCACCGTTGGCATCGTGGGTATGATTGCTCAACAGATATTGCCAGCCGCGATTGAGGTAGGCCTGTGGTACTTCAGCACCACAGCTTGCCGCGAGGGCAGCCAAAGGTTCTGCATGATACACGAGATTGCTGGTGGCGGCAAAATCTTTCTGCTTCAGGTAGGTGCGACTGCTGATGGTGCCTGGGAAGAGGAATGTCCATTTGCCTTCCTTAAGATAACTTCGTCGCTCACCGGTCAGGGTGGGTAATTTTTCCAGGTCCAGATATTTTTGGGCTTCGTTCCAGAAATCTTCGAGATTGCAGTGCTCGATATCGTAGGTCTTGCCTAAAAGTTCACGGGCATCCCGGATGACCTGGGATTCGTTGGGATGAGCGACTGAAATATCGTGGCCATGCATGGCGAGGAAGACTTCGGTGGTGAAGTGTGGGCCTTCGGCGGTGATCATGGCTTTGATGGCTTTTTCCAACTTTTCAGGATGGTAGAGTTTTGCCGGGTCCTGGAGGTCAAAGGTAAGGTCTTCACCTGCCAGACCGTCTGCGGGGCGGAAGGGGGCTTCGTCGAATTCTCCCCATTGGTAATCTTTTTCAAAGACCCGTCCGGTGGTTACGGGGCGGTGTACCTGATAGTACCAGTTGTAGCGAGCGTATAGTACAAAGCGACTGGCCAGCATGCTGGTGCCATCCGGGGCTTCCCAGAGCCATTCAGCATCAGCTTCGTGGTGGGAGATGCCGCGGTAGAACATCATTTTGTCGAGGCCGAAATCTGCAAAGATCTGCGGCAACTGGCCGGTCTGGCCCCAGGATGAAGGGGTGTAGGCGACGGTGCCGGTTTTGCCTCCCAGGGATTCCACGACCCGGCGTCCGAAGATTAGGTTGCGAACCAGCGCTTCATGGCCGATGCTGAATTCTTCGGCAAGGGTATAATAGGGGCCAATGATCAGTCTGCCATCTTGGACCAATTTTTCGATCTGAGACCGTCGCTCCGGCCTCATCTCCAGGTAGTCCTCGATCATGATGGTATGACCATCCATGGTGAAGGAGTGGTAATCCGGGTCGTTTTCCAGGATATCCAGGGTGGTATCCATCATGTCGAGCAGACGCCTGCGGGTTTTTTCAAAAGAGCGGCGGAATTCCCGATCCCAGTGGGTGTTTGAGACGACTTTGATCTGGCGGATATGCGAGGCATCTGGCTTCATCGATATGCTCCCCTGTGCAGCTTTAAACCATATGTAAGGATACCAAATAGATACCATAAGCTATTCGGGGGTTGGTGGTTCTGCAAGAGGTTATGTGCGATGGGTTTTCCTATTGGTTGACAGAAAGGAGACCAAAGATATGGTTATGATGTATGGGGCATCATCTTGCAGGCAAGGGTTTTATGGCAGTGCGGTATACCAGACATGAATCTCCACGGGATCGGGTAATTTCGACGATTTCGCACTGGATCGACTCCGGGCGCTGCCGGGAAGGCGAATATGTTCCCGCAGAGCGATCAATTGCCGAAGAACTGGGGGTTTCCAGGAAGACGGTGCGAGCGGCACTGGATCAATTGGCAAGAACGGGGATGATCGAAGGTCCTGCGGCAGGCAGTCGCAGAAAAATTGCGCGGCAGCAACCTGCACAATCAGTCCTCAATCAGACTATTCTGATCATTACTTACTACGATATTCCTGCCGTTTCAGGAACGTTTGTCGGGGAGGGGTGGGACCCTAATATCATCATCCATGCCATGGCCACATTTTGTGGGCGGGGTCTGCATACGATGACGATTGATGGCCATGGTCTGACCTTTCCGAAAATGCGCGAGTTGCTGAATGAGCGTCCCTGCGGAGTATTGGTCGCTTTTGAGTGCGGTGAGCATGAGATCGGGAGGGCGATTATTGAGTACTGCCAGACTTCTGGTATCCCGGTGGTCACCTATGGCTATACGCCGGATTCCAAGACGGTGCTGCGGCTTGCCGCAGACCATGCCGAGGGCACGCGTCTGCTGACGGAGTGGGCTCTGGCACAGGGCAGGCAGCGGCCAGTACTGTTGTGGCAGGGGGGCAAGGATACGGTCTGGATGCAGCACCGTGAAGAAGGCTATGTCCAGACGATGCAGAGTCATGGTCTGGAGCCGGAAATTTTTCATGCACCTTCCCTTGACCGGGATTGCCGTTTTGAGGTTGATCCTGCACCGGTCTTCAAGCAGGAGAGTTACCTGCTGGCCGGTTACCTGGCCGACACGTTTGGGGATGGTTTTCCTGATGCAATGTTGGTGGCCAGCGATCCCTTTGCCTTTATCCTCAATGCGGCTTTGCGCATTCTGGGGAAAGAGCCGAATCAACAGGTGCTGGTGCTGGGATACGACCACACCTACACGCAGGATGTGGTGCATCAGCGATATGAACCGACGGGACCTGCAGCGACGGTTGATCGTGAGACTTCAGGGATCGGGCGTGAACTGGCGAGTCTGCTGCTGAGGCTGATTGACGGTGAAGAACTGGAGGGGCAGTTGCTGCATCCGCCGATCCTTAAGGTGTGCTGAGCCTGTCATTCCCACTGAGCGGTACAGCTTCACAACTGTACTCGGCACTTCTGCATGCGTCGATGCATTGAGGCTGCATGGTTGGGGCTGGACGCAGGGGCTTCGATTTCGATCCCGATAGCGAGGCTACACTCCTACAGGTCGGCACTTGCCGACCTGCAAAGCAATCGATTGCTTTGCAGCTTGCTGGGGACTGGCCTTGGGGGTTGTGGTTTGAAATTCTGGAACATTCAGACCTAAACGAGGTTTCAAATACATTAAAACCATTGTCCCTCGATTGTCCATCTTCCATCTACCGGCATTCAATGGCTGGATACTCCCGGACTAAAGTAAAGTTTGCAAAAGCAGTAGGACGAGGAATTATTGGGATAGCTGGAAAGAGAGCTAAGATAACTTTTAGTGAGTTCGACGCACTAGTTGATAGCATGTATAATACAGGCACATCAGAAGGAGAGGAAAGCTTTGGGGAATGGTTAACACCTTAATTCTTATCTATTTAGCAGTAATATTAGTATTTATAGCTGTTATTTCTTCAAGCTCAGCTTGTCGACATGAAAAAAGCTCATTTAGTATCTTTCGAATACTTCAGCTATGGCCAGGATTTGTTGTTTTTATGTTTTCCTCCGCAAGCATCACCGTTTACTGCATCGGGACAGAGAGTGGAATAAATGCCTACATAGGACTTGTTTCCTTTCTTGCGTTGATTTCTCACTTTTCGCTCATGGCCTTTTTTAGAATCGCGTACGAAGAAGTATCAAAAGACAATGATATTGACAATCGAATTACAATAAAGCAGCTTGTATCATTTCTAATGGCAACCTCTCCCGTATCAGTGTTAAATACGATATTCTATTTTTATACCCATTATTAGTAAGAAACAATGTAGAAAGGTTTTTGGCGATTTTCAGGCCAGATAGGCGTACGGATGATGGACCATATTCGGTGGTGATTGATCCAGAATCAGCCCCAGGTGATCTCTGACAACCGAATAGACAACGACATGAGGAATAGTAACCCTCTTGTCTGAGGTGGCGCGGTTGACCACGGATCATGAACCACCGATTCAGGCGTTGACGAGTTCGGTGCTGGGGGTGAATGGTTTGAAGCAGACGATTCCGGTGATGACGCTGGCACCGACGGCGGGGACGACGTATACGGCGGCGGATCTTGGACGGGTTGAACCTGACGATCAGTGCGCCGACGGCGACGCTGGGGGTTTCGACCTTTAGCAGGGCGGGTCATCTGTTGTATAAATTTGACGGGACGATTGATAATACGACGCTGAGCGAGTATACGCTGTCGTTTACGGATGCCATATCTGGGACGTTTGCTTCGTCGCCCCTGTGGGCTCCTTGGTCTGTCGAGGACGCCAGACAACTACAAGCTTGCGCAGTTTCGTTGGTGATGGTGCTATCTCTCGGGCCTACAGCCCTTAGCTGGTCCTAAGAGAGGATTTTGAGTTGTAATACGAAGAGTTCAGTGTGGATATAGAAATGACAAAAGGACATATTGGAATCAACGATGAAGACCAAATTTTTAAAGATCCTATCTGCCGTTATTGTCTGCTTTACTGCCTCTTTCTTTCTGTTAATCGCATGGCTTATCAGGATGGACCAAGGAAGAGTTCCCATATCGTAAGCCTACCAGATGTCAGCGCGATTTCACTCCTTTCCAGACAATGATACAGCGCTCAAAGAATGGCTTATTCTCCAAGAAGGCGTAGTTGATCACACTGTGCAGATCGACAGAAGCGAGGATGAACTGACTGCTCTTTTCATCATGGTGAGAGACCTATGATGATGATGATGCCATTGCCCTTAATGCGCAGGACTACTCCCCTCTATGGATCGAGTATGGCATCGTGCGCAATTGCGGGGATATACCTGAAACATTGCCGGTAAGCACCCAATCCTTACCGTTATATATCCGTATTAATGGTTCAAGTGTGATGCATAATCCAGACTTTCCGGCTCCAACTCGGGAAAGGCCATTCCTTGCCAGATCATACGAGGTAATCCGGCATTGCCCAGATGGTCGACCGGAGTGACCACCAAAGGTTGTGTCAGCTGTGTATCTGTCAAATCAAACGTAGTTGCCTGGCGATCAAGCGGTATTCTTTGTGTGGACAACTCAGGGGTATAGACTGCAAGTTGGTGAATTGTACTGGCTTTCCGTGAACGCTTTAATGTGATTGTCAAATCACCTTCAAGCCCATTAAATGCGGCATGGCTGATAGGAAACCAGGATAGTGTCGATCCATCGCTATCATTGAGAAAGGTGCTCAATCCAGATCTCTCATTGCAGCTGGACATTCTCCATCCAGAATTGATGCGTGCTTTTGCAGGACTTGAACGATATTCCAGATTTAGATTGGTCTCTTCTCCCAGGGTATGCCGGACGGCCAGCCAAAATGGCCCTTTCTTACCGATCAAGCCTGGAAGGTAAAAACGCATTTCAGCATTACCAATGATAGTGCCATCGGGAAAACTGGCAAAATTCCCAAGACGAACAGGCTCTTTATGATAAGTGATATTGGTATTATTCCATTGAACCAAATCATGCGATACCAGCAAAGCAACTGGTTCAGAACTGCCTTCCGCCCATTTCCAGGATAATCTGTTACCACTCATTTTCAGATCGTACATAACAGGACCAAGGTCTCCTGGTTGAGAATCACCATATAACTTGCGACGCATATAGGGATCAACATTTTCGCGTGCGGGAAGTGGGGCTGGCGAAAAAGTTTGGCCTACAGAGGCTGCAATGATGCGACAATATCGGTACGGATCTCCATTGAATCCATCAAAGTCCCAGGCTGGCTCTAAAAACGCACCTTCTTCAAAGTCATTCCACTGAGACAACGTGAGGCTGTCGATACCAGCATCTCTCGCCTCTTTCATCATTCTTACCAACGTTAGACCATCATCTGCAGGCAAAATCCATCTGCCCGGCTGACCTCGATCAAAAGAATTATTAAAACGTCCCTTTATATGAAGGGTGGTCAGCTTACCCGCGTCTTTTGCCTTCTTTATCCATTTCTCAAGTTTCGCTCGAACTCCTTCCCAATCATGGTTACCCATACCATAATCAGGAGGTGACTGGTAAAACTCCGCAAAAGAATGGCTGGCGTACATGCGAAGCTGCGGAATTTTCAGGACATCGTTATTCATCGCCATTTCCACTACCCAAAAAACTGGACCGACTTCTTTCTCCACCTCCGAAAACCACTGTTGCATATCCTGTGGGGTTATCCAGTTATTCCAATTGTTGAAGTAATAGAAGGGCAAACCATCCACCTTATACCAGCCAGGATGCTCACCATATCGTTTTAGGAATGCCGTAGCACGTCGAATTGAGTTTTCCAGGGTCTGTGCTGCTCCTGTCTTTGGTCCACGAAATTGGATCTGGTCATAGATACCTACCGGAAAATCTTCCTCAGCTGCAATATCGAGTACTTTTTCTATGATCGGCAGAGGACCAAAATCTACACCATCATCATGAAGCGAAGACCAGATGTGAAGGTTCAAGCTTTCCAATCCAGCGGCCTTCGCGGTCCGCAACTGCCAGCGTATAATTTCATCCTGCCCGGAATCATAAGGGCCAAATAACGGGTAGCCTGGAGCATTCAGGTAACGACGCCAGCTTGATCCTGGTCGAAGGTTGACGAGTGACTTCAAGGGATGAAACTCTCCATATCGCCTTTCGCCTTTCCAGTGTTGCCACGTATTCGGATGAGGCGAAGCTCCAAATGGGGCAGTCCACCAGATATGAAATTCCCGACAATGAACGGGGATGTCTAATTTGAGTTCTGAAGCAGCAGAAATGGTCTTATCATCTGGTTGAGCATTTTCGTAGCCGACGTGATTATCCATCGCCTGGAGTGTGAGAATATTCCAAGCACATCCTAATATGAGCACATAGCTTCTGAGCATTTCGGATCCTTATTGTAACTGAGCTTTTTGGGTTGATGCCACATTATATAGCTTTCTGCTATCATTTTCAATGGCGCAAGAAATATTCTCTAACAAAGAGCCTGCGGTGGTCAGGTCTATCGGCAGAGCAGCCCCGCACTGGCAAGAATTCGATAGACACCGGATTCAAAAGTGCAGGAAGCAGGTTGCTTAGCTACTCCTTTTTGAGTTTGAATTGCAAAATGTGCAAATTTTCAGTCACATCGCAAATTTAGTGAAATATTTTAAAAATAAGCCTTGAGCTACAGCTGCATAAGTCATAAACTATATAGAGATTTTGCGAACCACTGAATGCGCTATACTTTAACAACAAGGAAGAATCATGGGAATGAAGACACATCGCAATTTCACGCTAATTGAGCTACTGGTTGTAACCGCGATCATAGCAATCCTGGCATCGCTGTTACTTCCAGCTCTGACCCACGCCCGCGCCAAAGCACGAGGGACCAGCTGCTCAAATAATCAGCGACAGTTGATGATGGGCTTTTTGGAGTATTCCAGCGACTACGATGGCAAAACACCGGGTTTCTGGGTTCCGTTCGACATTGCTACTGGTGAACAGAACTGGGGTCGCTTTATGATGGTTATGGGCTATGCGTCACCCTCAATCATGGGGTGCCCGGACTCCAATCCCCATCGCACCGATTTCACACCTAAATGGTCAAGCCTCTATGTGCATGGCACAATCTGCGGTTGGCATGACCCTATCAACGGGATGGCCAGCAGTAGCTGGTGGCGAAAAGTAACTGGTGTGGGTTGGTTCTCCCAGATTGACCGTCTGGATTCGCCTTCTGATATGACTTTCTTAAGCGATGCGGCATCAACCAAGGCTTCACTGTATGGTCAATCCTGGAACCTTTTCAACACCAAGCCTGAATGGGAAGGGCAACTGGTCAACCTGCGTCATACTGAAAAAGCCAATGTCATTTTTGCCGATGGTCACGCAAAATCTACCAAGGGTTCCGAGTTCATCGAAATGGGCTTCCAGCAATACATGACCGGCACCTTCGCCATCGCCACCCAATAAGCACAGCTTTTGGTGCTTCTCTTCTTACTTGATGCATGACTAAGCCACTCACCGGAATAGTCAACCGCATTTTTGTGCCCGTAAGTCAATAAGCGAAGGGAAAAATCCACCTGGACAAGACTAAACATGAGCAAGGCGTTGCAGAGAAAATTCAACTTCCGGATTGAAAGGATTATCCATGAATACCGCAGTCTCCCAAAAATGGACCTCACTATCTTTACGGTCCTGCACGCGAAGCCGCTCTTGCCGAGTCCGAGACCAGTATGTCTGGTTGGTGAGTATTCGTAGATTGTCGGTTCTGTGCCTCTTTGTCGGTCTTCTGACTAGTGTTAAGATGTGGGCTAATCCTTTCACTGCCGCTGATATGGATGTCTTCATGGACGATGTGGTCGAAGGCCCTAAGCTCAAGCTTTCAACTGATACGGGGAATTTCCTGTTGTACGCAGATGCCGATGCGCATTGGGAGAACAGCATCAACCACGGAAACGAGCTTGAACTGAATCTGAAGGATGGGGATAAGAAGGCGGCTCTCATTCGGTTTGACCTCTCGTCTGTTACAGGCAACGTAACTTCTGCGACCTTATGTATCAAAATCACCGGCACTGGCGGATCCCACTATGCAACCGCCTATGAGTTTCAGCCGTTAAAGGTTTATGCAGTGAACTCCGGCGAAGATGACTGGAACGAATACACCGTTCATCGCTACAATCAGCCGGGAAGCTCCCCCATTTCCCTGGGGACGCATGAGAACGTCGAAGCAGGTATTGTTTACAGGACGGACGTGCTAACACAGGTGACACAGGCGCTGAACGATGACCAACTCGTTTCCTTTAAGCTGAAAACTGGCGACTCCTATCCAGAGGGACAGGACATGTATATGCACTCAAGAGAAGATGCATTGATGTGGTTTCCATACTCTGGTGAAGCGGAATGGAACACACACGCCAAGCACAACATGCTCAATTCCAAGAGGTTTTTCCTCATGGCTCTGACCTGCTACTACGACGCAGATGCAGTGTCCGCAGAAGGAGCCCACATGAAAGAGGAATTGATGAAAATGCTGCGAGTACTCCTGACGCCTGGCAACGCACCCGACGCGGCAGGTCGTCTGCAATGGCCGCATTGTCCGATCATACATTCACTGACGCTTGTCAGGCACTCAGATGAGATTTGGGACAACATGCTGACTGTTGCTGAAAGGGAAAAGGTCACGCTTTTAGTAAAGGCCATGACTATGGCTGGGAATTACTGCTTTGAGGATGACAACAACTTTACCGGCAATGTGGCATTGGATGGTACAACACAAAAATACTGGAATCCCAATCACATTGAACCCTATGTTGGAGCTTTGATCGCAGGCAGTCTCTTTTTCGGAAGCGCCAATCAGGAGTCACTGTTCGCTGATTTCAACTATGATACGTACATGGCAGATTTTGCAGCGAAGGGACTTGATAACGCTTTTGCCGCCTGGAATCAAACGACAGCAGCAAACATGGAAGCAACAGGGACCGCACATCAGATTCCAGAGCATGGGTCGGGCATAGGAGTGAACGCCCCTATGACTTACTCAGGGGTACCCGCAACCTGGATAGACGAACAGTATATTCCAAGCTATGACGTGGTCACCGCGGGAACGTCAAACCCTTTTGGCATATACAATAATCTTGCTCAGAGAATGTTTGCCTGGAACGTAGTGGATGAAGCCATCAATCACGATACCACACCGGCAACGATTGGAAGGCTGTACGCGGGCTCCCCCTCCAGCCCCTATCAAGGTAAATTGGGGATGCTGTTTGAGTACATCGCAAGGGATGGCAGCGGTGACCGCAGCAGCTCATCCTATGCTTTCGACGGTTGGCAAAATAATATCTTCAGTGCTGCCACCCTTATTGCTTTCGATTGCTGGGGGGATCAAAGCGAGGCGACAAAACTGGCAGAGCTGGAGACCCGCATGGTGAACGGCTCGGAAGATTTCAGACACAAGCTTGCCTGGGGATGGGACGGCTACAAGAACGGCTCGCCAGAATCCATTCAGGGATTTAATAACGAGCATGATCTGATGTTCTTACTCTGGGACAAGTTTGTGAAGCCCAACACACTTCAAGTCAACGACGTAACGACCACAAGCAACAGCACATACCTGGTTGCAGAAGGCCTGCAACCAGGAAGTAAAGTCTGGACCGATCGCACCTATATGTATACGCAGGTTCCAGAAGAAGTTCAGGGGGTGACCTACATTCAGACATGCAAGAATGATTACTTTTATACTAACCTTGATTTTCTTTCATTTAATGTGAACACCCCTGCGATGGTGTATATCGCAGCATATGCCTATGAGAGCCAGCCTGACTGGCTGACCTCCTCCTGGGAGGATACCGGAGAATACCTGGTCACGAGCAATGGCAAACCCATGCAGCTGTACAGACGATACTTTCCAGCGGGTAACATCACCCTCGGTGCCAACAATGCGGCGGGTGGTAACGGCACCTGGATGTACACTGTGGCAGTGAAAGCCGCCGCCCCCCTGATCGTCACCAACGTATCTGCGGATAGCAGCTATCCTTATACGGTCTACGAGGGCGGGATGACTGCAGGTGGACAAGTCTGGCACGATCGCCCATACACCTACAGTGTCGTTCCAGATATTGTTGCCGGGCAGAGCTGCATCCGCACTGCCAAGGACGACTACACCAAGGATAACCTTAATTTCCTGTCATTTCATGTGACTGCACCGGTTACCGTCTTTGTTGCCGATCCTGACTGCCCTCCAGACTGGTTGTCCAACTCCTGGACTGATGTCGGAGAGGATGTTGTGACAAGCAACGGCAAGTACATGCGCCTGTACCGCAGGGATTTTCCTGCCGGTAACATCATCCTCGGGGGCAACAACGCCGAGGGAGGTTGCGGCACATGGATGTATACGGTGGTAATCGCCCCCCAACTATGAGCCGGTTTGTCGTCATTCACGGGTAGTCTTGCTCTCACAGGAACGGGACGTTTGGGAATCTTTGAATGAAAAAGGCCATGAAGCATGCCTCGCTGCTCCATGGCCTGGTTATTGTCGGATCAGCATCCGACAGGCAGGATCTTATTGAAACTTGTAGGCGTGAAGTTTCATGGGATCGGTGGTGACGGTCCAGGTCAGGTTGCCACCGGAAAGCGAGGAGGCAACGGTCTGACCGGTCGCGGCATCAATGACGCTGGTGTAGCCATTAGCGTTGACGCTGACAGTGAAGCTGGTTCCGGTCTGGCCGCGATAGACCACACTGACATAGGTCGAACCACCGGTGGTATAGCTGCGGACTTTGACGTCACTGTTACTGGGAGAGACGGCGTTACTGACGACAGTTCCCTGTACGGCTGGCAATGCCAGATACGCCTGGGCGAATTCCCGCACATTACTGGCGAAACCACGTCCGGCGGTATAGGTGGTGAAGGTGATGACATTGGGATCACCATGGAACATGGCGTAAACCTCATGGGCCATACTGAAATCACCCGCGGGATCGATTTCGCCGGTTTCGTGATTATCACCCTGCACGTTCCAACGGGCGCGTTCTTCATAGCTGTAATTGTTGCAGACAGCCAGACCTGCGCCCGTCTGGAAATAGTTGATGTAGCTGGGATTATCGGCGGTGAACTGTCGATGCACCGGAGCGAAGATATGAACATCGCTGACCCCGCTGAACATCGACGGATAGATCCGTTCATGGCGGTCGCCCATGAGCTGCAGTCTGTTGGTGTAGTAGGAATCGGCCTGTCGGGTGGGCACATGGGTGGACCAGAATGTTCCGGCATCAGCCAGACTGTAGAGCTGGAAATAGGAAGTGCTGTTTGGAGCAGTATGGACAATGCCGCGATTGCCATAGTAGACGAAGCTATCGATTCCGTCTGAATCCCAGTTGTAGTAGTAGAGACCGAGATCGTTGCCGTATTGATTCTGCATGTAGTCTTTCATCGACACCAGGAAGTCGCGACGCTTTTCCTGCCACCACATGGTGTAATCTTCATGATGGTTATTGACCACCCAGGTCCCGATACCGGAATCACCCGGATAGGTAATCCCCCGATCAGCACAGTATTGCGCCACATCGGCAGGGCCATAACTCATTTTGATGCGATCACTGCGTTGACGCCAGAGGAGGCCCATCAACTGCGGGTTGGCTGAAATACGATCACCAACCAATTCATCAATCAGGGTCTCAAATTCGGTTTCGGTAGCAGCATGCAGGATATTGGCTCCCCAGGATGCAAAGCGACCTACGGTATCGATACCTCCTGACGAGTTAATGACTCTGGCAGCGGAATTCAGGGTCTCAGAACCTCCGTACTCAATACGTGGAATCATGCCAAGATCGTAATTATGGGTGGCCGTCAGCCACATATCGTAGCCGTTGATGTCATTGGTGCCGCCGGGGGTGATGGTGTACCAACCGGGAGGATCAAAACCAAGGGAGGAATCCCAGAATCCATCAAAGGCCCACTTCTGAATGGTCGGGCTGATGGCGTTGAGCCCTACCAGTTTGGCCCAATGCGCCATATGTTCCGGGACATTTTCCGGCTGATGCTCCCAGTCGGTCATGAAAACGCGCTTTTTGGCCCCACCGGTAG
>MDTD01199996.1_pt1 | contig 15191 bp, 14 predicted proteins | sample 811221 | NCBI WGS metagenome assembly MDTD01 (sample SAMN05326646, study PRJNA326480) | marine metagenome | isolation source: seawater | place: Pacific Ocean: South West | collected 2011
CCGCCGTGACCAGGCTCGTTTCGTCGTAGATGGAATGACCGCCGCAAATGACTTAGGCCTGACCACAGCGGTCCCGGCACGCATCGAGGTGCTGGTAGACGCGCGCCTCAAGCCGATCAAGCTTGGCGCGCAGCATATACATTTCAAGCTTGCGGCCCCGAGCCGGCTCTACTGGGCGGGTCGTCCCGCCATGCGTATCGTCCAGGCGCTGCACTGGCTGCAGGACGTCCTGTCCAACCCCGAGGAGCGCGACCGAATCTCCCGCCAGCTTCGTCGACTGCTTGACGATCCCGAGCACGGTGCGGCGCTCCAAGACGACCTGCGCGACGGGTTCTCGGCGTTGCCGATCTGGATGCAAGACTTCCTGCGCGAGATCATATCGCCAGCGCCGGGCGGGGATGCAGCGTGACCACGGAAGCGTATCGCGAAGTGATTGCGGCATCGCCCCGTGAACGCCTCGAGCTTTTCCTGGCCACCGCGAACCGACTGGGCACGCCGGTCGGCAACATCGAGAAGGATTTCTGGGTCTGCTGGACCCTCAACACGCTCTATCACAGGCTTCCTGAGGGCGGACCTCGCCTCCTATTCAAGGGCGGCACATCGCTGTCGAAAGCCCACGCTCTCATCCAGCGATTCTCGGAGGACATCGACGTTACAGTCTTCCGAAGCGATCTCGACCAGGACGCATCGGTCGAAGACCTGCAGGCGCTGTCGGGCAAGAAGCGCAAGGCTCGCCTCAATGCAATACGTGACGCCTGCCGGGCCTATGTCACCGGCGATCTTATGGCGGCGCTCGCGGGAGCGCTGGCAGAAGACACCCAAAGCGCGGGCCGCATCGAGATCGACGCAGAGGATCCAGACGGGCAGACACTACTGGTCTGGTACCCCGAGGTCGAACCCCGTGACGCCGGTTATGTCCGACCGGCGGTTCGTATCGAATCCGGAGCGAAATCAGCGCTTGATCCAAACCAATCTGCACTGATCAGGCCGTATGTCGCCGACGACATCAATAGTCTTGCCTTGGACGTGCCCGGCGTCACCACGATCGAACCTGCCCGCACCTTCTGGGACAAAGTGGTCATTGCGCATGGTCTTAGGCGCTGGTTCGAACGGCGCGGCGCCCTGCGGCAGGAAGGCCAGCGCATATCACGGCATTACTACGATCTGCACTGCCTGCTCGCGTCAAATGCGGGGCAGGCGGCCTTGGCAGATGGCGCGCTCGCGAAGGATTGCGTCGAGCACGCGCGCATGTTCTTCGATCGCCCCGACTTCGATCTTGCAACAGCTGAGCCAGGCACATTCGCCGTCGCGCCAACGGCAGCGATGATCGACGCGCTTCGCCGGGACTACACGAATACACAGGCCATGATCTTCGGCGCGGCTCCAGCATTTGAAATGATCCTTGAGTCGATGGTCGCGCTCGAAACTGCCGCAAATCGAGCCGCATCGGACGATCGCAAGTGATTCGGACGCTCTCAGACCTGTTGGATGAACTGGTCCGCGCTGAGGCGGTCAATCTCGCCAAGAACGTCAAACACCTGACGCTGATCGGCGGTTTGCATGAGGGGTCAACGCGCGCTCCTGTCCCGCCCGCTCTTCGAGGACTTGGACGTCGCGGTGGTGAGCGGGCTGGTGATCGACGGCAATGGCGCGAACGGCTGACAGGCCGACTGTATGCTGGTGCAGGGAGCCGACGCGCTCGTGCCGTAAGCGGAAGTTGCATAACGTATTGAAGACTGATGACGGGCGCGAGAATGAGCCAGAGGGCATCGAAAAGCGATAGTGACAATGGAGACGCTTCACATAAGCCTTCTCAGAATGCCGGAAGCCGACTGGAGCAGGCTTTCTCATTGACCCTAAGCGACCTCTACGAGGCAAATGCCGCTGTTCAGATTTGCAATGCTCTAATTCACAAGCATGAGAACTTGGCGGCGGAGCCGGTCGAGCATCAGCAGGTTTGGGGGTTCATCGATCAGGCGGTGAGTTGGAAGCTGGCGATGGCTCTCGAACGCCTGACCCAACGGGCAGACAAGGATCGGGCGTCGCTCGCAGGGTTGCTCAGAGAAATTAGAGCCGCAAAGAAGAATGGACGTAAGCTCCATGATGAACGGCGACTGACCGGAGCTGAGGAAGGCCTGATAGAGGCGCTGGATCAGGAAATTTGCAAGAAGCTGCGGGTCTCGCGGAATGCCTTCATGGGGCACAGTCTGCTTGGCACAGATAGGGTAGGAGTGCCGCTGTATGACCTCATCGAGTTTCTCGGCATATTGGAGGCAATCGCCGATGATCTCCACCACGCGGTTTTTGGTGAAACCCCGCCATTGGATGACCATATCGAAAGATGGCAGGAACTGGCATTTGGTTGGTTTGATTGGGCGTTTCCGCCACGCGGCCAAGGAGACGACTAGGCTGGATGGCTTCTTGCGTAAACCCTGACTCTGGTCTCAATAGCCACAATCAGCGAGTTTGGCTCTCGATGGGTTCGGGCCCCTGAAACGGACCTAGGCTGCAGCTCGGCAGAGCGAGCCACGATGGTTGCAGTCCCCTGATCTAAACGGCGATGCAGAGCCGTTCTACGCACCGCTTCTCTGCGATCTCCTACGCTCCATCTCACTTTTCAAATAATCGCCCGAAGAGCGCGTAAGAGGGCGCACATAAAGGCGATTTTCAATTCTGACATTCTGGTGAATCCCTTACTTAGGTGAACCAGCTAATCGGTTCCGATGGAAGGGTTGCACCATGAAGAGGAGCGATCGGCAATCGGAGGCCAAGGCGCCCGCCAACGACAATGGCCAGGCGGGGGGTGAGCCTTTCGATCCTCGCATCCGCCGCGTCGCCGAGGCGATCGGTCGGCATCTGGCGCGAGAGCACGCCAAGCATCCTCCTCCGGTTAATGACAATGAGCCGCGCGGGGAGTGAGGCTACCGCTTGTCGAACCGATTGGGACTTGACATTCCTTGTAATATACGGAGAATGCAGATGATCAGAAGTTTCTGTGCCGAGGATATTATGGCCCGAACCACAGCAATGGAGTTTCAGCGCAAGTTCGGCGAATTCCAGCATCAGGCGCAGCGTGAGCCGGTGGAGATCACGCGTCATGGCCGGCGCGAACTGGTTCTGATGTCGGCGGACCATTACGACTGGCTGGTGGCGGCGGCCCGCCGGACCTCTCGGACGACGGAAGCGCCGGACGTCGTCGTGGATGCTGTTCGCCGGGCCGAGATGGACCCGGAACATGCCGCGCTCGACGATCTCATGAAGTGAGTCTGGTCCGGTGGCCATCCCGGAGCCGAAGCCCGGTTTGGTGATCCGCTACGACTATCTCTGGTCCCATGAAGCGGCCGCCGGCCGAGAGCAGGGAAAAGAGCGTCCCGCCTGCCTGGTTGCAGCGAGCGACTCCAGCGTCCGCCCGAGGTTCGTGGTCATTCTGCCGATCACTCACTCGCAGCCTGGCGACGATACCGTGGGCATCGAGATACCGGCGAAGGTACGGCAGGCGCTCGGATTGGACGATGCACCGAGTTGGGTGATCGTTTCGGAATACAATGTCGATGAATGGCCGAACGGCGGGCTCGCTCCGCTCCCCGGCCGCCCTGGCGTGTTCAGCTACGGCTTCATCCCGCCACGCCTCTTTGCGCAGGTGAAGGACAAGTTCCTGGAGTTGAGCGGGCAGCGCTGGAGCAGCGGCGTCCGCCGATGAAAGGATTTGATCCATGACCAAGGTTGCGCTCTACGCCCGCTACTCCTCCGACAATCAGAGCGTCGCCTCGATCGACGATCAGTTCCGGGTCTGCCGCGAATACGCTGCGCGGGAGGAGTGGCGCGTCGTCGGCGCCTACAAAGACCCTGCCATCTCGGGCGCGAGCGTGACCTTGCGGCCCGGCGTGCAAGCGCTCCTGCAGGACGCCCAGCGGGGGAAGTTCGAGATCGTCCTGGCCGAGGCGCTCGACCGTATCTCCCGCGATCAGGCCGACATCGCGATCCTGTTCAAGCATCTGCGCTTTGCCGGCGTGCGGATCGTCACCTTGGCCGAGGGGGAAATCTCCGAGCTGCATGTCGGCCTGAAGGGCACGATGAACGCGCTGTTCCTGAAGGACCTCGCCGCCAAGACCCACCGCGGTCTCCAGGGGCGCGTCGAGAAGGGCAAGGTGGGCGGGGGACTCTGCTACGGCTATGATGTCGTCAAGCGGACCAACAGCGAAGGCGAGCCGCTCCGCGGCGAGCGCACGATCAACGAGGCCGAAGCGTTGATCGTCCGGCGCATCTTCCGTGAGTTCGCGGCCGGACGGAGTCCGCGGGCGATCGCGACGGAACTGAACAGTGAAGCGGTTCCCGGTCCGCTCGGCAGGGCTTGGGGCGATACGACGATCCGCGGACATGTGTCCCGCGGCACCGGCATCCTCAACAACGAGCTTTATGCGGGCGTGCTCGTGTGGAACCGGCAACGGTACGTCAAGGATCCAAGTACCGGCCGGCGCGTCTCGCGGCCGAACCCCGAGTCCGAATGGATTAGAACGGATGTCCCGGAGTTGCGCATCGTCGACGACTCCCTCTGGCGTGCGGCGAAGGACCGGCAGGCCGAACTTGCGAAGCAGTTCGAGCCGACGACCATCGGTGTGCGGGAAGCACGGGCAAAGCGCATTCACAGTCTGCGTCGACCGGCCTTCCTGTTGTCCGGGCTGCTCACTTGCGGCTGCTGCGCCGGCAAGTATGGCATCATCGCCCGAGACCGTTATGGCTGCCTGAACCATTACCGGCGCGGGACGTGTGAGAACAACCGCACGGTAGCCCGGGAGGTGATCGAGTGCCGGGCGCTGGCGGGCCTGCAAGACAAGCTCGTTTCGGCCGATGCCGTGGCCCTCGCGGTGCGCGCCTATGTGGAGCAGATCAATCGGCAGAACCAGGAACGCCGCGCCCAAGCGGAAGTCGACCGCCGGGCCCTCGAAAAGATCGAGCGCGCGATCCAGGGCATCATGCAAGCTATCGAGGACGGAATGTACCAGCCCTCCATGAAAGTGCGGATGGAAGAGTTGGAACGGCAGAAGGCCGAAATTGCCGCGCGCCTGATCGATGCGCCGGCCGATGCGCCTGACGTGCATCCGAACGTCGCCGAACTCTACCGCGCGCAAGTTGCCCGGTTGACGGATGCATTAGCGAGTCCCGATACGCATGCCGAAGCGGCCGCCGATGTTCGCTCTTTGATCGGCGAGGTGGTGATCACGCCGGGTGCGGGCAGAGGCGAGTTTTCGGCCGTTTTACGCGGCGAGCTGATGGGGATTCTGGACCTTGTCGCGGAGGAAAATGGCCCGCCTGGATCTGAAGTTATAACAAACGCGGTTGCGGGCCCCCGCAACCAAAGATAACAAGGCCTTAGCACATAACGCGCTAAGGCCTTGCGCGTGTCTGGAAGCAGGGTGGGGGGCTGAAGCGTTACTCCGGGAAATGTACCCCGCGTTAAATGGCGCTCAGCGCTGTCTCCGGGAAAACTGCCGCAGAGCCGCTTGTTCGGAGAGAGACCATGGCCATGCATCACGTGACGCTGATGGACGGCGGGATGGGGCAGGAGCTCCACCGGCGTAGCGGAAAACCAGCCTCTCCCTTGTGGTCCGCCCAAGTGATGATGGACAGCCCGGAACTAGTCGTCCAATTGCACCGGGACTACATCGATGCCGGCGCGGACGTCATCGAGGTGAACGCCTATACGGCAACACCGGAAAGGCTGGCGCGCGATGCGGACGGCGCGCTGTTCGAGCCATTGCAGAAGGCGGCGCTGAATGCGGCGACCCGGGCCCGCGACCTGTCGGGGAAGCCGGTACTGATTGCCGGATGTCTTCCGCCTCTGGTGGCGAGCTACCATCCGGATCTTGTCCCCGATGAGCAGACGGCACGGGCGAGCTACGGGCGGATCATCGCCTTGCAGAATTCGGCCGTGGACCTGTTTCTGGGGGAGACCCTGTCGACCGTGAGGGAAGGCGCTATCGTCGCCCGCGCGGCGGCGGAGACGGGAAAGCCGGTATGGATCTCCTACACGGTCGACGATTCGGACGGAACGCGACTTCGGTCCGGCGAGCGTCTCGATGATGGTGTCGAGGCTGCGGCCCGCGCCGGAGCCGAGGCGGTGCTGGTGAATTGCTCGATGCCGGAGGCGGTCGCGCAAGCCATGGCCGTGCTCTCGACGTCCGGCCTCCGCTATGGCGGCTATGCGAACGGGTTCACCGCGATCGACGCCCTTGCACCGGGCGGCACGGTCGACTCCCTTCGGGCACGAGAGGACCTGACTCCAACCGAATATGCGAACCATGCCATGAGCTGGCTGGAGCAAGGGGCATCGCTCATCGGCGGTTGCTGCGAAGTCGGCCCCGCCCACATTGCGGAGATCCGGCAGAGGTTGGATGCGGCTCAGCCATGGCTCCAATGACCCGGTGGTGTCCGGGGTGAGGCCGGTGCTCAGCCGGCCGTGGAGAGGAACAGCGCCCGATCGGCGGCGACCCGCTCGGCGATGAAGTCCGCCACCGTCCGTACCCGCACGGTGTCGCGGAGGTCGGCGTGGACGATCAGCCAGAAGGTGCGGGTGAGCGCGATCTCGTCGGCGAGGACGGGGACGAGGTTCGCGGCCTCCACGGCCATGAAATCCGGAAGAATGCAGAGGCCCGCTCCGGCCTGGGTAGCGCGCATCTGGGCGATCAGGTTGGAGCTGGTCAGGTGGACGTGCCGGCCATCCGTCACCTCGTCGAAATAGTCGAGCTCCGGCGCGTAGATGAGGTCGGTGATGTAGCCGATCAGGGCGTGATCGGAAAGATCGGCTCGGCTGACGATCGGCGGGTGCGCGGCGAGATAGTCGGTCGCGGCGTAGAGATGGAGGTGATAGTCGGTGAGCTTTCGCGACACGAGGCGCCCTTCACGCGGCCGTGCGACGCTGATGGCGATATCGGCCTCCCGCTTCGACAGGCTGAAGATCCGCGGCATGGCGACGATCTGCAGCTCCAGGCCGGGATAACGGCGCATCAGGTCGCCGATCCGGGGGGCGAGGAAGAAGGCGCCGAAACCATCCGGGGCACCGATCCTGACCGCGCCGGAGAGGGCGAGGTTTTCGCCGGCGATCCGACTCTGCATCTCGGCCGCTGCACTTTCGATCTGCTCGGCATAGGTGAGAAGGCGCTCGCCGGCTTCCGTCAGGGAATAACCGCGCGGTGATCGTTCGAAGAGGCGGGAACTGAGCGCGGTTTCCAGAGTCGTCACCCGGCGGCTGACGGTGGCGTGGTCGCACCCCATCCAGCGCGCAGCGACCGTGAGGCGCCCGTTGCGGGCGACGGCGAGGAAGTAGCGCAGGTCGTTCCAGTCGATCTCCATCCCTATGGGTTTTCACGCACAATGGATGTGCATTCAATCCTCTTTGAGTGCGTAAAAGACCAGCTATGCTAAGTCGACACGAGAAAGAAGGAGGATTCCTTGCGCACCATCGGGCATTTCATCGGAGGTAAGATCGTTCCCGGCAGCTCCGGCCGGACGGCGCCGGTCTTCGATCCCAATACGGGCGAGGTTCAGGCCGAAGTCGCGCTTGCGGCCAAGGCGGAGGTCGAGGCCGCGATCGCCAATGCCGCGGAGGCGCAGCCCGGCTGGGCGGCCACCAACCCTCAGCGCCGCGCGCGGGTGATGATGAAGTTCGTCGATCTGCTCAACCAGAACATGGACGAGCTCGCGCGTCTTCTGTCCTCCGAGCACGGTAAAACGATTCCCGACGCCAAAGGCGACGTCCAGCGCGGCCTCGAAGTGGCGGAGTTCGCGATCGGCGTGCCGCACCTGATGAAGGGCGAGTTCACGGACGGGGCCGGGCCGGACCTCGACATGTATTCGATGCGCCAAGCGCTGGGCGTGGTCGCGGGTATCACACCGTTCAACTTCCCGGCGATGATCCCGATGTGGAAGTTCGCGCCGGCGATCGCCTGCGGAAACGCTTTCATTCTGAAGCCCTCGGAGCGGGACCCCTCGGTGCCGATCCGGCTCGCCGAACTGATGATGGAAGCGGGATTGCCGGCCGGTATCCTCAACGTCGTCAACGGCGACAAGGAAGCGGTCGACACGATCCTGACCGACCGTCGCGTGCCGGCGATCGGCTTCGTCGGATCGTCCGACATCGCCGCGTATGTCTACGCGACCGGGGCTCAGCACGGTAAACGCGTACAGTGTTTCGGCGGCGCCAAGAACCACATGATCGTGATGCCGGACGCCGACATGGAACAGGCGGCGAATGCCTTGATCGGCGCCGGCTACGGCTCCGCGGGCGAGCGCTGCATGGCGGTTTCGGTGGCGGTTCCCGTCGGCGAGCAGACGGCCGATCGGCTGATGAGCACCCTGGTGCCCAAGGTCGAGGCGCTCAAGATCGGCCTCTCCTCCGATCCGCAGGCCGACTACGGCCCGATGGTGACCAAGGCCCTGCGCGACAAGGTGAGGGGCTATGTCGATCTCGGCGTCAAGGAAGGCGCCGACCTGGTGGTCGACGGACGGAACTTCACCATGCAGGGCTACGAAGGCGGCTTCTTCATGGGCGGATGCCTGTTCGACCGGGTGACGGCGGACATGCGCATCTACAAGGAGGAGATATTCGGGCCGGTGCTGTCGGTGGTCCGCGCCAAGGACTACGAAGAGGCGGTTCGGCTCCCGGACGAGCACGAGTACGGCAATGGCGTCGCGATCTTCACTCGCGACGGCGACGCCGCACGGGACTTCGCGCGCCGGGTGAACGTCGGCATGGTCGGCGTGAACGTGCCGATTCCGGTGCCGCTCGCTTACTACACCTTCGGCGGCTGGAAACGCTCCGGCTTCGGCGACCTGAACCAGCACGGGCCCGATGCCGTCCGCTTCTACACCAAGACCAAGACCGTCACCTCCCGCTGGCCCTCGGGCATCAAGGACTCCGCTGAGTTCGTCATCCCGACCATGGGCTGAAACACGGTCGCCTCACGTCACTCCGACGTGAGGCGACCCCATCCTCTACGCATTCGAAACAGATCGCGATCGCCCCGGGCCGAGTGGACCAGGGACGGTCTCGGTCGAGGGTTTGACCATGGACTTCTCATTCAGCGAGGAACAGTCGGCGATTCGGGAGATGGCGCTGTCGTTCGCCGCGGACGAACTCGCACCCCACGCGATCGCTTGGGATCAGGACAAGCATTTCCCCGTTGAGACGCTGAAGGCGGCGGCGGCCCTCGGCATGGGCGGTATCTATGTCCGCGACGACGTCGGTGGCTCCGGCCTCGCGCGTCTCGACGCCGCCCTGATCTTCGAGGCGTTGGCGACCGGTTGCCCGTCGGTCGCCGCCTATCTCTCGATCCACAACATGTCCGCCTGGATGATCGACCTGTTCGGCTCCGACGCGCAGCGGCAGGCCTTCCTGCCGGACCTTTGCGCGATGGCGAAGCTGTCGAGCTACTGCCTGACCGAGCCGGGAGTGGGCTCGGATGCGGCCGCGCTGAAGACCAGGGCCGTGCGCGACGGCGACACTTACGTGCTCGACGGTCAGAAGCAGTTCATTTCGGGGGCGGGCGCCAGCGACCTCTATGTCGTCATGGCCCGCACGGGCGGTGACGGCGCGAAGGGGATCACCGCCTTCGTCGTGCCGGCCGATACCCCCGGTCTCTCCTTCGGGGCGAACGAGATCAAGATGGGCTGGAACGCCCAACCGACCCGGGCGGTGATCTTCGATGGGGCCCGTGTGCCCGCCGCCAACCGGCTGGGCGAGGAAGGCGACGGTTTCAGGATAGCCATGGCCGGGCTCGACGGCGGCCGCCTCAACATCGCCGCCTGCTCGCTCGGCGGGGCGCAAGCCGCCTTCGACAAGGCGGCGACCTATATGGGCGAGCGGTCGGCGTTCGGTCGCAAGCTTCAGGACTTCCAGGCCTTGCAGTTCGGTGTCGCCGACATGGCGGTCGAGCTGGAGGCGGCGCGGACCTTCCTGTGGCGGGCCGCCTCGGCCCTCGACCGGAAGACGCCGGATGCGACGCGCCTGTGCGCCATGGCGAAGCGTTTCGTGACCGATATCGGTTTCGACGTCGCCAATCGGGCGCTTCAGCTCCACGGTGGTTACGGCTACCTCGCCGAATACGGCATCGAGAAGATCGTGCGCGACCTGCGTGTTCATCAGATCCTCGAAGGCACCAACGAGATCATGCGCCTCATCGTCGCGCGGGAGATGTTGAAGGTACGCTGATCGGTGCGACGGTCCCCAAGGATCGGGGTCCAGCGACTTGGCGGTTTCGTGGAAGGGGCGGCCGCTCCCTGTCGAGAAGCGAATGGTCACCATGTCCGAAGCGGTGTTGCGGTGCGGTTCGTCCATGTTCCTAATACAGGGCTTGCGAACGCGGGGAGCCTGATGCTGCCGTCGCCACGTGAAATCGGCGCAGATCTTCCATAGAGACGAAGGACAGAAGACATGACAGAAGGCGTGGTCATTCTCGCTGGCGCGAGAACGGCGATCGGAACCTTTGGCGGTACCCTTGCCGGTGCCGAGCCGTCCAAGCTCGGGGCGGACGTGGCCGTCGAGGCCATGCGGCGTGCCAGTGTGGAACCGGAATCGATCGGCCACGTCGTGTTCGGCAACGTCATTCCCACCGACCCGAAGGACGCCTATCTGGCGCGCGTGGCGGCGATCGAGGGCGGTATCGCGCCGGAGGTTCCGGCCATGACCCTCAACCGCCTGTGCGGCAGCGGCGCCCAGGCGATCGTTTCGGCCGCGCAGAGCATCATGCTTGGCGACGTCGACATGGCGCTTGCCGGCGGCGCGGAAGTGATGAGCCGGGCGCCGCACTACCTCCAGACCGGCCGGTTCGGTCAGAAGATGGGTGACACGACCCTGGTCGACGGGCTCATCGGCGTTCTGACCGACCCGTTCGGCAACGGCATCATGGGCATAACAGCCGAGAACGTCGCCGAGCGCTGGCAGATCTCACGTCCCGACCAGGACGCCTTCGCCGCGGAAAGCCAACGGCGTGCGGAGGCCGCGATCACTGCCGGCCATTTCAAGGATCAGATCCTCCCGGTCGAGGTTTCGCGCGGCCGGCAAACCGTTACGTTCGATACCGACGAGCATCCGAAATCCGGCACGACGGTCGAGAGTCTGGCGGCGCTGAAGCCCGCATTCAAGAAAGACGGGGCGGTGACGGCGGGGAACTCCTCCGGGATCAACGACGGCGCTGCCGCGGTCGTGCTGGCCTCGGAAAGCCGGGCGGAGAAGGCCGGGCTGAAGCCCGCGGCCCGGATCGTCGGCTACGCCCATGCCGGCGTCGAGCCCGGCGTGATGGGCATCGGCCCGGTTCCGGCGGTCAAGGCGCTGCTCGCCCGCACCGGCCTGTCGATCGGCGATTTCGACGTGATCGAATCGAACGAGGCCTTTGCGGCTCAGGCACTTGCCGTGTCGCGCGAGCTCGGCTTCGATCCCGAGAAGGTCAATCCCGATGGGGGCGCGATCGCTCTCGGCCATCCGGTCGGTGCGACCGGTGCGATCCTGACCGTGAAGGCGATCTATCATCTCCAGCGCACGGGTGGCCGATATGGCCTGATCACCATGTGCATCGGCGGCGGTCAGGGGATCGCGTTGGCGATCGAACGCTGCTGAGCGACATGGCGTGGTTCCAGGGTGGGGGGAAACGGCCCCCTTCCCAGGCCGGCGGATCTCTTCAGAACCCGAAAACCCCGTAGCCGGGTTCGTCGCGGGCCGAGGCGCCACACGGAACGGAAGGACTTGGGTCCTTAGGCAGCCGATCGATGGCGCGCGCGGTCGGCCCGCCGTCTACACGGGCCGCGAGTCGATCATCTGGTGGCGATGATGCTGGCCGCGGCCGTCGACGCCCGCCGTCATCGCGATCTGAATGACCTGAGAGAGGCTGTGTGCCCCCAGCTTCTCCATGATGCGCGCCCGGTGCTTCTCCACGGTGCGCGGGCTGATGCCGATATTGGCGGCCGCGACCTTGTTCGGATTTCCGGCCATCAACTCGGCCAGGACGTCATATTCCCGATCAGTGAGAGTGGCCAAGGCGTCGGAGGCGTCGGCTTCCTCGCGCGCTCGGCTTCTTCGTTCCGAAGACACGGCCAGAGCGTGCTCGATGCTCTCGACCAACTGGTCGTTCGTGTAGGGCTTCTGAACAAAGTCGATCGCTCCGGCCTTCATTGCCTGTACCGCTTTCGGTACGTCCGCATGGCCGGTTATGAAGCAGACGGGTATGTCGATGCCGTGGACCGCCAATTCGCTCTGCAGCTCGAGCCCGGTCATATCCGGCATCATCATGTCGACAAGCAGGCAGCCCCGATCGACGCCGGCCGACGTCCGTAGGAAGGATGCGCCGGAATCGAAGGTATGGACGAGATAACCGCGCGCGGTGAGCATGATGCGGAGCGAGTCACGGATCGCAGGCTCGTCATCCACCACGAAGACCGGCCCCTTCTTCGTGTCGTCTTCTGTCACCGGGTCAAGCCTCTTCATTATTCACTGGTAGCGAGACAACGAATTCCGTGCCGTCCCCGGGGCGCGTGGCAAAGGTAAGCCGTCCGCCATGGGCTTCGACGATCGAACGGCTGAGCGACAAACCGATGCCCATGCCCCCTGACTTGGTGGTCACGAAGGGTTGAAACAACTTCTTGGCGATATCCTTGGGAATGCCGGGGCCGGTGTCGGCGACCGCGATCTCGACCATGTGGTCCGCGCCGCGCCGGGTTTCGACCAGGACCCGGCCGTTCGCCATTCCCGATACCGCATCGAAGGCATTGCGGATGACGTTGAGCAGAACCTGCTGGATCTGTACCCGGTCGGCGTCGACCGGGGGCAGGTCGGGCGTCAGGCTGAGGTCGGTCTCGATCCCCCGATCACTGGCGCCGGCGAACATCAGCGTGGCGGCGTCGCGAACCAGGGCGTTGATGTCCTGGGGCGCCCTGATGGTGTCGGTTGCCGTCGCTAGCGACCGGATGCGTTCGATGATGTCGATGGCATGCCTCGCCTGCTCCAGGGCTTTTCTGCCCAGGTCTTTCGCCATCGTCAGGTCGTCCGCTTCCAGAACCGTGCCGCAGACCTCCATGTAGGACCCGATCGCCGTAAGCGGTTGGGTCAGCTCATGGGCGATGCCCGTGGTCAGCTCGCCCAGTTCCGCGAGGCGGATCGCGCGGTGCAGCTCGGTCTGCGACCGTTGCAGTTCGGCCGTTCGCTCCGACACCCGTCGTTCAAGGTTGCGCCGGCTGTCGATAAGGCTTTGTTCGAGCGCCTTCTGTTTGGAAATGTCCCGAATGGCGGCGATCGTCACGAACTCATGGTCGAAATAGGCGGGCGACAGCTTGACGTCGATCGGGAATTCCCGACCGTCCTTCGCACGGCCAAAGAGTGCCAGGCCTTCGCCCATCGAGCGCGTCTTCGGCGTTGCGAAGAACCGCTTCACGTTGTCCTTGTGCTTCTCCCGAAAACGTTCGGGCATCAGAATTTCGACGGGGCGGCCGAGGACCTCGTCCGACTGGTAGCCGAACAGCCGTAGCAGTTCACTGTTTGCTCTGTTGATCCGGCCGTCCACATCGACGACCGCGGTCGGGTCGGGTGCGGCTTCGAGCAGGCTGCGGAGCTCGTCCAGGGCTTCGCGCGGCCGCGTCGAGTCGATGAAGGTGGCGACGACGCCGGCTACCGCGCCGTCGTCCGTACGAAACGGCATGATGCGCCGGACGTACCATCGGCCGTTGGCCGCGTGGACTTCCTCCTCCATGATCCGGCTGTTCAGCAGCACGGCATAGGCGTCGTCCAGGAAACGGTCGTCTTCGAACTTGCGGACGAAATGGCCGATCGGACGGCCGATATCGTCGGGGACCAGCTCGATCAGCATTTCGATCGTCGGCGTGAACCATTTGATGTCGAGGTTCGCGTCGAGTACCAGGGTCGGAATCTCGATGCTGTTCAGCAGGTTGTTGAGATCATGCCGCGCGCCGTCCAGCTCGGTCACCTTGTGCTCGAGCTGAGCATTGACGGTCGTGAGTTCCTCGTTGCGAGACTGAAGCTCCTCGCGCGATGATTCGAGTTCCCGGAGCCGTTCCCAGTTGGACTCGCTGGCTTCGACGGGGGACGAGGCCGCCCTCTTGTCGTCGCGGAAGTTCACCAGTAGAGGTCGCCGAAACCGGAATGGGGTAATGGCGGTGCCGCGGTAACGATGACGGCGCGATCGACGATGAAGGCGATATCGCTATCAGCCGGCGTCGACTCAAAGAATCGCTTCAACCCCGCCAGACTGCCGGCGGACGCTCCGATACCGACTATCGGGAATGTCGTCCGATCCTCGGCGGTGGCGCCTGGGTCGGCGTTGGAAGGATCACCGGTCAAGGCTGCCAAAAAAGCTGGAGAGGGAGAGGGTCAAAAATCAAGCAAACGCGCCTTTTCGACGTTCATTCTTCCATACATCAAACAGTGTGAAGCGAAAACGCCTTTCCGAACAGTCCCTCTGCCAAAAAGGCACTGAGTCCGTCGAAATGTTTTTCGAGACGTCAAAAAGTTAGGCGGGAAATATCCACTCCTATTCAATAGGTATTTTAACCCATTTCGCCGCTGCAATCACTGTTTACATCCTGAAGGGATGGAACAAACCCGATTGAAGCGGGGGGCGTGGATGGGATCCGCCTCGAGAACAAGCGCGTTTGATCAGTTGGAACCGGTTTCTTCGAGCGAAGGACTGGGCCGCGCATGTGCGCCACGGCGGATGACCTCAGCCCAAACGGGCATGCCTGCCGTGTCCGACGCATCGTGTTCCGGATGCCCGGCCGGCGATCGGTCTTTTTGTCGTGCGCTCCATGGCCAACAATTTGACGATCTGGAAAAAGCGCGCAGGAGCTGTGTGCTCCACTCAGGCGAGAACCTCTTCTGGGAAGGAGAGCGCTTCGACTCGTTTTGCACCGTTCTCGACGGGTGGCTCTTCTCCTATCGGCTGTTCGGCGACGGTCGGAGGCAAATTCTGAACCTGCTGTTCCCGGGCGATGTCGTGGGGAGCTGGATCGGCGAGGCGGTCGCCCATTGCTCCGTTCAGGCGCTCACGCCGTCAAAGCTTTGCGTGCTTCCCCAGCTGTCGCAAATGGATCTCGCAACGCGGTTTCCGGAACTGGCGATCCGCTATGGGGAGACAATCCACAATCAACTGGTCCGCAGCGAGTGCCGCGTGGCGAGCCTTGGGCGGCAGTCG
>MDTD01020681.1_pt1 | contig 15189 bp, 13 predicted proteins | sample 811221 | NCBI WGS metagenome assembly MDTD01 (sample SAMN05326646, study PRJNA326480) | marine metagenome | isolation source: seawater | place: Pacific Ocean: South West | collected 2011
GCGGGAACGCGTACGTAGTAGAAGTAGAATTCGTCGTCGTCGTGTACAGAAAAATGAATGAATGATTACACACGCATCGCTCGCTCGCGCGTTCGTCGTCGTCGTCTTCACGAACGCATGAGGGAAAACAAGACGCGGTCGCACACCTCTTGACGCGCCTCGGGGGTCGAAATCGGTTCGCCTCGACGGTCGGTGAGCAAAAATCTATGCACCTCGTCTTGGATCACGTTATCCACCGTGCGCGGATCGATGAGGATGTCCGCCTTGAAGATCATCACGTCGAGGTGTTGCAACGCCTCGGTGACGTCGAGCAAGACGCGCGGTCGCGTGTGACCGGCGATGTCCAACGGCGCGACGACGCGAAGCTCGCTCGTCAGACTCTCGTCGTGATTGCAGAGCATCTCCACCTTGAGCGGATGGTCCACGTGCTCCTCGTACTTGGCGCACAGATACTTCATCTGCGCCGTGTCCTTGATGTTTCGCGTGAACAAGGCGATTTCGCACCTCGAACGGTCGATGATTTCAATCTTGGCGTAACTCACCGAAACTTTCAAATCCTTGGACACGCGGAGACAATCGTAGAGTAAACCCTGACGATCGCGCGTGCGTATTTGAAACACCGTGTGCGCCGGGCTCATGAGATTGTCGATCTCCACCGTCGTCTCCGCCTGGAAGATGGACGGGTTCGCCTCGGTGACGATCATGCCGTCCGACTCTCGCAGCGTCTTGGTGCGACTCTGACGAGTGACGAAGGACGGCGCCGGGTGCACGAGAATGTTCACACGCTTTCGATCGTCGTCCGTGGAGGCGACGATCGGTCTAACGTATCTAGATATGTCCCCGACGCGCGCGGGATTCGGGAGCTCGTGTAAATCGTCGGTGACGTAAAACAAATCCACAGCCTTGCCGCTCGGCGACGTCGTGACGTGCGCCCTGTGCACCGTCAATTGCAACTCCCACAGCGCGAGCGTGACGTCATGTAACAGACCGACGCGATCGAGACACTCCACCTGTAAGATGTACATGTTCTGCGAGTGCGTCTGTTCGAGCTTGCCGAGCGAATCTACCGAGGGAATGGTGCTGATGGTGCTCTTGTGCGGACACAACAGCTCCAAACGCTGTCTCAACAACTCCCAATCCACGACGCACGATCGGTGCATCTGCGTCATCCCCATCAGCGCCGCGTTCTCCCCGTGACAACTCCCTTCGCTCGTGTACCGCTTAATCTTAGACTTGAGCGCCGCCTCCCCGCTCGCCGCGCCGCGTCGTCCCGGCGCGCTCGCCTTCTCCGATCCGCGTCCTCTCGCCGCGTTCACCGCCGCCACCACCTTCCCGTACGCCCAACTCACCGCGCTCATCGCTCGACGCACCGCTCGCCGACTCGTTCGAACCGCCCTCGCGCTCGCGCCCGCGCTCGCGTCTTCGTCCTCGTCGCCGCGTCCTCTTCCTCTCCCCACCACTCTCACGTCCCCCGCGCGCACTTTACCCGCGCGCACCGTCAACAACACCAACGCCCACACCCCATCCGTCGAGAAATCCCCTCTCGTCACCACGAGACCGAACTCGAACGCCACTCGACAGATGTCCGCGCCCAACCCGGTCTTGTCGGGACACGTCAAGCGAAACTCCGCCGCCGGCGCCCCTTGACCTCGCGCGCGCCTCTCATCCTCGTCCGACGCATCGACGACATCACGCTCGACCTCGACGCGCGACGTTTCCTCCGTCTCATCGTCCTCCGAATCGAACACGGCGTCGTACGTCACGTACCGTTCGTCCTCGGTGGATTCTCCCACGCCACCGTGCCCATCCATCTCCTCGCGCGCTCGCCCTCCGTCGTTCGACGCGGACCCCGCGCGCGCGGACATGCCTTTTCCTTCCGTCGTTCGCGCGCGTTTTCGAGACGTCACGACGCCGAACGCGACGCTCTGACGCGCGGGCCCGTTTTCGTTCCCATTTCGATTCGAATCCTTCCCGTGCGTCACTCCCGCGCGCGATGCGCGTCGGCGTCCTCGCGCGCGTTCTCGCGCTCGCGCTCGTCGCACCGATCGCGCGCGCGCGCGCGTCCGCGCACGAGTACGCGGACGCGAGCCTGTATCCCACGGCGAACGGGGCGATCGCGCTCGCGGGACGCGAAGGAATCTTCGCCTCGACGATCGCGCTCAATCGCACGACGTCTCGCGTCTCGGAGGCGTGGCTCGGACCGAATCCTCGCGTGAACGATGGACGGGCGTACGTTCGTCTGGATGGGATCGAATTCACGCGAGGGGAGGAGACGGCGCGCGCGAGCGGGGGGGCGACGGGTGGGGCGGATGGGTTGGTGGAGATTTTGATGTTCGAGCGCCGGGCGACGACGAACGATGTCGTGGGGACGTGGGACGAGAGAGATGGGACGAGGAAATTTTGCTGCGATGAGGATTTACTCTTGCGAGGTCTGTGCTCGAGAGTGAATAGGGCGATAGCGCGAAGTGGGGAGGGGAGGGACGGGGACGTCGGGGGGACGCCGAGCGAGACGTCGGCGTTTCGAGCCGAGGTGTGGTTCGACGGGGGCGATCTCGTCGCGCGAAGCGACGTGCAGGCGGTGAGCGTGGATGAGAGTGGGATGTATGTGTTGTGGTTCGTCGTGTGCGACGCGCAACACGCGGGAGTGCGCGTGCGCGGACGAACGCTTTGGAAAAATCCGAGCGGGTATTTGCCGGGCGCCAAGACGGCGCTCTTGCCGTTTTTCGGATTCGCGACGTCGGCGCACTTGGGTTTAGGGTTTTTATGGGCCATCGCGTGCGCGACGAATTGGCGATACGTGCTCGGGCTGCACAATTGCATCACGGTGGTGGTGGGGATGTCCATGACGGAGATGGCGGCGTGGTATTTCGATTACTCGAGCTTCAACGCCACGGGCTACCGCTCGGAATTCGTCACCCTGGTGGCCGTGTTACTCGGTTCTCTTCGCGCCACGCTCAGTCGCACGCTCGTGCTCATGGTGTCCATGGGATACGGCGTCGTTCGTCCGACGCTCGGCGGCATCAGCGTCAAGGTGGTGTCGCTCGGGATTTGTTATCTCTTCTCCGCCGCGGTGAAGGACGTCGTCGAACACGTCGGCGCCGTCGATGATCTGCAGCCGGGCGCGAAACTCTTCTTAGTGCTTCCGGTGTCCGCGTTCGATTCGGTGTTCGTGCTGTGGATCTTCAACTCGCTGTCGAGGACGCTGACGCAGCTCGTGTTGCGGAAACAGACGCACAAATTGCGTCTCTATCGCGCGTTTACAAACGTCTTGGCCGCCGCCGTGGCGGCGTCCATCGGATGGCTCGCGTTCGAGACGTGGTTCAAGAGCACGGAGATGATTGATAAAAAATGGGAATCAGCGTGGATGTTACACGCGTTTTGGCACGTCGTCTCGTTCGGTTTACTCGCCGCCATTTGTTTCTTGTGGCGACCGGACGACGGGTCGGCGCGATACGCCTACTCGGAACTCTCGAGCGACGTCTCGGAAGATTCGTGGTGGTCAAGCGCGGTCGCGACGGACGAGGAGGCGAACGCGCACCGAACGCCCGGAAAGACGCCGCAGTCGTCCAAGGTGATGACGAGCGCGAAGAAGACGCGAGCGATGCACGATTTCTCGTTGGGCGACGACGACGACGACTCCGCGCGCGAACTCGAGACGGAGATGGGAAAATTAGAGTAAAAGACATCGCTTTCTGTCCTCGTTGAATTGCTATGATTGATTGCTAATTACACACCGGACTCGTCCACCGCGTCGGCGTCACCGCGCGCGTCTCGACGCCCCTCTCGCGTCGCTGAGCTTTTGCAACTCGGCGTCGAACTCATCGAACGCCTCCTCTCGACTCAACGGCGGCGGCGATTCGGGCTCTTCCTCGAACACGCGCGATCGCGTGCGCGATTGCGACGGCGAGAAAACACCGCCGCGAGAGGATGAATCCGTCGGTTTCGGTTCCGGTTCCGGTTTCGAAGCCGTCTTCGCCTTTGCCTTTACCTTTGCCGTCGGTTTCCCCCGCGCCGCGCGGTCCGGCGCGTACTCCTCCGGTAACCGACACAGCCGACACACGCTCGTCATCACCTCAATCTCCGACGAATCCTCTCCACGCGCCGTCGCCGTCGCCTTAGCCTCGCTCGCGATGGCGCGTTCGGCTAAAATGTAGTCGTACGTCGACAATCGCTTGACGCACAAAATCACGTGAAACGTAAACAATTCCCCGACGACGTACAACAACCCGACGCCCAAGACGAGGTACACGCACAGACCGACGATGAGAGACTCGTACGTGACGCCGTTCCCGGCGTATCTCGCCTCGTTCGCGACGTACGCGCGCGCCTCTCGCGCGTTCACCGCGCACCATCCCAAGAGCGCCGCGCCGCAGACGACTTGTCCCGACACTTGTAAAAACACCGCGCACACCAGAGCGAAGAAACTCTTGTAATTCTTCTCCCCGACGCAGTTATTCAACCATTTACAGTGATGATCGAACCCTCCCACGCACTTATCGCACGTTCGACAGTGCTTGGCGTCGCCGACGACGGCGGCGTCGCAAAACCGACAATACAACGCGTCGCCGCGTTCGACCTCGTCCTCCGAAATCTTCCTCGCCGCCGGATCCACGCCGCACGCGATGAAAAACGACACGAACGCGACGCACGCCAGCGCGCCGTACGCGCCCATCGCGCACGCTCGCGCGACGTCCGAGCGCACGGAGGGTACGAACAAGAGATAAAATCCAACCACTTCGCACATCCACGTCGTCCCACCGGCGATTTGAAACGCGTTCACGTCCGCGCGACCGCGATGATCGACGAACCCATTTTTTCGCGTTCGCGTCGCGCCTCCCTCGCGCGTCATGCCACCCTCGCGCGCGCGTCTGACGCGCGTCCCCGACGCATCCACGACCGCCGCATTCATTCGCGCGCGCGTCGTCGTCCCTCGACTCGACATGCGCGCGTCCACGAACGCGCTCGCGTTGACGACCGATCAACGCGAGGCGTTGACACTCGCCATGTCCGAACCCGCGGACGCCGACGACGACGCGGCGACGCGCGCGAGGGACGCGCGCGTGCTCGAGCTCAAACTCGCCGCCGTTCGCGACAACGTGCGCGCGTCGACGCTCGGGCGCGACGTGCAGGGCTCGCAGGCGGGCGCGGGGTCGGGGGAGTTTCACAAGTATCGCGCGCAGCGCTCGCGCGAGCGCGCGCGATTGGAGGCGATGGATCGGGCGGAGGCGGAGGAGGAGGCGAGGGTGAGGTTTGCGCGCGCGCGAGACGCGAACGCGGCGCGCGCCGAGGCGAAGACGGCGAAGAATAGGAATAAGAGAGTGAAGCGAAAGGAGAAGAGAGCGGAGAAGAGGAAACGGGGGAAGATGTCGAGGGAGGGGACGGAGGTGGAGGAGGAGAGGGGGGAGGGCGGCGGTGAAGGCGGCGAAGGCGGCGTCGAGCTCGATTAGCGCGCGAGACGCGTTCGCGACGTTTCGTGGTGGTACAATTACATCGTGTAAATTTGAAGCGTGTTCACGTGTGTTTTTTTCTTCTTCGTTTTCGTTTCGTCGTTTGGCTCACGCGCTCGCGGGAGCGCCGGTATCGTCGCCGCTCGCGCTCTCGGAGGAGGACTCGGCGCCGTTTGTCTTCCCCGTCGGCGTCGATTCTCCGCGACTTCCCGGTAATATCTTTGCGAAATTATCCGCAATCTTTTGCTCCATCTCGATGCGTTCGGGCGATCCTTTATTAATGACGGCGTTCATGAGCTCCTCGGGATCCACCTTGAAGAGCTGAAACGCAAACAAGATGAAGAGCGGGGCGTCGGATCCCGTCGCCATCGTGGCGCCGAACGCCGCCAACCCGCACAAGAGATTCACGCGTTTTTTACGCTTCTCCTTGGCCAATTCCTCGGGCGTTTTCGGCGCGCCATCATCCTTCGCATCCTTCGCCACCGCACCATCGTCGTCACCGTCGAGCGTGTTCGTCCACGCGCGCGCGATGGCGCGAGGCAACAGGCACGCCGGCGCGAGATAAAAGACGTACGACATCGCCATCGCGAACGGTCCCAACACCAATCCGATCGCCCCTCCTCCTCGCAGCGCCCCCAACGCCTTCACGAGCGTCGTCGACGCCGACATCAACAGCGTCACTAATCCCGCGACGCCGAACACGACGACGCACGCGCGTCGTAAAAACCGACACGCGCGGTTCCGTCTCGCCCCCGCCCACCGCGCCGCCATCAACGCCGGCGCCGTCATCACCCACCAACTGCTCCCATCACCCCCGTACGCCCCAGCGGGCACTAACAACATGTACCCGACGTGAAAATCCACCCACGCGCTTCGACAACTCCTCACGAACGACACGCGCGCGTCTCCCGTCTCCGCCGCCGCGCGCGCGTACCGCCACCGCCGCGCCGCGCACCACGCGCCGAACGCCGGAACCACCACGAACACCATCCATTGCGCGGCGATGATGGGCACCTCCCGCGATTCCCTGAGCATCGCTCCCGTGTAAAACAGTAACAGCGCCGTGAGCGGGTTCAATCGTCCGAAAAACGCGGGCACCGCGTCCAACCGTTCCGGATACAAGGTCTCCGCCGCGCGCGCGATTCCATCCCGAGACGTCTCGCGCGCGTGTCCATCCTCTCTCGACGTCATCGACCCGTCGTCGGCGTCCGTCGTCATCGATCGCGTCATGGGAGACCGCTTCTCGCGTCGCGAGACGGACGCGCGCGACGAGACCGCGCGTTCGAATCGATGCGCTCGAATGGGCGTCATCATCGATCGCGCGCGAATGATTCGTCGCGCGCGCGGGGACGACGCCGCGAACGTCTTCCGACGCGCGTTCGACGCCGACGCGCGTTCGACGATGGACGACGACGCGATGGACGACGTCATCGCGCGCGAGGCGCGACGCGACGCGCGCGAAGATGACGTTCGGGACGTGGATAAGAAGAGGCATTTATGTGTTGAAGATCATGAGGACAAAAGATATTTATCATCGAAGGGAACGCGGGCGAATTCGACTCACACGGCGATGACGTCGGCGTTCTCGGGGAAGAGCGAGCGAAGTGTGACCCCGTCGAGGTTGGTGACCACCTTATCCGCGCCCTCGCCCGTGAAATCGGCGTTTAAATTGGACCCGCACGGGGTGACGAGACACTTCATGTCGGCGCCGCGCGCGGCGCGTAAACCGACGACGGAATCCTCGATGACGAGACACTTGTCGGAGGGTAAACCGATCTTTTCGCGCGCCAAGTTATAAATCAATGGATCGGGTTTCTTACGCGTCACGTCGTCGCCCGCCATGAGAACGTCGAGTTTGGAGAGACGCTCGCGACCGACGACGGAGTTGACGACTTTTTCAAAACCCGCCTTGGTCGCCGCCGAACAAATACCCACCGCGATGGATGGATCGGCGATCGCCTCGTCCATGAGTTCCAACACCCCAGGTCTCGCCACCGCCACTTCCTCGACGATTTTCTTATAAATCTCCGTTTTTTTATCCTGCAACGCGTCCACGAGCGCGTCTCGATCCGTCTCCGATTCCGGCGGCGTCGCGAACATCGTCGACGACGGCCACGCGTTTTCTTTAAAGTGCCATCGCATCTTCGGCTTCCCACCACCGACCGTGTTTTGCAACACATCGTAATACTCCACCCGCCACTCGACGCGTTCACCGTCGATGGTGAGTTCAAACGCCTCGAACGCGCCGTTGTACGCCAGCCGGTGCAACTCCTCCGTCTCGACGATGACGCCGTCGCAATCGAATAACAGCGCGAATCGCGGGTCTTCCGTCGTCGACGCGCGCGACGCGACGGATGAACGTCGCGGCGTCGCGTTCGTCGCGTTTCGTCGACCGACGCGCGCGACGCGCGTCGACGACGGCGATGACATCGTCATCATCGTCGTCATCATGAAAGAATGGAAATGAATGGAATGAACGCGTGATCGACGGACGATGCGCGCGTGGAGACGACCAAATGTGCGGTTTTCGCGCGGCAAACACTCGCTTTTGTGCGTTCGTTCGTTCGTTCGTCGGCGACGCGCGCGCGACGACGACTGACGACCGATGGATGAATGGTTGGATGAATCGATCGAGGGGGCCTTCCACACACGTTCGCGCGCGCGTCGTCGCGTGCACGCGCGCGGCGTTCGCACGGACTCCGCGTTGCGATCGACATCGTCCTCCCGCGTATTTCCAGAGCCTCAAGTCTCTCGACATGGCGCGCGAGCGTCGAGAGACGTCCCCGAGCGCGACCGGCGGCGCGATCGATGGGGACCAACTTCCGGGCGTTCCCGTGCGCGCGCGCGAGCAATCTCCGCGGAAGAGCGCGAGAGAGGCGAACCGAGGGGCGGTGCAAAGGTACCGCGATCGTCAGCGCGCGCGCGCGGGGGCGTTGGAGCGCGAGTGCGCGCGTCTGCGCGAGACGAACGCGCGATTGGAGGGCGAGCTCGCGCACGCGCGGTGGGTGCTCGAGGAGGTGCGAAGACGATACGCGCTCGAGGAGAGCGTTCGGACGCGGCAGGTGGGATCGGGGGGTGGATGGCCGACGTTCACGATTGCGCACGGGAGCGGGTGTCCGTTGGGGGAGAGGGAAACGGCGCGGGGGGGGCCGTTCGGGTCGGTCGCGAACGCGTTCGCGAACGCGAACGGGCGCGGGAGCGCGCGGGGGCGCGGGGACGCGCGAGGCGAAGAAGAGAGGGACGGTGAAGACGGTGCGATGAAGGGGAAACGGCGGAAAAGACGACGCGGGGGGGGAGATGTCGATGATGAGGATGATTTGGCTGAGTTTTTGAACACGTTTCTCGTGCACGACGACACGTGTCCGTGTCCGGGACACTCGCACGCGGACTCGCACGAGTGAGGAAAGGATCGGGCCGCGACGACGCGTCGTTTCCGCGCGTCGCACGCGGTCCGGTCGTCCTCGCGCACGACTGGGACGCGCGCGCGAGGTGCGACGTACGTGGCTTTGTAAGATTTTTCAGAAGTATTGTTGTATAAAATGAGTGGACGGTGTATCGCACTCGTGACGGACCGTGTGTATTAGATCGTAATAGTCGTAATAGTCGTAATAGTCCGGAGGAGCGTCGGCGCTCACATCGAGGTCTTCCTCGCGAGTGCGAGCGCGTCGCTCAGTGCGCGTGGTCGACGCCGAGCTGCACGAGGGTGATGAAGGTGACCCCGAGCATGTACGCGCCAAACTTGGCCAAGCGCACTGGTCTCGGCGGCGAGCCGTGGACGTTGTGTTCGTGCGCGGCCACCTTGTGATTGTGTCCGTGATCGTCGTCGCACTCCTCCTTGGTGTTTTCAAACTCATCGCCCACGACGTCGATGGTACCGACGTAGATGAACGTACCGGCGGAGATGCCCTCGAGGACGGCGGACGTCGCCGACGACTTATTCTCGGCCAAGTATCCGATGATGATCCCCACGGGCGTGATCATCGCGAACAAGAACATGAACATCGACATCGTCTTGAGGTCTTTGACGCCACATCTCATGAATTGCGTGCCGACGCTGAACGCGGCGGCGGATTTGTGCGACGCGATGGCGACGAAGATGTTAATGATGGATTTTCTCTTGGTCTGCGCGCCGAGCGAGACGCCGGCGAGCGTGGCGTGAAGCGCGATACCCGCCATGAACACGAGCGCCGATCGAGTTTGTTGAAACAAGCTCTGCTCCTCACACTTTTCGCAATCGTCCTTCGCGTCGGTTTGGACGGCCACCGAATTCTCGGGCCCGTGCGAGTGCGTGTGAAAGATGACGCGTTCGATGCCAAACGCCAAACAAAAGCCCAGCACGCACATCACCATGGCGAACGGGTATTCATCGTCCGTCCCGATCTTCGCCTCGGTCGCGCTCTCGAGCGCGTGCGGTAAGAGATGGACGAATCCCGCGGATAAGAACAATCCACCGCTAAACGCGTTCAGGTACCGCGTCAATGACTCGAGCGCCGGCACGTGATTCGTCACGAGCAACGGAAGCATGCCTCCGAACAATCCCATGGCAAAGATGGCCGACATGAGACCCATTTTCAAACCGGTGTACCTTTTCTTCGCCGGCGTCGTCGCGAGCGACGCGACGAATTTACAGTCTTTTTCGGAGAGACATCTCATCACCAGCGCGGACGCGTTGATGAACTCCGCCTCGTTCAATTTCGAGTCCGATCCCGCGAAATCGTCGATCAACTCGGCAGACGACACTGACGCCAAAGTTTCTGCCCCGTGCCCGTGTCCAGCGTGCGCGTGTCCAGCGTGCGAGCCGCTCTTTCCCACCAAGCGGTTCACGATCGCCTCCATGAGCTCGGACGTCTCCTCGGCGTTAAGCATCTCGTCCCCGTCTTCGTCCCACGTCTCGATCATGTGCTCGGCCGGTTCTTCATCACCGTCGGCTCGCGCGACCGTCGCGACGGTCGTCGCGAGGAGAAGACACGCGACCGCGATCGCGATCGCGCGCGCGCGCGACCACACCACCGATCGGCGGCGACGACGCGTCTCTCGCACCGTCATGATGATGGGCTGGGATGTATTCGAATGTTCGTTCGCTCGACCGCGAGACGACGACACGACGCGACGCGAAGGGGTTCACGCGCGATGCCAACGATCGCTCGGACGCGAGGACGACGAGCGCGAACGAACGACGCGAGCGTCGTCGTGTGACGACGATCGAACGGCACGGGGGCCCACGAGACGATTCGCGCCGCCGCCGATTCGTCTGCACCGCGCGTCCCCCCGCGCGGTTGGTGATTTTTACATCCACGTTTCCCCCGTTCCAATACGATGCATACGTCCACGAATGACACAAAGACACGCCCCTAAACACTGTCGACATCCCGTTTACCTTCACCACCCGCGTGTCTCGATTCCCCGTACACACGTCTCGATTCGCCCCGTCCACCGTCCCCGACGGTGCGCCCCCGCGTCTCCACTCGATGTCGACACTTTTTTATCATTTATCACCCACAAAGACACATACGTATACATACACTCTACACATTTACATCGATATAACCAATCACATACATCCACACCACACACACACCCTCCATCGCGTTCCCGAACACGTCACTACGTCTCACGCACACACGACGAGTCACGACCCACCACCACCACCACCCCCTGACGTCCCGCGCCCTTCCACGACGCGACGTCGGTCGTGTGGGGCACGGGGACACACCACGAGTGACGACTCGTCACGACCGCGATCCCCGCGATTGCGGGCGCGGGGACGCACGGCCCGATCGACCGGTCACGACCCCTCGATCGACCCCCCACTCGGGACCTCACCCACGCGATCGTCGCCACTCTGCGACTCGCGATGAAGACGACGACCAAGAAGACCTCGACGGTGAAGAAGACGGCGACGCCGGCGAAGAAGACGGTGTCGCGCGCGAAGCCCGCGGCGAAGAGACCGGCGAAGAAGGCGCCGGCGAAAAAGGCGAGCGGGAACGCCCCGCGCGCCGATCTGGACGCGGTGCGTGCGAGCGAGAGACGCGCGGGCGATTCAACGTCGCGCGCGGTGCGCGCGCGCGTCCACCATTCCGATCGGGATCGACTGACGAGAAAACGCGCGCGATTCGACGCAGATCGCGTTCCCGTTCGGTGACCGCCCGGCGTGGCTCGACGGTTCGCTTCCGGGCGACCGCGGATTCGACCCGTTCGAGCTCGGAAAGAAGTCGGAATACTTGCAATTCTCCCCGGACGCCCTCGACGGTTCCGCCGCGAAGAACCCGAGCGGGAACGTCATCGGCAAGGTGAAGGCGACGGATAACAAGCCCAAGGCGCGGGCGTTGGCGGTACGTGCGCGCGCGCGCGCGTATTTATTTTTTTGTCGTCTCGTTCGCGTCGTCTCGCGTCTCGTGTATCGCTCGCGCGGGGTCAGACGGTCGGCATCATCCATCGGATATCGATCGCGCCCGCGATCGCGTAAAGATATGGTTTGGAGGATATGCTCGAATGAATGATTTGAATGATTCGATTCCAATCGGTTCGAAACGATTCTCTGTGAAGGCTTCGCGCGGTGACTGACGTGTGCGCACCCACCGACTCGATCGTTTCTTCGCAGCCGTACGATGACCCGTTCGACATCATGCGATTCCGTGAGTGCGAATTGTTACACTCTCGATGGGCCATGCTCGGTCTCGTCGGCGCCGCCGCCGCGGAAGCCGCCACGGGGGTCTCCTGGGCGGACGCGGGCAAGGTGGAGCTCGAACAACCGCAATACCTCGGATTCCCGTTGCCGGGTTTGTCCGTCAGCGCGTTGACGACGATCGAGGTGCTCTTGATGGGATACCTCGAAGTCGCGCGCTCGGCCGAGCTCGATCAAGACAAGCGCATGTACCCCGGGGGCGCGTTCGATCCGCTCGGGTACGCCTCCAACGCCGACAAGGCGGAGGTTTTCCGACTCAAAGAGGCGGAGCTCAAGCACGGTCGTTTGGCCATGGTCGGTATGGTGATCATCTCCCTCGAATCCGCCACCGGTATTTTCGGTGGTGGCGTGCTCCCGGGCAACTAAAACGATTTGGTTTCGTTTCGTTTGGTTGAGAAAGATTGCATCGTCCCGACTTTCGTCGACGTCGTCGCGACGTCTCGAGAGCCTCACACGTCTCCGACGTCGCGCCGAGTCTTTTCGCACGTCTCGCTCGATGTCTCGACATCTATCATTTTGACACGCGTACTTAGCCGCACCACTCGTGATGTAAAGCAGTGAAAGTGAAGAAGAAAACCGAGACGCCTTCGGCGCGCGAGACGCCGCCGCCGACGTTGCATGAAACGACGTGACGATGAATGACGCGAATTCGACGCGCGCGCGACGATTTCACCGCCGTATCGCGCGACGCGCGAACGAACGAACGACGACTCTTCGCGCTACACATGCGCGCGCGCGCGCATCCACCGTCGACGCGCGCCGCGCGTGCGTTTTCATCGTCATCGCGTTCGCGCGACACCACCGCGCGCGCGCGTCGAGCGACGCCGACGACGGCTCGACGCACGAACGCGCGCGCGCGCGTCGCGCACGAACGCGCGCGAAGGGTCACGTTCGGTCTCCGAGTCGCGCGCGCGCGTTCGTGCGTTCGAGCGAGCGATGGAGACGACGACGCGGGGACGGCGGCGGCGAAGGCGCGACGCGCCGAGACGACGAACGCGCTCGAAACGGCGCTCGTCGTCGTCTTCTCGATGACGTACGCGGCGATCACGATGTCGAGCGCGGTGAACGCGTTCATGTGGATGTTAGATTTCACGAATCCCATCATACAGTGGACGTCCGTGGGCACGGTGATCGGACGCGCGTGCGTGGCGAGCGGCGTCACGGCGCTCGCGGCGTTGGACTTTGGACCGCGCGCGTGCGAACAGATGCGTCGGTGCGCGCGAACGTTCGCGACGAAGGGATCGAGCGAACGATTAAAGGCGGATGCGGCGAAATTCGCGGCGTTGGTCGGGATGAAGGTGGCGTGCGAGGCGTACGCGTATTGGAAGGCGTTGACGTCGTTCTCGCCGTGTAGTCAGTCGCTCGAGTTGTGCGCGTGGTACGGCGTCGCATTTTTAGGACACGCCGCGTTCATCGCGCTCGCGACGACGCAGATTAACGAGGATGGGTCGTTCACGGAAGAGATTCCGGCGGAGACGCGCAAATTAATCGTCGCTTTTAACCTCGGGCTCGCCGCGTTGTGCGCGGCGACGAGCGCGTTCGCCGCGCGAGGTTTCGGCGGCGCCAGCGCCGCGTGCGGCGTCGTCTTTTTCGCCGCCGCCCTCTTCTTCACGTTCGAGCACACGATCGTACCGATTGTGAAGAAGGCGTTCGTTCGAGGAGACGCCTCGAACGCGTCCTCTGCGTAGATTGGTGACCGCGAAGACGCTCATTCATTTCATCTCTTCGCCCGCGCGGCGTCATCAGAGTCATCATTCATCGCCGCGCCCATGCGCGTTCCCACCGCTTCCGTGCGTCGCGCCGCGCGCGCGTTCGAAGCGACGACGAGTGCGTTCACCCTCCCCCCCGTGATCGTCGCCTACGACGTCGACGACGCCGAACGCGCGCTCCTCGCGCACGGTTTCGTCCCGAACGACCCCGAGTGCGCCGAGCTCGCATTGGTCGGGTTCGACGTCGAGACGCGACCGAATTTCGTCCGAGGCGAACGGAACTCGAACGCGCCCGCGCTCGTGCAAGTCGCGAACGAGCGGGCGTGCGTGTTGGTGCATCTGGCGAGCATGCGAGGGGAGACGCCGCCGGCGTTGCGCGCGTTGTGCGAAGACGCGCGGACGCTCTTCGTGGGAACGGCGGTGAAGACGGACATGGAGGACGTGGACGCGACGTGTGGCACGAAAAGTGTGGGGTTTGTCGATACCGGGGTGATCGCGAAGACGTTCGGACACGAAAAGGTTGGATTGAAGGCGATGAGCGCGAGGTACGGGTACGACGCGGAGAAGCCGAAATCGGTGCAGACGTCGAATTGGGAACGAGCGCCGTTGAATCGACGACAGATCGAATACGGGGCGATCGACGCGGCGTTGGGGTTGTGGGTGTTGAAGCGCATGCACGCGGAGTACGGTGCGGGGGAGGAGGGAACGTCGTTGATGGCGTGGGCGGAGGCGTTCGCCGAGGCGGAGACGCCGAAGGAGGCGAGACGCCGCGCGAAGGAACGCGCGAATTCAACGCCGGTGTGCGTCGTTCGCGCGTTCGAGACGTTTAAAAAGAAAGAGGACGAGACCGCGCGCGAGGCATGGTTGGTGAAAAGGGGGAAGAGCGCGGCGAACGTGTTTCATCAACTCGGACGGGGCGCGTTGCATCCCGTCAGCGCCGCGCACAATTTGATGTCCATCCTGCGGTCGCCGAGGACGAATGAGAAATTCGTCCAGTGGGTCGTGGGCGAGCGCGAGGACGATCACGTGACCGTGGTGTTAAAGCTCGGATCGTTCGTGAGCGGATCGGGGCGCGCGAGGTCCGTCAAGGCGGCGAAGACGGAAGCCGCCGCCGCCGCGTTCGGCGCCGTCGGCGGCGCCAAGGATCAGGTCGATCGATGGATCAGACGCGAGCTCGAACGCGCGTTCGGAGCGTAATAAACGTAGTAGACGTAGTGGTCGTGTTTGTGTGTTGTAGTGCGTAGCAAAATCTGTCTTGGTGTTACATGCGTCTTCGATCGGATGAGGAAAAAATCAGTCACACGGAATCCGGCCTGCCGTACATCATCGGCGCGTTGGGCTGTTGAAA
>MDTD01045156.1_pt1 | contig 15188 bp, 13 predicted proteins | sample 811221 | NCBI WGS metagenome assembly MDTD01 (sample SAMN05326646, study PRJNA326480) | marine metagenome | isolation source: seawater | place: Pacific Ocean: South West | collected 2011
AAAGCTCTATTCCGTTACACACAATATCATATTGGTATGCCAATACATTAAGTGGATTTTCTTGAGTTAGACTTTCCAGCCCACCTTGTGGCATTGAGAAAGGATTATGAGAGAATTGATATCCCTTTGATTCGTCATCTAACTCAAACATTGGATAATCTACAATCCAGCAAAATTTATAAATCATTGGGTCGATAAGTTCCAATTGCTCTCCAATTTTTGCCCTAGCCTTCCCAGCAAAATCGTAAAAATTTGAGGGCACGCCACAAACAAAAAAAACAGCATCCTCGTCTTCAAGCATAAGCTCACTTTTTAGTTTCTGTATCTTTTCATCACCAATATTCTTTGCAATCGGACCCATACCCCTACCATCTTTGAAAAAGATATAGCCAAGTCCCGGCTGACCTTCGCCTTGCGCCCAAGAATTCATGCGATCACAAAACGCCCGACTTCCACCTTTTGGTGCAGGGATAGCCCAAACTTGAGCTTTTTCAGACCAATCTTTGCCAGTTGCCGACTTCTCGAGGATATCAGCAAAAATCTTAAAGCCAGATTTTGTAAATATATGACTTACATCGGTCATCTCTATTGGTATACGTAAATCAGGTTTATCGGATCCATATTTTCTTAATGCATCCATGTATGGAATTTTTGGAACTATATTATCAACCGTCATGCTACCAGAAAATTCTTCAAAAACACCTATTAGAACAGGTTCGATAGCATCAAATACATCGTCTTGCGTTACAAAGCTCATCTCCACATCCAATTGATAAAATTCACCTGGAGATCTATCTGCCCGAGCATCCTCATCTCTAAAGCATGGCGCAATTTGAAAATACCGATCAAAGCCCGCCATCATAATAAGCTGTTTGAATTGTTGTGGCGCTTGCGGCAGGGCATAAAACTTCCCCGGATGCATCCGCGACGGTACGAGGAAATCCCGTGCTCCTTCGGGGCTGGAAGCTGTCAGAATTGGTGTTTGGTATTCATTAAAATTGGCGTCGAGCATTCTTTTTCTAATTGATTGAATGATTTTTGAGCGCAAGACAATATTGTTATGTATAGTTTCTCGTCTTAAATCCAGAAACCTGTATTTCAATCTAATGTCTTCAGGATAATCCGGCTCTCCAAAAATCGGTAGTGGTAATTCTTCAGATTTTGATAGAATCTCAATCTCATTTATGAATAGCTCAATATCGCCGGTAGGAAGAGAGGAAATAGATTTATCTACATTGATTGTTTCATCCATTCGAGCTTTAACTGTCCCTGTTAGACAAACAACCCACTCAGATCTAACTTTTTCAGCGACTGAAAATGCCTCCGTTCCTGGTTCAACAACGCATTGAGTAACACCATAATGATCACGTAAGTCTATAAATAACAAACCTCCGTGATCTCTGATCCTGTGGACCCAACCAGAGAGACGTACTTGTTCACCAATATTATTTGATCTTAGTTCATCACATTTATGTGTGCGGTAATTATGCATTTTTCTCAGCTTTTGATATTACAAAATAAAAAGTGAATTAGACCTTGTAAATATATATCTTTAACAGATAAGTGTTACAATTAAATTAATCAAAATGCAAATAATAGATACACAAAATAAACTAGATGAAGCCCTTCGTGACATTAACTCAAATAAGATAATTGGTGTTGATACAGAGTTTGTACGTACTAATTCCTTCTGGCCTGAACTTTGCACAATACAAATATCCACAAAATCAAATTTTTATTTAGTCGATGCCTTGTTAGATCTAAATAATGAACGGTTATGGGAAGTGTTTACTAATAGGGACATAACAAAGATCATCCACTCAAGTCGGCAAGATATCGAAGCTATATTTCATATATCTAACAAAGTACCTTATCCTATTTTTGATACCCAACTTGCGGCTATGTTCACAGGTTTTCGTGAAGCAATATCTTACTCCCAAATTGTTGATGAGATCTTTCAAATCAAAATTGATAAGAAATTACAGTACTCTGACTGGTCCAAAAGACCAATTGATAAAGAAATGCTCGACTATGCAAAAAATGATGTGCATTATTTAATACCAATCTTTCAATATCTCTCCAAACAAATTGACTCACAATCGAAAGCCGAATGGTTTCTTGAAGAGGTAGAAAATGTCCATGAAACATACATAGAATTATCAAAGAAAATGATTAAACCAATAGATAATATTGGTAAAAAAATAAGTAAGGACCGAGACCCCCTATCGTCCGCTAAAGAGCTTCGAGATGAAATAGCAATATACTACAACATTCCTCGAAAAGATGTGCTATCGGATACGAAACTTAATGAAATATTCAAGTCAAAGATAGATAACATTGAAGATTTAAGAGTATTTTTGAATGACAATCAAGTATTTACCAACAGTCCACATTTGCTATCAATGCTTCACGAATTTCTTTTTGAAATAAGCAAAGATAGAAGGATTAAATTTAGTAAAAAAATACTCTCAAAAAACCAAAAAAAAATTCTGAAATCGCTAAAAGAAGTTTTAGAAAATAATGCAAAAAAATATAATATTTGCCCCCATATCATTGCAACCCAGAGTGAAATCAGGGATTTTATAACAAGGGGTAATAAATTTCCAAAGTTTATGGTCGGATGGAGAAATAGTGTATTTGGTAAAGATGCTGAGGCGATACTTAAAAGTAATTAATGCTCAATATCAGTAAACACCCCCCTAACAAGCGGCACAGTGATCGCTCTTTTTTGTTCCATAGATTTATTATTGATAATATTAACTAGTTTAATTAGCTCTGAGGCGGATCTGTTTGATCTTTTTAGGATATATTTAATTACTCGATCATCAATTAGTATACGCTTATCTGAAAACAACTTAATAATGATAGCTTCTAGCAAAAAATCATCTGGTCTGTCAATTTTAATGGGTGTTGCATTCTTTAGCCTTGAGTCCAAGTCTTTTATCCCTGTACTTAAGCTAGCCGGATTAACTTTTGATGTCATCAGGAGATTGCCATTTATTTCATTAATTAAATTAATAATATGAAATAAGTCATTGTATTTATGAGAATATAATTCAAAATCATCAATTAATATATTTTTTCTTTTTTGTACATCTTTAAAATCTATATTTTCCAAGCTAACATTTAATGCCTGTGCTTTGTTATGCCAAATATTAGCCAAGTGACTCTTGCCAACACCGCTTTCACCAAATAAGACAACACAATTCGAGGCCCAATTAGGCCATTTGTAAATATAATCTGTGGCATTTTGATTAGAAGAAGAAATAATGAAATTGTCTTCAACAAAAGACGGGGCGTCGTCAATATCAAAATATAACTGCTTTTCCACTTTTAAATCCAAATTAAGATCTATATCAGCAAAGAACTGTTCAATGCTAAATTCAAATGTAATATAATGATAGTTGATTTAATTATTAAAGTCAGAAAATTTTGACTTAATTTATCAAAAAACATACCTCAATGATTAATAAGAATAAAAAAATAACCTATAAATCAAGTGGAGTTGATGTTGATAAAGGAAATAGGTTTATCAATAAAATAGCCCCAATAGTGAAAGAAACAAGTCGAAATGGAGCTGATAGCAAGCTCGGAGGTTTTGGCTCTATATTTGACCTCTCTAAATTAGACTATAAAGATCCACTTTTATTATCTGCAACAGATGGTGTGGGCACAAAGCTTAAATTGGCCTTTGAATCTAATATGCATGAAACTGTTGGTATTGATTTGGTTGCAATGTGTGCTAACGATATTTTAGCTCAAGGAGGTGAGCCCCTATTCTTCCTAGATTATTTCGCAACAAGCAAATTAGATATTTCGCAAGCCGCAGATGTACTTCGTGGAATAGCTAGGGGTTGTAAAATTGCCGGATGCACTCTGGTAGGCGGTGAAACTGCAGAACTTCCTGGATTTTATAAAAAAAATCACTATGACTTAGCTGGTTTTTGTGTCGGTGCTGTGGAGAGGGGGAGATTGCTTCCGCTTCCCGTCAAAGAAGGGGACGTAATCGTGGGGCTCCCATCAAGTGGAATTCACTCAAATGGGTATTCTTTAGTTCACAAGATCATATCAAATAAGAATATTGATCTTAAAAAAGAGAGTCTTGGTGATAATAAACTAATAAAACTTTTGCTAGAACCAACAAGAATCTATACAAAAGAAGTACAAACTATTCTAAAAAGAACAAATACGGTTAAAGCTGTAGCACATATTACTGGCGGCGGTTTAACAGAAAACCTTCCACGAGTAATAAGCGAAGAGTTCTCCTCTGAGATTTTACTGTCCCATTACCCAGCTACTCAGATCTATTCATGGATTAAGCATAATAGCCAACTTGATGATGAGGAGCTCATGAGAACCTATAATTGTGGGATCGGGCTAGTAATTGTTTTTGATCACGTAAGATTTGAAGATACTAGAAATATCCTGGAAAGTGAGAATATTCCATTCGCACTTATTGGAAAAGTTATCAAAAAAGAGGTAGAGTCCGTAATTTATCGCGGCAAGCTGAATTTATGAGCAAAAAAAAAGTTGCAATTCTAATTTCTGGTAGAGGGTCAAATATGGAAGCCCTAATTAAGGCTTGCCTAGACGCCTCATTTCCAGCCTCAATTGAACTTGTAATCTCAAATAAGAAAGAGGCGTACGGACTTGAAATTGCTCAATCATATGGTATTCAGGCACAATCTTTTAATAGAAAAAATTTCCTAAATGATCATGATTTTGACAGTAAAATATCTGCCACCCTGAAAGAACATAGTGTTGATATTGTATGTACCGCGGGCTATATGAAAATTCTTACAAAAGGATTTGTTGAGTCTTGGCACAACCAAATAATTAACATACACCCCTCTCTATTACCTGACTATAAGGGGTTAAATACACACAAAAGAGCATTAGATGATGGGGTTCAATTAGCGGGGTGCACAACGCATATTGTGGAAAGTGAACTTGACTCAGGCCAAATTCTGATGCAAGCAACCGTTCCGGTATTGAAAGGTGATACAGAGGATGCATTGGCAAAACGTATTCTTCGAATGGAGCATATCATCTTTCCTGAAACCCTGAAAAGAATTGCCACTAATCAATTTAGATTTGATAAATAAGTTAAGCCTTGAAGTAATGTATTGAATTAGCTAGCCAACTATTTCGTCAGCACCAAAAAAGAAATCAATTTCGATTTTTGCATTTTCAAGACTGTCGGAACCATGCACAGAATTAGCTTCTAAGCTCTCTGCATATTCTCTTCTTATAGTCCCTGGTTTTGCTTCAGCAGGATTAGTGGCACCCATTAATTCTCTATTCTTTAATACCGCGTTATCACCTTCAAGTACCTGAACGACAACAGGACCAGATGTCATATATTTAACTAAGTCATTATAAAAAGGTCTTTCTTTATGCACAGAGTAGAATTCTTCCGCCTGTTCTTTTGTTAAATGAATTTTTTTTTGTGCAATAATTTTTAGACCACCATCCTCAAGCTTTGTTATTATTTTTCCAATTAAATTACGCTTGGTAGCATCAGGTTTAATTATGGAAAATGTTCTCTCTTTTGTCATTATTTTAGACCTCTGGTAATTGTGTTTTGATTTTTTTTATACTGAAACTGTAAAATTTTCAATCATGAAAATTTAATTTTCAATGTAGTCTCGAATATATTGATTTAATAATCTAACCCCATAACCCGATGCCCAACTGTCGTTAACATCGCTTTTTGGACTTGTTATAGAGGTGCCAGCAATATCGAGATGAGCCCAAGGAATATCCTCAACAAAATAATGAATGAACTCTGCTGCTGTAATTGCCCCTGCGTATCTTCCACCAATATTTTTGATATCAGCAACTTTGGAGTTTATCATTTTCATGTACTTTTCATCGATTGGCATTCTCCATAGAAGTTCCCCTGTTTTCTTTCCTGAATTTATTAAATTATCTGCTAATTCATCATTATTGCAGAAAAGCCCAGCCATTTCTTGACCTAGTGCAACGAGTATTGCCCCTGTTAGAGTCGCAAGGTCGATTATAGTGGAGGGCTTGTAATTTTGTATAGCGTATGTTGCTATATCAGCAAGCACCAGCCGTCCTTCGGCATCTGTGTTTAGAACTTCAATAGTTTTTCCTGACATTGACTTTATAACATCACCAGGTCTCATTGCATTACCGTCAGTCATGTTTTCAACAAGCCCCACGATACCTACGACATTAGCATTCGCTTTCCTTTTTGAGAGCGTACTCATTAAGCCGATAACACTCGCTGAACCCGCCATATCACCTTTCATTTCATCCATTCCACCTGATGGTTTTATTGATGTACCACCAGAGTCAAAAGTGACACCTTTACCTAGAACTACCAATGGCTTTTGTCCTTTGTTTGGGAGATATTCCAGAATGACTGTATATGGCTCATTTCGGCTTCCTTTCGCAACTGCCATGAGTGCCCCCATCGATAACTGATCCATTTTCTTCTGATTCAGAATTTTAATCTTTAAGTCTGGCCCCGCAAGATTGCTAATTCTTTTCGTGTACTCATGCGGTGTTAAAATATTTGATGGTTCATTAACAAGATCTCGAGTTAAATTCACGCCATCAAGTATAGCGTTATAATTTTTATGGATATTTTCGCTTGTAGTGTGATGGCTTGTAATGAAGAGAACCTTCTGAATAATGTTTGACTTATTTTTTGATTTATATTTTTCAAACTTGTAACTTCTCATACCAATCCCGAATGCAAGGCGTGCAGGTATTGACATAAGCTCAATATTTTTCTTTGTAGTTTCGATTCTTATTGAGAATTGCGTTATCTGAGACGAACAGATATATTGACAAATCTTACCACCTTGATTTATCCATGAGTCTTCATCCATACTTGATAAATCTTTTATTTTAAATAATATTATCCTTGAAAACTCATTATTATGCGGATGAATTAAATCGACAATGCTTTGTTTAATTTTATTTTTCTTTGATGATTTTCTGTACTTCTCATAGAGCCTCTTTATCTCTTTATCATTTTGAGATTTTTCATCTATCAACAAACCCTCGTCTTCGCTAAAAAAGGATACAAGAACACCGCTATTTTCAACGCCGATATCTACAAATGAAACTTTCATGACCCACCTAACTAATACTTCATTAGTACTGTTTATTTAGTATAAATCTTGTTATAAATGTATATATAAACATTATTTATTACAAGCTTATCACTTCATGAGATTAATTAATACATACGTAACAGTGAATTTTATTAAAACATTCTTCATTGTTTTATTTGTGATCTCAACACTTGCTTGGTTAACACAAATAATAGATGACCTCACGCTTATATTAGACAGGGATAGAAGTATTGCTGATTTCTTTGGTCTCACTATTTTGCTATATCCATATATTGTTTCAATAATAGCCCCATCCTCAGTGCTTATTGCATCAATTATTGTTATAGATAGAATGACACGTGATTCTGAAATGGTAATTTTGAATGCAAGCGGGATTAGCTTGATCCAAAAAATATCCCCTTTTCTAGTGGCTACAATTTTTATTACATTGTTAATTTATATACTTAGCATACACATATCACCAATGGCCATGAAAGATTTTCGTGTAAAGATTAATGAAATTAAATCAGATATAATTAGTAGCTCATTTAAGAAAAATGAATTTAGATCACCCAATGGTGACTATACTATCTACGTATCAGAAATCTCCGATAATAATGATTTCTTGGGGATCATTATAAAAGATATGCAGTCGAGTGACATTATAATAACCTACACATCAAAAGTTGCTCGAATTATAGATGTCAATGACCAAATTATTTTAGAAATGGAAAATGGTAAAATATATAGTGAAAATTTAAATTTATCCGACAAAGAGACAAGCGCTATAGTATTTGAAGAGTATAAAATAAACTTATCTAACATCTTCAAAGCCGTTGATCGTTCTTATTTTAAGGCATCTGAAAAATCACTGAGAGAGCTATTTTTTATTAGTAAAATTTCATCGGGTGAAGATACAGCAAAAAGCATTGAATATCTGAACGAAGCACACATGAGAATCTCAAACCCGCTCTACGCAATCGCCTTTTTATTTATCTCACTCTTTTTTCTAAAAAAGGATTTAAACTTTAGGTCAATCAAATCCTCAGATATAGTTGTAGTTGCGGCGTGCTCCTTTTTTGTCAAGCTCTGCGGTATAGTATTGTCGAATAAAATAATGGTTTATGAATTATATTTTTTGCACTACATAATTCCTTTATTTATCATTTGTGCTTATCTGATTAATTTAATTTTGGTTCATCTGAAGGAGGTCAAGTACGCAAATGCTGCTCTACAATAAATACTTTGCAATCCAATATTTAAAATCAATACTATTGATATTTTTTATTGCTTTAGCGCTCATTTTTCTAATTGATATCTCAGAAATATCACGTAGGTTAGCAGATGTGAGTGATGTGAGTCTCATAAATATAGTCGCATTATCACTATACAAGCTCCCATCAACATTTGAAGAAGTATCTCCGGTTGTGATATTATTTGGTACTTTACTGTTCTTAAATAAGCTGTCAAGACATAGTGAGCTTATCATTTCAAATGCCTCAGGACTATCATTCTGGCAAGTTATCACTCCTCCAGCTGTAATATCCATCTTATTTGGTTTATTTGTTATATTTATAATAGATCCATTAGGTATTCAATACAAGGATGACTTTTCACTGCTAGAGAGGAATGTGAAGGGGGATAACAAGTTTATTAACCTCGAAGATGAAAAAGAATTCTGGTCGTCTCAAAAAAATTCAACAGGTGAACTAATTGTAAATGCTGGGCAGGTTTATTTAAATCAATTAACATTAATTGATGCTACATTCCTTCAATTTGATAACAACCAAAATTTATTGGAAAAATATGACAGCACGTACGCGAAATTTGAAGCAAATCAATGGATTTTACACAATGTTTGGGCTGATAAGGAAGGGAAAAGCCGTGAATATCTTAAAATTTATAAGGTAGACACAAATTCAAATGAATTATTAATGTTTGAGAATGCAATAAAAAATAGCAATCAATCAATTTGGACTATTCTTGGGGTTATAAAAAAACTAAATTTAAACAGTATTTCAACGACAAAGCAAGTTGTTGATCTGAATTTTTTGATAGCAATGCCAGCCTTAATGCTGGCACTAGCATTAACAGCTGCTTGCTTTTGCGTTAAATTATTTCGTGTGCAGCATTCAATCTTTATGGTAATATTAGGTATGATTGTTGGTCTTTTGTTATTTTTTGTGAACCACATTTCATACATTTTATCGGAAAATGAAATATTTAACCCAATATTAGGGGCTTGGTGGCATATTATAACGGCAATTTTAATTGCGACAAAGGTTTTAATTTCGAGAGAAGATGGTTAAATAATACATAATGATAACCAATAGATACATATATTTGGCTTATATTATAATGCTTTTATTTGTCTCCCCAAATCTTTGGGCAAACCAGCATGATGCAAATGATCTATATCCTTCAATCTATTTTGAGGCTGATAATTTGCTTTACGAAAATGATGGTAAAAATATTAAAGCCAGCGGTAATGCAAAATTATACTACAAATCTTACATAGTGGAAGCTTCTGAAATCACATACGCCCAAGAAACCGATCAGGTAATCGCGACAGGAAATGTAACGATGTCAGATAAAGGTAAGGTTAAAATTACAGCAAATAAAATAACCTTATCCAATGAGTTGAAGAATGGATTTCTTGAGGGAGCAAATATGATCCTCGAGGATGGTAGCAAAATTAGAGCTGATATGGCTAATATAAACTCAACAAAATCTAGCACTTTTACGGGTGCAAGTTACACTTTTTGTGAGAAATGTATTGAAGATGATGACTGCCCATATACTTGGGAGTTTCAATCAGAAGAGGTGGTTCATGATGAGTTAAACAAAAAAATTATCTTTAAGAATGCCAAATTCAATGTGCTTGACAAAACACTCTTGAGCCTACCACAATTTACATACCCCGACTTTACTGTGAAGCGCCAGACAGGGTTTCTTGTTCCCACATACACATTCTCAAACTTTTATGGTCATGCCATAAAAGCTCCTTACATTTATATATTAGATGAAACAAGTGATCTCACAATATCTCCATTAGTCACAACAAAGCAAGGACCTCTATTTGACTTTGAATATAGGAAAAAAATAGAAAATGGCGGAGATATCCATATTAATCCAAATTTCATATATCAAGCAGATCCGTCTGACGTTGCTCCCGGCGATAAGAAATTGAGAGCAAGCGTCCAAACTCGTGGAGCTATACCAATCAATAACAATTTTAGTTGGGGCTGGGACGCAACATATGCAACCGATGATACTTACATGAGAAAGTATGGCCTTGATAGGCGAACAAAATATAATTCCAATGTATATGTTGAAGGTTTAAAGGGGCAAAACTATCTAAATATCGCTGCTATAAATTACAAGAATTTACTTAATGAAACCGAAACACCTCAAGCAATACTCTTGCCGAGAATAGATCATCAATACAACTTTAATCTGCCAAATCTTCATAATTTAAGCTTCGAAAATAATATTGTGAGCATTCAAAGGGCAAGCGGTGATGAACAAATCAGACTTACATCAGAGTTGAAATGGGATGAGAGATATATTACAAACAATGGTATCATTATTGATCCAAAAATATCACTGCGGGCAGATCATTTGCGAACTTTTGATGAGTCAGAGGATCAATTTACTAATTTTTCAAGAATAACACCAAACCTATCTACATCGATTTCTTGGCCATTCTTTGATAATTCACCATATGGAAAGCAGATTATTGAGCCAAAGGTAGCATTTGGATATGTTGGTGATGAAAAAACACATTCAGATCTTCTCAATGAAGATGCACAAACATTCAACTTTAATAGTCTAAACTTATTTGAGATGAATAGAAGTTTGGGTTTTGACAGAATTGATGGCGGATCTAAAGTATCAATTGGTATAAATTATAGTCTTCAAGATGATATTGGGGGGCTTTTCAGCGCAAATATCGGTCAATCATATCATATCAACGGACTAAACTCACATGACTCGGATCAATGGTCTGGGACAGACAATTACCATTCAGATATTGTAGGCTCCATATCATACAACCTCAATAATGCAGTCATGCTAGATTATAAAGTTAGATATGACAGATCTTCTAGCGATAACTCCATCAATGAATTTAATCTCGAGATGCATGATTTTAATAACTATAGTTTTGGTGTTAATTATACGGATATAGAGGCGGAAGCCAATTGGCTAAATTCTGGTCTTAATGCAAACGATCATTATGCTTTAAGTGAACTATCCGGTTTCCTTGAATTTGGAATTGCACCTGATTGGTCAATAATTTCGAGTGGAACATATAATTTAGAGTCAGATGATTTTGTTAGTAACCAAATTGGACTCAGGTATGATGACGAATGTCTTGCATTTGATATCGGTTACCGTGAAAATTTATTTACAGACCGTGATATTAAAAAAGATAGGTCAATATTATTCAACTTCGAATTAAAGACATCAGCCGTAGATTAAAAAATTAAATGAATCAAATCGATGCAAATATTAAGAGCTTTTTTTATAATAACATCAATACTTTACCTTTTTTGTTTTGCTTCAATTTCAAAATCTGAAATAGTCTCAAAGCTAATCTTACTTGTTAACGACATTCCAATCACCCAATCGGATTTTCAACAGAGAGCTATATTTATTCAATCTAATAACCCGGAGCTTAGTGAAAGCCGAGTATCCAGCCAAGCAATTCAAGAACTAATTGATGAGGCAATAAAAGTGAATGCCTCAAGAAGCGTTGGGATCACCTACTCCACTAATGAGATTGTATTAGCGCTTGATAGGCAATTAAAAGCTCAGGGAACGAGTCTCGAAAAATACACCGAAAAACTTCGCGCAGATGGTACTGATATAAAAACAATTATTAACTCCCGAATTGCTGCTACGATGTGGAATCAATATATTATCAGGAAATTTCGAAGGTTTGCTAATATTACCGTAAGCGAGGTTGATAAGTACAGGCAAGACTTATTAGAAAAGGAGATCTTCCATATACAAATATTAAAAATACAAAATAAGGATATGTCTGTGGAGAAACTATTCCTTGCTGAAGATATATCAACAAACTTTCAAAGCTGCGCAAATAACTATGCCTTATATAAAGACCACCCTGATATTGAAGTTATTGATATTTTTGATACAAGCATTGGCCAGTTAGATGAGCCTTTTAAAACAATTCTTAACCACAAAAGTGATCAATTTTTACTGCCAATGCAAGTAATTGATGATGAATTAATATTAATGATAAATTGCACTCCGAAGAAAATGATGTCTGAGTTTGAGATACAAAATATTCTCATATCTAATCAGCTAAAAGCATACTCGGAAAAGGAGTTACGAAACCTAAGACAGGATAGCGTTATTGAAGAAAAAAAATAAAAAATTACCAATCGCCCTAACAATGGGTGATCCTGCTGGCATTTCAGCTGAGATTACAATCAAAGCATGGTCATCAAGGTCTCGTGTAAACATACCCACTTTCATTTTTTTTGGTTGTGAGAAATTATTGCACAGGCGAGCTAATTTACTTGATTGCAAAATAAAAACAAAAAAAATTAGCACAACGGAAATCGATTTGGCTGGGGATATATTTAAGGAATTTATACCAGTTTTTGATATTCCGATTACGACTGAAATGATTGGGCAATATTCAGTACAAAATGATCAAAGTATTATGAAGTCAATTTTAATGGCATACGACTCAACAAAGAGCGGCCGAACATCTGCTATCGTAACAAACCCTGTCAATAAAAACTCTCTACTCTATGAAGGGGTTAAATTTAGCGGCCAAACCGAGCTCTGCGCCTACCTGTGCCAATCCAAATACCCAGTAATGCTAATGATGAGTGATGCACTCAAGATTGTGCCACTCACACGCCATATTCCAATCAGGGAGGTTGCACAATCGATCAACAAGTCATTATTGGTAAATACGGTAAAAGTAATCAACAATGATTTGAAAAAGTATTTCAATATACCTCAGCCTCGTATCGTCGTAACAGGTCTAAATCCTCATGCAGGAGATAATGGATTAATTGGAAAAGAGGAAATTAATATAATTGATCCAGTAATAACAAAACTTAAGAGTGAGAATATTAACATCCGTGGCCCCGCCTCTGCTGATAGCCTGTTTAGCGCTGGCAATACTGATTCTGATATAGTCATTTGTATGTATCATGACCAAGCATTAATTCCAATTAAAACTATCTCAAATTTCTCCGCAATAAATATAACACTCGGCATTGATGTTATAAGGACGTCACCAGATCATGGAACGGCATATCAAATTGCAAAAAAGGCAATTGCAGAACCATCTAGCTTAATAAGAGCACTAATAATCGCAGACCAAATGGCACAAAGAAATGCCAGAAGATAATAATCATAACAATCAGCACAAGAAAAATCTTGAATTATCAGGTATTAAGCCATCAAAAAAATTGGGTCAGAATTTTATATTTGATAAAAATATCTTAAACAAGATAACTAGGTTAATAGATCCTAATGCTTGTGATTTGGTTATCGAGATAGGTCCTGGCCTTGGTGGTTTGTCTGTGGCACTTTTGAATAATAATGTAAAAAAAATTTTACTCGTGGAGAAAGATAGACAATTCTCCGATCTGCTCAACGAGCTTAAATCAAAATATCCAGATCAAATTGATATTATTTTTGAAGATGCAATAAATTTCAATTTCGATGTAGAGAATTACAAAAATATCAGTATTGTTTCTAATCTTCCTTATAATGCAGCAACTAAAATACTGACCATATTGATCAATACACATTACTCAACAAATAAATTGAAAAACATGGTCTTAATGTTTCAAAAAGAAGTGGCCCAGAGAATTACCGCTAATTATAGCGACAAGTGCTATGGAAGATTGTCCATCATATCCCAATATTTGTATCAATGTAATGTTGAATTTGATCTAAATCCAGCAGTTTTTTATCCGAAACCTGAGGTGGACTCATCAATAGTAACATTCAAAAGCCTGGAGAGGAAATACGGTCCAGACATAAAAATACTGGAAAGTATTACAAGGGCAGCTTTTAGCCAAAGAAGAAAAAAAATAAGGACAAGCCTAAAAGACATAATAAGCGAGGCTGATTTAGCCGAAAGACTGAATATTAATGCTGATTTGAGGGCAGAACAATTATCTGTAAATGAATATTTAAAAATATCAGAATATTTAGAGAAAATAAGCTAGTCTTTCAATCTATCCGATAACCCTTCCAGCAATTGATCGACATGCTTACTAATATTAGTAGCTTTTGCATTTGTTATTTTCATTTTTTCTGAAGTAACTATAGATTTTAATTCTGAATATGCAACATCGAGATCATCATTGATAATTACGTAATCATATTCATTCCAGTGCTTTATTTCGTCATATGCGGCATTCAGTCTATTTTTTATTGTATCAATTGAGTCTTGATCCCTCTTTATCAATCTGCCCATCAATTCAGTCGCCGTTGGTGGCAGAATGAATACAGAAATAATATTATCCTCATAATTATTTTTTAATTGAGCGGCCCCTTGCCAATCAATATCGAAAATCACATCATTACCGATTTGGATATTTTCAATTACCCTATCTTTAGGCGTACCATAATTAAAACCAAAAACATTCGCATGTTCCAGAAGGTTTCCATCATTCACCATTTTATTAAAAACTTCATCATCTACGAAATAATAGTGCAAGCCTTCCTCTTCATTGTCTCTTTTCTTCCTTGTTGTAACAGATATCGATAATACCGCATTCTTGAGATCGGACACTAGTTTTCTTGTTAAAGTAGTTTTCCCTGCGCCAGAAGGTGATGATATAATTATCATAACACCTTTTTGTCTAACTAAATTTATATTCATAATCACTTATTAGACTTTAGTAAAAATCAATGATGCATTCGTCCCACCAAAGCCAAAAGAATTACTTAGCGCACTATTAACCTCGCGTGTGAGTGATTTTTTTGGTACCAGATTTATTTTTGTATCAACACAAATATTATCAAGATTTAGGGTGGCTGGTATCTTTCCTGTATTAATTGTCATTATTGAAAATATTGCCTCGACGGAACCTGCTG
>MDTD01030455.1_pt1 | contig 15186 bp, 16 predicted proteins | sample 811221 | NCBI WGS metagenome assembly MDTD01 (sample SAMN05326646, study PRJNA326480) | marine metagenome | isolation source: seawater | place: Pacific Ocean: South West | collected 2011
GTATTATTATTCGTATTACTATTTGTATTACTATTCGTATTACTATTTGTATTACTATTCGTATTACTATTTGTATTACTATTCGTATTACTATTCGTATTACTATTCGTATTACTATTTGTATTACTATTCGTATTACTATTTGTATTACTATTCGTATTACTATTTGTCTTATTTATTTTTTCAGATCTATTCTTATCTACACTTCCATTTTGAGTATTACCCATATATATCATTATCATAGATAATCTTTTATTTTAATTTTTTATTAAATCTATAATATTATTGAATATTCTAGATTTCTAATTTTATTTGTTATTATAATCTATAGATGCCCTCAAAAAGGAATCTAGGTACCGGTGCTGATATTTATTCTATTAATTCTTCAAAAAAATCAAAACGTAAACGTAATCGTAATAAAAGATTGAAAAATAATTATTACGTTAGAGAAGAATTAGTAGAAGGCTTATTTCAATATAATGAAACTAATTCTAATTATGATAATTATAAACAATCTTTTCAACCAAAAGAAGAAATTAAACCAAGAACTGAAAATCAACATATTTATAACGGTCTTTTAAATAAAAATGATGTTTCAATAGTAGCATGTGTTGGGCCAGCAGGTACTGGTAAAACTCTACTTGCTACTGTAAATGGTATTAAACAATTAAAAAATAACATGATTGATAAAATTATTATTACTCGACCATTAGTTTCGGCAGATGAAGACATTGGATATCTTCCAGGTAATCTAGAAGATAAAATGGCTCCATGGACTAGACCAATGATGGATATATTCTATGATTATTTTGATTCACATCAAATTGAATATATGATCAATGAAAAAATAATTGAAATTTGCCCATTAGCATACATGAGAGGCAGAACATTTAAAAATAGTTGGATTATTGCCGATGAAATGCAAAATGCAACTGTTAATCAAATGAAAATGATCCTTACTAGAATAGGTAGTGGTTCTAAAATGATTATTACAGGTGATCTTCTACAACATGATAGGAAAAATGAGGTTAATGGTTTAGAAGATTTTATAAATAAATTAAAAAATAATGAATCTAAATTTATTAAATATGTTACATTTAATAATTCTGATGTTAAAAGACATAAAGTTGTTAAAGAAATTATTAATTTATATTCATAACTCTTTTTTATATTTATATTTTAAATATCCCTTAATAATATCTTAGACCAAGTTTTTAATATCTTATATGTCTTTGATATTGTTACCTCTGATATTTCACATACTTCTTTCATTTTCTTTTTACTTATATTTAATTTATTATGTTGGATAATTAAATATATTCCACCAGCTGCTATTGATGATGGAATATTATCCATTACTATTCCATATTTATCAGCTCTTTCTGTTAAAATTACTGCTTGCTCTCTATATTTTTTACCTAAATTCAATAATATACTATATCTATTTATATAATCTTCTACACTGTTCGGTTTAATACTATTAATATATTTTGGATTCATTTTATATAATATTTCTTTAAACTGATTACATCCACTTGTCATTTTACTATTTGTTATTGAGAATATCTTTGATATCTCTTTTCTATTTTTTGATATGTTTTTATCTTTACATGAATAATATACACATGCCGCAATAATACTCATCCTTGATGCACCACGTTTAATAGCAGCCTCACTTATCATCTTATACATCACTGTGGCTCGATCAAATACACAACTTGGTATATTATTTTTACTACAATTATATTTCATCATTTTAAATATATCCATTAAACTTTTTTCTTTATATTCAACAGAATTCCATTTCATTAGTCTTCTATATTTCTCATTACCCCACCCTTGCAGTATTGTCCCCATAGAAGATTTTGGTAGTAAAGGATTAATTGGCATTCCACATCTACTTGGGTTAGAAGATCTATTATCACTAGAACCATAATATCGCCATTCTTGCCCATGATCAATCAATTGTGCATTTGTACATCCACAATCACTACATACTAAACTACCTTCCTCTACTATTAATTCTGTTTTATTACAATAATTGCAACTATATGTTTCACTATTATCTTTTTGACTTGTTTTAATTTCATTTATTTGACCTATTTCAATATTTTTATCATTGTTATTTTCAAATGATTCGTTTATCACTTTAAATGCATCCCATATATCAGTCATTATAATGATAATACTAATATTAATATATTATTATTATGTTTAAATAACTTTGTTTTCAATTTTTATTATGTTATTTAATTATATATATGAATAATAATTCTAATTTATTATTAAATCAGAATAAACTTAAAACATTTTTTTCATTAATCTTTTTAGGATATTTTGGCATTAAAGTATTTAATGGATCTCTGAAATCAAAAAAACATCAATTATTTAAAAATGAAAAACCACTAGGACAAGAAAAAAATGATATTATAGCATTAATTGCTTTATCATTTTTTATTTATATATTTACTAATTTAAACTCACGTCAAGCATTAGATGGTAAAGGATCTGCTTACTTCTATTTTGGGTTTTTATGTGGTTTATTTATTCCTGCGCTAAATGAAATAACTAAACAAGATGCAACTAGTTCTGTCTTAAGTTGGACTCAACTTATGTTTTACAGTTTAGTATTATATGTTTTCATTATTACTATTTATACCAATGTTACTTCAATTTCTAATGAAGGTTACAACCCTCTTTATTATATTATGACTGTTCTTATTATTATTGGTACTATCGTCGGATTATTTATTACAAAACCAGAAGATCAAACTTTTAATATGACAAATACAACAGATAAAAATGGTAAAGTATTTAGCGGATATAGACATGTATTCTCTAAAAAAGTTACTATTGGTTTCACAATTCTTTCTTTTATTTTATCTCTATTTGTTGTTGTAGATGGAAGTAATGCATTTTTACCCTTCACTTCATTAATACAAGGTCTATTTATTGGATCTTTTGTTTCTTGTATGTCTTATTATGGTAATCAGTATTTCTTCATTGATAAAAAATTACTTAAATGTCAGGGGAAAGATTGTAATCCAGATGAACATGTAGTTGATGCTGATTTAATTCCAACTGATGATAATTATCTTCAAATGGTATCATTCCTTAATAGTCAATATAAAACTATTACAAGTAGATTAACAACAATGAAATGGATTTTAGGAACAACCTTATGTATTATTATGGTTGCATTACTAATGTTTTATGCATATAGTACAAAAGGATTATAAATTTATATTTATATAATTTTATTGTAATGTAATTAATTATTAATTAAATAATTAATTATTTTATTAAATAAATATATGATTTTTAACCAAATATAGATAAAATTACTACACCAGCTATTATTACTAAACTTCCAATCCATTTATCTCTATCTATTTCACTTCCTTTAAATATTAATGTAGATAGTATAATTGTTAGTACTATACTAAAACTATTAATTGCTTTTGCATATCCTGGATTAGGTGCAGTAATTGTTGCTAGCAAAACAAATATTATAAATGATAAATAAATTATTATATTCGATCCTAATAATTTCAAACCTCTTCTTTTATCTGCTTCTTTTGTATTCTCTTTATATTCTAGTTCCAAATTTCCTTTATTATATAATCTATATATCATCGCTACTAATGATGATACACCCAGTTGTGTTAATAAAAACAAATTTGTCTTTATTTTCTCGAAATCTATTGCAAATACTGTGGATAAGTCTTTACCACTTGTAAATATAGCAGCCATTATTGAATAATAGATCCATTCATTATTATCTTCTTTTTCTTTTTTATTTTCTTTTTTATTTTTTACCATTGATATAATATAAACACCACTTATTACTAATATTATACCAATCATCCCTATTAAACTAATACTTTCACCCAATACAAATGTAGATGCTATTGCTGTAAGCATTGATTGTGAACTGAATACCGCCATTGATAATCCAGGATTACTTGCCAATGATAGTGATTTATTTAGCATTAATACTGCTATTCCTTGTACTAATCCTGCTAGTACAGACCATTTAGATGTACTTAACTTATTTTTCATCAATAAATTATATACTAATAATATTAAAAACGATATGAATAAAAAGTAAAAAGTAAAACTATCATTACTTATATATTTTTCTGTCATTTTAATATTTATTGAATACAATGATAAGCATATAGCTGTTACTATTGAATATAATATCCATATATACATATATATATATTTATATAATATATTTATTGATATAAAATATTATTATATATTAGATGATTAAAATTTATTTCACTTCTGCGCCATTTCAAACACCAAATACTGGCGATTGCGATTATATGATAAAATATTCTAATATTATAAATAAATTTGGCATACAATCTGAAATCATTGATTATTCAATTTTTGGAAATGATTATTTGAAATTACAAAATAAATATTTAAATCTTATCAAAAATATTCACAATAAAAAAATGTATTTAAAAAATTATAATTATTTAAAAAATGATCCTTTAAGAATTAATATAATTGACTATCTTATCAAATTAATTAGTTCCGATAAAAATAAACATAAAGTTTTAGCCATTCAATATAGACTACCAGATAGTGGTTCGCTATTTTTCCCAGATGATTTACTTAAATTTAAAAAAAATGGTATAATGATCTCTGTTACTTGTCATGAATTTTATCTAAATATTCTTAGAAAATATCTTAAATATTCCACTGTTAAAATTTTAAATAATAGTAATCTTAATTTTTTCTTTAATAAAATTGATTACTTAGATGCACAAAAATTTGGATTTAAAGGAAAACATAAATATACCAAACAAGTTGTTACTCTTAATCTACCTAATATTAAAAATAGTACGACTGAGATTATGAAAAGACCAAATAATATTTTATTTTTTGGATTAATTAGACCAAAAAAAGGAATCGAATCTGCGCTAAAATTAGCATTACATATATATAAAAATCCACATCCAAATATAGGTAAAGTTATTATTGTTGGTAAATGTGAAAAAAATAATCCACTAATTTCATGTTGGTTAGATAGAATTAAATCTGTTCTAACTGATGATAATTTTAATGTTTTAGACAAATATAAACACGTTTTAGAAATTCATGTAAATATTGATAATACTCAATTATCAAATATTATTAATAAATGCAAATATGCTTACAAACCAGACGGAAAAGGTTTCGCTAATAATTCATCTTCAATAATTAATTTATTAAATTTTGGATGCATTACTTACACAAAATGGGGTCCTTATACCCCAAATTTTATTACAAATTCTAACAGTAAATATAAATACTCTGTTAGATTACAAGATAAATTAAATAAAAATATTCTATCTAATAATAAACCCACTCCTATTCATGTTTATAATAGTATTATAAATTCAACTGATAATGATAATTTAAAATCAATTATTTCTGCTAAAAATTTAATTGATAATAAATATAATAATTACGATATTATTTCAAAATATTGTAAAAATATTCTTATTTATATTAGACAATACCACTATTAGTTTGTAACTTTTTCAACTTGCCAAAAATCTGATGCCAAATCCTTATCTGTGATATATTCATAAGGGAAATAACAATATCCCTTATCTCCCCACTCTTCGCCCCAACTATTCCTTACAATCCATTGCTTATTATTATCATCATATCCTACTAATACTACACAATGTCCACCCAATAGTTTCTCATCTTTTGATGGCATAGGAACCATTCCAGTTTCTTTAACTGTATCTGATTCAAATGATTCATATACACTAAATCCAAATACAACTGGATAACCCGCCTTTAATGCCTCTTTTAATTGGTCTTTATTTTGTTTCACTCTTTGGTATTTTAAGCTACAATGTTTCTTTGCGTCATCATAACAATATGCTGGTGGCTCCTCTGTAAAATGACTAATATCATACGGCCATTCATCTTCTGAACAAACACCCAATGTATTTATTGATTTAATTCCATCCCTAATTGATGCACCTGAATCATTATCTACATTTCCCTCCATCTTACGCTCATTGTAATATATAAATAATCTTGATGGCATAAAATCTACTTCATTATTCTGTTTCATTTCATCAAACTGATAAGCTGCTGCAATTCCATTTGCTGTACAAGATCCAAGTTTACCTTGATTATATACTGGTGGACATTTTGAACGAAGATCGACAACATTTCCTTGTTGATCATTACTATCTTTATCATTACCTGTTTCCGTGGATAATGTGGTCACATCATACTTGACTACCTTATCTCTTTTATCTGGCAAATCTCTTCGCCATCCGTAATAATATTCTTTTTGATTTGATTCTGTATTTCCCATTTTATATTTATAGTATTTTTATCTATAAATATATTATTTTTAATTACATTATTTTATGTAATTAAATTTATTATATTTTAATCTATTTAGTTTCATTATAAGTTCGATAAATAATTGAAAATAAAACATCGGATACTAAAATTCTTGTTGAATTTTTTAAATCTGACACAAAATATGCCAGTATGAATAAAAATGAATGTATGATTCTTGTATTATGCCAAAATACTTTTGCTACTTGTACTTCATTGTTTGAACCTGTTAAAGCTTTATATCCAAAACCTATCCCAATTATTAATATAATGTATTTAATATATCTAGAATATTCTGAATATTTTAATAAACTAAATGCTAAAAATAGACGAACAATTATACAAATATACCACAATGGATGTATCATATATTATATATAAATATATATTTACAGTTTATAATATTTATATCTTTTTTCCAATTATTACTTAAATAGACATAGATTTCATTAATTCATTAAATTCATTATCTGTTAAATGTATATAACATCTTATCCATGGTGATGATGTCATTGTCCATTCATGCCCAACACCTGTTATATCATCTGCCAATAATATATCACCTGGTCCGAATAAATAACTTTCTTTCCTACACTTATTATTTTTTGGACATACATTCTTTAATAATATACTTCCATTTAATGTTAATACAAGTTGTCTTCTGGGTGCATTGTGTTTTAATTTTACTTTCTTACCTTCTTTACTTTTATGAGTTATTCCAAACTGAACATCTCTTTTTTTCATAATTTTAGAAAATGCCCCTTTTGAACCCTGTCCTTTTAACTTATACATCTTGTATTTTAATTTCTTAAACTCTGTATATCCTTCTTTATTTGTATACATATATGTTACTGGTAAGTAATCATTGTTTGTGTTATTATTATCATTATTTGAATATACATATAATGATATTCCAATTATTACTAATATTAATAATAATATATTAATTCTATTTTTAATTTTCATATATTAATTATAAAGATTTATTTATTCTCTCATTTGCATAATTTGGATCACAATGTTTTATTTTTGCAAAATTAAATTCATACAACATGAAATTCTTTACTACCTTTTTATTTTTTGTATCAAATGTATTTTTATTTGCGTATATCATAAAATCCATAATCTTATCAAGATCCCAACAACCAAAAGATTCATATGTACCTGATGTATTTTGTATATGAAACAAATTACAATTATTTTCTGTATTTTGTTCAAATGGAAAATTGTTTTCATATTTATTCCCTATTGAGGTGTAAACAGAATCTATGTTAATATATTCTATTGGAAAACTTGTACCATCATTGCCGTTATTTAATTCTTTAATACCTTCTTTGGTTATTGTATTATATGCTGATGAATAACTTGCTATATTTAACATCCAGCGAACTTTATTACTAATATCATTATAATATGGTTTATTTTTATCTGGTTTATTAAAATCTTGTGCTAATGTTGTCCAATTACCTAATTCTTGTTTAACCCAAGGTGAACTATCATCCTTTTGTGTCCATTTACTACTATTAAATATTTTATATAGTTCCGCATTATTATAATTTATTACACTTGATTGAATTAATGGTGGATTTTCTAAAAACAAACCACTTTTTTCTTTTCCAGATATTATTTGTTTTATTGTTGGTGGATTACCGTCATTCTGTTGATATAAGTTAACTAATGTATATGAATTAGGTATTGGTTTTTTATCATAAGGTACTCTTTCTAAAAATATTTCATCTATATCTATTTTTAGTGTCGGTGTATTCAGTCCATAAAAAGTATTAAATGCACCATATTTTATTCTATTTCCTGTTAATTTTGGTTGTGGCTTTTCAGTTTGCTTACTTTTTGCAAATGCTTCAAAATCATATTCCCACATATTTGCATTTGGTAAAAAACATGGGTGATCTACTGCATTCAAAGCTGAATAGTTTCCAGGAATATTATAATATTCTACAAATCCTAGATTTGAACTTGTTACCTCAGTCGATTCTGATGCACCTGTTACACCCCAATTTTTAGTTTTTCCTAAATAAGGGTTTTCATATTTTTTCCATAATTCATTTATTTCATCATAATCTTTTGTACCTTCATTATCAAATCCTAAATATGTTATATACAATTTATTTTCCTTTTTATTTTTTTCATAACTATTTTTTAATTCATTATTTAGTTCATTAATTAAATAAAATAATTTTTCATAATTAGTATTAGTTCCTGTTGTTCCCTTCCAAGTCCATTCAGCTGTACTACCAAGTGTTAACCCAAATTTTTTTATTTTTAAATCAGCCAGTTTTTCTATTAAATATTCATTTATCATTGGTCTATGAGCTGATCCAAATGGTTTTGGGTTTAAATACTGATACGGGTATTTATCTGGATCATTAGCAGAAAAATAAAACTCACCTTGTTGTATTCCTTTACTTTTACCAATCTCAATTATGTTTTTTACATAATTTACATAATCATTCGCATATGATTTAAATCCTTTATCATTATCACTGGGACCATTTAATAACTCATCATATGATCTTAAATCCCATCTTTGTGATGGTATACTTTCATGCCATAAACCTATTGTCATATCTAATTCTGGCTCATCTGTTCTTGTTTGTGTAAATTGTCCAATTTTACCTATTATTTTAATATTTTCACCCATTTATTATAATATATACTTATAAATATATTATTATTATTAATTATATTAAATATGATTTTTAGTAATGCCGCTGAGATTATTCCTAATCTTTGGATCGGTGACAGAAATGATGCTCATAATATCAGATTCATTCGTGAATTTGATATTAAATTAATTATAAATTGTACAAAAAACATTGCTTTTCATCCAAAATATACTCATCAAAAAGTTAGGGTAAATATTGATGATAAAGATACTAGTGACTCTATTGTTGAAAATAAAAAAATGTATCACTGTCTTATTGATCTAACTAAAACTATACATACATATCTACAAAAAAATCAAGCTATTCTCGTTCACTGCTATGCTGGTGCACAAAGATCCGCAGCTGTTGTCGCAGCTTATCTTATCAAATACGGTAAAATTGATTACAGAACTGCCGTTAAGTACATTCAATCTAAACGTGTTAAATGTTTCAATCCCTCCATTAATTTTGGTCCTGCTCTTTTAAGATACGAAGCAAGTTGTCATTAAAATTATATTATTAATTTACAATATGTCCATATTCTTTTAAATTATCTACATACATCAAATAATTATTATCTCGTAAATATTTTGATAATCTCATATCCATATCCATCTTATCATTCGATTTATATCCAGCAATTATCTCATCTATTAATTCTATTTTAAATACAAATGTATTTTGAATATATGGTACACTCCAAATTCCTTGTCTCTTTCTTGTAACTATATCTATGTAATCATTTGATCTAGAATAATATCCATCGTGTCCAATATCACCCCAAAAATTTGAAAATATTGAATCTTTTCTAACTAACATCGGTGTAATTATTTCTTTATCATGTTTTATTAAATCTAAAATATCTAAGTCTTCTATTACATGTGTATCATCTATATATATTACATATTCTATTTCATCTGTTTTAGATATTGATCTAATTATTTCTAATTCCTTAATTCGATCCTTACTTATATCTCCTTCACTTTTTAAATAATACATCTTCTTTGTTATATAATCACTATCATATGTTCCATTTGTAAAATAATATATTTTTTCTTTATCGTATCTAATATTCATCACATTACTTATTTTATTACATACTATCGCTATATTTGGTTCATTCATTTTACTCTTATCTCTACTTGTTTCCATATATCCATATATTTCAGACCATCTATTCGGTATATAATTTCCTATATTATTTAAATGTAATTTACTATTACCATTTCCATGTATTATACTCGGTTTAGTATTGGTATATCTATTTAGAACTTCTGATCTATCAATATTTAATGTAATATCTTTTGATACATTATTTAATGTTTGAAAAATTTCACAATTATAATCTAATATTATATCACTTTTATTCTCTAAAAATTTTTTAGTATAATATAATTGATCGTCGTCTAATTCATCTATATAAGTATTCACTAGTCTTTTAATATCTCCAACATAACCTATAAAACCACCAGAATTTAAATACTTATATTTAGTCTCTACTTTTGGATATACATCTTTTAATGATGTATCTGGCCAACATGATATTTCTGTTGAAAATATTATTTTATTTTTTATATCTAAATCTATATTTTTAATACTATTATTTGTATCTAAATAACTCTTTACTATTTTTTTATATTTTTCAATAATATTTTTTCCATTATCATTAAATACTACATCAAATGAATCTGTAAATATAATCATTGTATCTTCTGATAAACTTGTATTATCTAAATATTCATTTAACAGCTTTATTTTAAATCCGCCTCCTATTCCTACCATACTATATTTAGTATCTGATAATCCGAGTATCTTATATTTTAGATTAAAATGTTCTAAACTTCTTATAAATCTTTTATAACAATCTGTTTCATATGTTGCAACTGAAATTACCAATATATTATCATTATTATCTATATTAATTGTATTTGATATCTCTGTATCACTCTCTCTGAATGCCTGGTTTTCTGGATGTATTAAATCCTCTTTTAATGCATATGTAATTAATCTTTTATTGTTATTATTTAAATCTATTATATTATAATTACTTATTGAATTCTTTCCATACATATATGGTAAAAATTCATCAACTGGTATTAAATTTTTATTATATCCTGTTTCTATTAATTTAATTGCGCCACCTTTCTTTAATATATATCCTAGTGTCCAATAACTGAAATTTGGTTTAACTAACTTCTCACTTACTGACTCTTCTATTTTATTAAATACCTTTCTTCCTAAATATAACATCTCACATTTTTCTAAATCTTTATTATTTTCTAATGAATCTAAAATTTCTTCTAAGTTATTTACAAAATCTGTTTTAAATACAACATCATCCTCCAATATTACTGCCGATTCTAAATTTTGTTCAATTATTTTATTCCATACTTGATAATGACTTATTGCACACCCAATCTCACCCCACTTCATTGGTCTTCTATGCAAATTATCATTCCAATTTAATGAAACCTTGTAATTATTTTGAATTAAATATTCTTTATTTATTTCTCTCCCATCTATTGCATTAAATATCTCTATTTCATAATATTTATCCAATTCTATTTTAGATATTCTATATTTAATCCTCTCTAATTTATCCCCTCTCCTCTTTAAATTTATAATAAATATCTTCATTATTTATTATAAATAAAATTTTTTTTATATACTTTATTATGGACATATAGAATCACTCCAATCTATTTCTGGTAATGCAGGTACTTCTGGTAATTTTGGTTTATAATCACTTAATGTCATACTCAAATAATTAGTTAAGATTTTTGACATTCCAAACCATACGAAAAATAATAAAGATGTTATTACTATATCCTTTCCATAATATGCATAATGATCTATAAATATATATCTAAAATATCCGGCAAATAATAAAAAAAATAATGTTCCAACTATCGTCTCAACTTTTTGTCTTCTTGTTAATACCATATATTATATATTAATATTTAAATATCATTCCCTGCTGTATAATTTGTAACTATTTTTGTAAAAAAATAAACCCAAATAAATAATAAACAATACATTAAGCCCTGTGTCATTATTGCACCTTTCATATCAAAAAAAGGATTATCCGTCATTACTTTACCTAATAATATTGATCTAAATACACACATTATCAATAAAAACATTATTGAACTTATTAATAATTCAACAACTTCTCTATTTGATAAAGCAGCTGATGCTTTTCCACTATATAATGTTATTATTAATGATGCAATTATTAAACATATTGTTATAAATCCACTCATTATCTCTATATTATTACTTGATATAATTATTCAACCTTTTCTGAACTTTTAGATCCCTTTGTTCTAGTTAATTCAATACTCTTAGTTTTTCCAAATTTAAATCTTTTCCTCTTTCTATTACCTTCATCTTGATCTTTATATTTATTTTGATAATATTCATCAATTATATCATTATCAATGTCTAAATCGTCATACATTTCATCTAATATTGGATTTCTTCCATGTATACTATGATAATTATCAATGTACTCGTCTAACTGAATTTTAGTTTCTTTTTCTGTATCATCACCTTCAATTACAACACCTTTAAATTTATATTTTACAGTACTAATTAAATCATCACATATCTCTGGTTTCTTAATGAATTTGAAATTTTCCTTACTCTTAAATGCTTTCTTGAAATCCTCAATAACATAATTTTCAATTACTGGGCTTGTCTCCATTAATCTATCAAATTCCTCTTTACCCCATTTAAGCATTTGATCAACCGGAATTCGTTCCTTTGGATTTTTCGCTAATTCAACCTTAATATTTCTATAAAATTTACCCCATGCAATATTACTTACTCGGTGTGCTTCGTTTAATTCTGAAATCTTCAAGAATTGCTTTATTGTTGTAATTATTCCTGCTAAAATATTTAAGCAGCCAATTAATATTACAATATATTGTCTGTATGATGCATCAAATCTTTCTTGTGCAAAATTAGCAGTACCTGTTGTTGTGGATAAAATAATAACTGGAATTGTATACCACCTATTTTTTATATTAAAATAACCATATGATTTTGAATGCAACCATCTATAACACATTGCTTTATCTGCCCAATCTATCATAATTTTTTCATGTTCTTTTTGCCACTTCATTTGTTTTTTATTAGTTCTAGTATCAGTATTACTATTAACCTCATTCTCTAAATCACTTAAATCTTTTGAACTCATTATTTTTAATATTAAATTGTAAACTTTAAATCTATGTCTATTATATATGGAATCTTTTAATATAGAAGAACCACTTAAAGTTTTTAAACAAACAATTTATTCAAATGCTGTAATTAATAAAATATTTTCAAATATTAATGAAGTTATTGAACAACTAACAGAAATATATGATGATCTTGTTTTTAAATATAATAAAAAACAATTCATTATTATGTTAGATACATTTCATTTTCAAAAAAACTTATTGAAAACTGAATATGATAATTTAGTTGTTTTAAGAGATATTATTTTAAATAGAATATATTGTGATTATTATAAATTAAACATTATTATAAAAAACTATATTAATGAAAATATTAATGATTCAAATGTTTTACTTAATATGAAAAAATTTAGTAATTATGAAAAATATGATAATCTTAATATTCATAAAAAATATGATATTAATAAAATTGAAACAGTATTTAATGATATAGTCAATATATTAAAACTTCTTGAAAATTATATTCAAATATTGAAAAATGAAATTACAAGTAATAGTTCTAAATCAGAAATGGGATTAAATATAGATAATTTTATATTTACATTGGAAAATAATTATCTTGATATATCTAATAAACTAAAATTATTTAATAATTATTTGGGATTTTTTATGAAAATACATCATAAATATTTGAAATCATTTGTAACCAAAATTCAACTAACTTATAACCAAACAAAAGATAGTATCAAATTAAATATTGATATTTTGAATAGTAAAATGAAAATGGATCTTGTTGATTATAAAACAATAAATAAATCATTTGAAGATACTGAGAAATTATTTGAGCCAATTCATATTAAAATGAATATTCAAAAAAAAAATGATGAAAATAAAGATTTAGTTATTGATGTAGTAGATACTACTGATGTCACAGTTACTGAGGTTGTTGAGGATGTTGCTGATGTCATAGATACTGAGGTTGTTGAGGATGTTGCTGATGTCGTAGATACTGCTGATGTCGCAGATACTGAGGTTGTTGAGGATGTTGCTGATGTCGCAGATACTGAGGTTGTTGAGGATGTTGATTATGTCGCAGATACTGAGGTTGTTGAGGATGTTGCTGATGTCATAGATACTGAGGTTGTTGAGGATGTTGCTGATGTCGTAGATACTAAGGTTGTTGAGGATGTTGCTGATGTCGCAGATGATAATAATAATGATTTGCAAAAAGATAATGATCAAGTTGCAAATAATGATATAGTAGTTTAACTATCAAATACAAAATAATTAGTTGTAAATTTTGTTAAAAAATACCAACATGCATATAATACAATTACAATAAATATATTTATAACGTTTTTATTTGATATCTCTTTTGGTATCCTATCTATAAACATTGATGGTACAAGACCATATATAAAAAACAAAAGTAAAAATAGGAATAATGTTGAAAAAATTAATTCAGTCTTCTCTCTATTAGTAAGTACTAACATATATAATATGTATTTATTTTTATTTTATTAATAATATATATAAAAATATATTATTAAAATTAAACATGTATAAACTTATACCTTGTAAAACTTATAACCAACCATGTTATCAAATGTCTAAAAATAATAATAATGTTCCACCTGGTTTGTTACAATATAAAGTTACAAAAAATGATATAATAAATATTGATACAAATAGTATTATGATTTTGCATCAAGATTTTTATGCTGATAATTATAATTGGAAATTTATTTCACATTCAAAAGAAAATCTATTAAAATTGACTCCTAATACAAAAACAGGTAATGCAAACAAATGGAAAATACTATTTGCATTATGCAATGAAAATACTTTAAATAATTCTAATTGTACATGTATAAAAGGTGTTCTACAAAATCAATCAAATCTAAATGAATATGCTTTAATGACAAGCATTAATCTTGAAGAAGCTGTTAATACTATTTTGTTTTTGA
>MDTD01050172.1_pt1 | contig 15186 bp, 15 predicted proteins | sample 811221 | NCBI WGS metagenome assembly MDTD01 (sample SAMN05326646, study PRJNA326480) | marine metagenome | isolation source: seawater | place: Pacific Ocean: South West | collected 2011
CCCTTTTTCAGATCGATATTCTGGAGATGTAATTAGATCTAAAAAATTTGTTAAGCACTTATTAAAAAAAAATAGTGTTGAGGTTGTTTGTTTAGGTTTGGGCCATCAAGTAACTTCATTAAAAAAATTAACTATTAGGTCTTTTAAAAGAGATAATCCGTTTAAATGTTTTCTAAATATTCTAATATCAGTAATAAAATTTAAGCCACTGCATTTTAGTTTTTTTCATTCCTCAGAAATGAAAGAGTTTATTGATAATAATCAAGAAAATTTCGATGTAATATTTTGCCAATCTATACGATCTTTTCAATTCTTATCAAATAGAATTGATAAAAAAATTATTTTAGACATGGGAGATTTATATTCAAAAAATTATTATCAAACATTTAAAGAATTATCTATTTTTAATCCCCTTAAGATCATTTATTTTTTTGAGAGCATTTTTGTTAAAGAATATGAAAATTATTGTTTAAACACAGCTGATAAAACTCTTTTATTTTCAAAGAAAGAAATAGAAATTTTAAAAAATATTGAAAAAGATAAAATTATGCAAATAAATTTTGGAATAGATAAAATAAAAAAATTATATAAATATAATAAAGATAATTACAAAATTATTTTTATCGGAAACATTAAATATACCCCAAACAGACAAGCTTGTTTAAATTTCATTAAAGAGATTTTTCCTAAATTAAAATCGAAATTTTCAAAAATTGAATTCCATATTTTTGGAGAAATTAGAGATATAGATAAAAACTTTTATATGCGAACTAAAGGGGTAAAATTTTATGGAAAGGTTAAAAATTTAGAACCTCATCTTTCAAAAGTGATTTGTGGTTTAGCTAATCTAAAAATCTCTACAGGGATACAAACAAAATTATTGACTTATATGTCCTTTGGTATTCCATCTATTTCTAGTAAGCAGGTACTTCAAAACTTTGATAAAATTTCATCTTATAAAATGGTTTATTTTAAAAACAACAGTGAGCTTATAAATTTAATCACTAAACTAAAGGAAAATAAATCTTTCAGCAATCAATCATCTAAAAGGAGTTTAAGCGCTATTAAGAATTTTAAATGGGAAAAAGTTCTTAAAGTATTTGATAAAATTATTTAGATAATTTTGAGCTTTATATTAATTTAGTACTTAACTGTTTTTAAATATAATCCGCAGGCTGGAGCAGGAGGGGCACATAAATGTCTATTTTTAGATTTTAATATTATTTTGAATTTTTTTAAATCCCATTTTTTACTAGCTAAATATTTGAGGCAACCAACCATCGATCTTACTTGATTTTGTAAGAATGATTTTGACTTAAAAGAAATAATTATTTCGTCTCCTTTCTTTTTAATTTTGACAGAACTCATGTCTTTAATTGGAGATTTAGCAGAGCACGAGGAAGATCTAAAAGTCGAAAAGTCATGCCGACCCTTTAAAACTTTTGCCCCCGATCTTAACAATTTAATATCCAATTTTGATTTAATGTGCCAGGCCCTTTTACGATCTAAAGATAAAGCACCTAACCTATTAATTATTTTATACTGGTATTCCCGCTCTTTCGCTGAGTATCTTGAATTAAAATCCAATTTTTTTTTTTTAATATCAATTATCGATATATTATAGTTTTTTAAAAAAAAATTTATTGAATTTATAAAACTTTTTTTTTTTTCTATTTTCTTTAAAGTTAAAAAATTAGCTGATTGAGCTATAGCATGGACTCCTTTGTCTGTCCTGCCCGAACCAATAAGATCGATCTTTGTCTTAAATATTTTTTGTAATTTTTTTTCTATTGTTTCTTGTACTGAAACTCCATTATTTTGTCGCTGCCATCCAACAAAATTTGATCCATCATACTCTATTTTGATCAAATAATTGTTCATTAGTTAACTAACGTTCCAACCTCAAATTTGTTTCCCTTAACAAATTCTTGAATTTTCATTTTATTTTTACCTTCTTTCACAAGTTCTAGAACCTTAACTGCATTTTTCTTACAAGCTATGATTAAATCGTTGCTTAATATTTCACCAGGTCTACCTTGTTGTTCAACCTCAGTTACTTTTATAATCTTTATCCTTGAGCCTTTAAAAGTAAACCAGGGTCCCGGATTTGGATTTAGTGCATTAATTTTTGCTACGACTTTATCTGCATTTTCTTTCCATGTTATTTTTGCTTCAGTTTTATCAATTTTTTTTGCGTAAGTAGCATCTGCTTCTTTTTGGTCAATAAAGTTTGCTGTTTTGTTCTCAATTAGACTTAAAGCTTCTAATATTTTAATTGCTCCTAGTTTAGACATTTGGTCACTTAAAGACTCAAAATTTGTTTCTTTGGAAATAGAAATTTCTGATTTAATTAAAGTAGGACCTGAGTCAAGTTTTGGGATTATTTTCATAATTGAGATACCTGTGATTTTATCTAAATTCATAATTGATCTTTGAATTGGGGCTGCTCCTCTCCACTTCGGTAACAATGAAGCATGAATATTAATAAATTCTACATCTTTTATATCTAATATTTTTTTAGGTAAAATTTTTCCATATGCTACAACTACTACTACATCTGGATTTACATCTTTAATATATTGATATTCCTTATCATCAAAATCAGAGGGAGATCTTAATTTTAAATCAGAGCTTTCAGCAAACTGCTGAACTGGAGTAGAATATATTTTTTGTCCTCTACTCTTTTTTTTCGGTGGTTGAGTATAAACACTTAAAATTTTATGATTTGATTTATGAATTGATTTCAAAATTGGAACAGCAAACTCAGGGGTTCCCATAAAAATTAATTTTAATCCCATTTTTACAAAACAATTTTATTTAATTCTTTTTTACTTTTTTTAAGTTTTTTTATAATCATATCCCGTTTAAGCTTTGAAAGATAATCTATAAATAAGATACCATCGAGATGATCTATTTCATGCTGTACACATGTCGCTAAAAGACCCTCTGTTTTTAAATTTTGTTTTTTACCGTTGTAATCTATAAAGTTTAAATGACATTGGGCAGGACGTTCAACCTCTGCAAAATGTCCCGGCAAAGATAAACAACCTTCTTCATATGTTGAGGTATGATTTGATTTAAATGTTATCACAGGATTAACCAGAAATATTGGATTTTTTTTTTCTTTATCTTTTGAAATATCAATTACTATCAAACGTTTTAATATTCCTACTTGAACCGCAGCTAAACCTATGCCTGGTGCTGAGTACATTGTTTCTAACATATCATCCATTAATTTTCTAAGATCATTATCAACTTTTTCTATTTTTGTGCTTTTTTTTCTTAATAAAGGATCTGGTTCAATTATAATTTTTTTTTTAGACATAAAAATTAAAATTTATTTTATACTCTTTGAGGTAATGCAGATATTAAAACTTTATTTCTAATTTTTGTTAAACTCATTTCGTTTAAAAGGCTAGTAATAAAATAAATAGTCTCAGAGTCTAGCTGATGGGGTTCATCTTCTCCTATTATCTCTACAATTTTTAAGGCTACAAATGCGTTTTGTTTATTTTTTATTAATTTAATTAGATTATCAGGCACATCATATTTTGATGCAAGATCATTATAATTGAAATTATTTGGAATTTTAAAACCATCTTTTATCAGCGAGTCAATTAAAGCTAAATCTTTTGCCGAGACAAAATATTTTCTATCTTTAGCGATTTTTTTCAGTAGTTTGTCCAGATCTTTTTGTGTTTTTTTGAAGTTTCCACCCTCTTCTATATAATATTTTAATATTTTTGATTGATGTAAAATTTTATCATTATATTTTACTTTTCCTAAAACTATTTCCTGTTCTGTTAAGATTTTCTTTTCAGCGATTTCTTGATACTTTTCTGGTAGATTTTTCAATCCAATTTCAGTTAATTTGTCACTTAAGAATACAGAAAAAATATTATTTAACTTATCTTTTCTAAATAATTCATCTAACAAAAATAGGTATTCAACTTTCGACTCTATGTTCTCAACAATTAAATACTTTTGAAAAATTAAAGATCTTGCATCACTAGCTTCTAAACTTTGATAAATGTTTTTTGCGTTAATTAGCGTATTTAGATCAAATTTTATTTGTTTATAAATGTTAAAAATTATTTTTTCATCAACTTTACCTTTGTTTGCGGCTATTTCTAAATCCTTTATTTTTTCCTTATCATTTGTATTTTCTAATTTTATTAAATTTGCTGCATTAAGGTACTTCCAAATTTCTTTTTTTGTTTTTTTTGTTGGTAAATATTTAAAATCTTTAATTGTAATGCTCGATAAATAGAAATTAAGTAAATTCTGCTCATTAATTTGCTCTGAAGTTTTGTTGGAAATTCCCAGTAGGAAATTGATTTTGTCGTCAAAAAATTTGTCCGATTTTTTTTGTTCTCTAAGTAAATCAAGTAATAATTGAGCCTGGGTTTTTTTATTATCAAGAACTAAACAATAAATTTTAAATTTTTCTAAATAAGAGTCCTTAATATTACTGCCAATAAATTTTATTTTTTTACATCCTTCTTGAATATTTGCTTGCGCTATATTCTCGTCTACTAAGAATTGAACAGCTTTATCTTTACTGTAAAAATTTTCATTTTGTTTTAAAAAATTTTCTATGAGATCAGGTCTATTATTTTCAACTAGCCAATTTACTTTCATACTTGTAAACTCTTTTTCGTCCATTCCTGCTGGTGGGAAAGAGTAAGATAATAGAACATTTTCTAAAATTTCATTTGATGTTTTAGATAATCTAATTTTTTTTAGTCTTTTCAAACTTGCCCTCACATCTTCGGCAGGTGTAAATGACCACATATTAAGATCTAAATCATTTTTCTCGGGATCATAAATACCAAAAACTCTTTCTTCTTCATCAGAGTTAATTAAAGAATTCTCAATCTTTATTCTTTGATTATTATTTTCAGAAGTTTTTATTATTGTTTTTTTTTCAGAATTTTCTTCATTCTCAACTTCTTTTTTTATATCTACTTTGTTTTGGTTATTTTTATTTTTCCAGATATCTATTTTTTCGTCACCCTTTAATTGAGTAAATGTAAATATTATTAAGAAGCCTAAAAAATAATTAAAGCTTTTTAATTTCATTAGAAACATCAATATTGTATTTTTTTTCAGGACTAGGGAATTTTATTTTTTCAATTAAAAAAATTGCGATTATTAGGAAAACAATAGCCAATAGTAATTTCACCAAAATTTTCATAAGTGAACTACCGAAACTTGGCTGTCTATTGTATTTAAGTTGCATACTTTATGAATTTAATTAAACTCAATAATTAAGACATATTTATGAAAAATCAAATTCAAAATCAGGCATCAAATTGAAGAAAAACCTTGTTTTAACTGGAATGATGGGTGTTGGTAAATCTACCATTGGGAAAAGTTTAGCGAATAAACTGTCTTTTAATTTTATAGATATCGACAAAATAATTGAAATGAAAGAGGGATGTACAATTGATATAATTTTCAAAAACAAAAGTGAGAACTACTTCAGATCCTTAGAAAATAAAATAACCTTGAAAGAACTTAAAAAAGAGAGAGCGGTAATATCTTTAGGGGGTGGCGCTTTTTTGAATAATGCCATAAGACGAGCGACGAAAAGTTCCTCTGTGAGTTTTTGGCTTGATGTTAGTCAAGATATTCTTGTTAAAAGATTAAAAAAAAATAAAAAAAGACCCCTGCTTTTAAAAAAAAACTTGAACGAAACTATCAAAAAAATTTACTTGGAGAGAAAGAAAACTTATAATGAGGCAAATTTTAAGATTAGATGTGAAAGTTTAAAACCTGAGCTAATTGTAAACAAAATTTTAGATTTATATGAAAATTCAAGAGATAAAGTTTAAAGGATCCTCAAATAATTATTCTATAATAATTGGTAATAATATCCTTAATATTCTCCCAAAAAAAATAAAAATTTTATGTCCAAAAGTAGAAAAAATAGTTCTTATTATAGATAAAAACGTGCCTAATAGTTTTAAAGTATTTTTGAAAAGAAAGCTTGAAAAATATCAATTATTTTTTTTTAATTTTGACGCTAACGAAAAATCTAAATCAATTAAAACAGTTAATTTCTTTGTAGAAAAATTACTTAGGTTGAATTTCAATAGATCAGACTTGATAATTGGTGTAGGTGGTGGAATAACTGGAGATGTAGCTGGTTTTGTCTCAAGTATTTTTAAACGAGGAATAAATTACATTAACATTCCCACTACTCTTCTTGCGCAAGTTGATGCAGCAGTAGGAGGAAAAACCGGAGTAAATTCAAGTTACGGAAAAAATCTGATTGGTTCTTTTTATCAACCAAAACTTGTTATAAGTGATACATCAGTTTTAAAGACACTTTCAAAAAAGGATTTTATTTGTGGCTATGCAGAGATATTAAAACATGCGATTATTAAAGATAAGAAATTTTTTAATTGGCTTAAAAAAAATACAAAAAATATTTTTTTAAAAAAAACAAAATATCTAAGTTACGCAATTAGAAAAAGTTGTTTGATCAAATTATTTTTTGTGAGACAAGATGTTAATGAAAAAAATAAAAGGATGATATTAAATTTTGGTCACACTTTTGCACATGCTTTAGAAATTAAAAGTAACTATTCAAGTAAGCTATCGCACGGAGAAGCGGTTCTCGCTGGTATGATACTTGAAAGCAGGCTCTCTTTTTTAAGAGGTATATGCTCGCAAAGAACTATAGAGGAAATATTAAATATTTATAAAGAAAATAATCTTTCATATACTTTTAGAAAATTCTCTAATTCAAAATCAATAACAGATTTAATTCCATTTCTTAAAAATGATAAAAAAAATGATGATAAAAAAATAAATTTTTTGCTTATAAAAACAATTGGGAAAGCAGCTCAACCTAATGAAAATAAAATAGATATAAATACTTTAACTCGGTTTTCAAAATTATTAATCAATAGTAATTTCTAAAGCATGAATTTTTGTTTTTAGATCTTCTTTTAAAACCCTCATAATCAATCTTTGTGCGTTAATTCGTGAAATTGATTTTAGATATTCGGATTTGATTTTAAAATGTAAATGTAATTTTCCAGGTACGTAAGATTTATGTTTTGTGTGCAAATGAGTATTATCAACAATAATCAAATCTTCAAATTTTATGTGTTCTTTTAATTTGTTTTCAATTTTTTTTAAATAATTTTTCATTAATAATTATTTATTATATAAATAATTAAATGAAAATTATATGTGATTGGGAAAATTGTAAAGAACCTGGTTTTTATAAGGCTCCAGTAGAGAAAGACAACAGTAAAAAATATAGGTTACTTTGTTTAAAGCATATAAAAATTTTTAATAAAAGCTGGAATTATTTTGAAAATATGAACGATCAGGAAATTGAATTTTTTATTAAATCTGATCTTACTTGGCATAAATCAACAAAAAACTTTGGATCTTCAGAAAATTTTTTCAATATTTTATGGAATAATGCTCTAGACGATAAATTAAATATATTTAATACATCAAATTTTAGAAATTTTAAAAAAACAAAAATGTCTCAAACTGATAAAGATGCTCTCCAAGTCATGGAACTTAATGAAGCAATAAAATGGGAGCAAATACACTCAAAATTTAAAGAACTTGTAAAAAAATACCATCCTGATAAAAACCAAGGCAATAAAAAATTTGAGGATAAACTTAAAAAAATAACATTAGCTTATAGCCAGCTTAAAAAAACTTTTGGTAAAAAATGAGTTCAGAGCAATTATTACAGAAACCTGATATAAAACTTTCAGTAAAACAAACCTTTGGATTTGATAGTGATATGAAAGTTGGAGCTTTTTCAAAAAAAAATGAATTTGTTCCCGAAATAGATCCTGACTATAAGTTTGATAAAGATACTACTCTAGCGATCATCGCAGGCTTCTCATTTAATAAAAGAGTGTTGATACAAGGGTACCATGGAACTGGAAAGTCTACTCATATAGAACAAGTTGCAGCTAGATTAAATTGGCCATGTATCAGAGTAAACTTGGATAGTCATATTAGTAGAATTGATTTAATTGGAAAAGATGCAATAATTTTAAAGGACGGAAAACAAGTGACTGAATTCAAAGAGGGTATACTACCTTGGTCGATTCAAAACCCAGTCGCTCTTGTTTTTGATGAATATGATGCAGGTCGACCAGATGTGATGTTTGTTATTCAAAGAGTATTGGAGAGTGACGGAAATTTTACTTTGCTTGATAAAAATAAAGTTTTAGAGCAACATGATTTTTTTAGAATTTTTGCTACTACAAATACTGTCGGACTTGGTGATACTACAGGTCTATATCATGGTACACAACAAATAAACCAAGGTCAAATGGATAGATGGAATATTGTTTCAACTTTAAATTATCTTCCATTTGAAAAAGAATTTGAAATAGTTTTATCAAAAAATAAAAATTTTAATAACGAAGAAGGTAAAGATTTATTGTCAAACATGATTAAAGTTGCTGATTTAACAAGAAAAGGTTTCGTTAATGGCGATATTTCTACAGTAATGAGTCCTAGAACAGTTTTACATTGGGCTGAGAATACAGATATTTTTAAAGATAAAGGCTATGCTTTTAGAGTCACATTTCTTAATAAATGCGATGACCTAGAAAAAAAAATAATTTCTGAGTACTACCAAAGATGCTTTGGTGAAGATCTTCCAGAATCTTCAATAAATGTTTTGATTTAAAATGGATACAAGAAAAGAAAAATTAGAAGACTTTAAAACTGCAATAAGTTCTACAGTAAAATCACTATCCAATTCCCAAAAAATTGAGGTTTCTTTTGGAAATCAAAACATTAAAGATCAGACCTCGGTTAAATTACCTGACTTAAGCAGAGTTGGAAATAGACTCAATTTTGACGAAATAAGAGCTACAGCTGACTCGATATCTTTAAATCTAAGATTTTCAAATAAAAAAATATTTGAAAAACATCGGCCAAAAGGAAATATATCAAAAAAACTTTATAAAATCGCAGAAAAAATTAGGTGTGAAAAAATAGGAATAAATCATTTTAAAGGTGTTAAAAAAAATATTGAAAAATTTTATAAAAAAAGAATTTCTGAATTAGACTTCAAAAGTAGCGAGGATAAAATTGTCGAGTCATTTGAAAATTTTTTAAGAATTAAATTTTTAGATTTTAAAAATGAAAGAGAGATTGATAAAAAATTGAAGAGTTATAAAAAGGATCTTAGCGACCAATTTAAAAATAAAATAACTGAGCTTAAATCAGTTACGTTAGATCAGGAAAAATTTAATTCAATAATCTCACGGGTAATTTCTGATATGAGTTTGGATGAAAATATTGACGAGGAAGAAAAAAGAGATGAAGAAAATGAAAATAATGACAAACAATCAAAACCCCAAAATCAAAATAATGAACAAAAGACAAAAGAAAATGAAGAAAAAAATGAGGAAATGTCTATCGAAAGTGGAGTGCCAGATTTAGAAAATGAAGCAAAAAACTCTGATAAAGCTGATGAGGATATTGAATTAGATGCTAATGCAAGACCTGATCTTAAAAAAAAAGTCTTAGCTAATTTCGGTGATTTGAAATACAAAACGTATACGGAAGAATTTGATGAAATAATCAAAGCCGAGGACCTTGAAAGTGCAGAAGAACTATCACGGCTTAGAAAAAATCTTGATCAACAATTATTACAACTCAAAAATTTCATTTCTAAATTAGCAAATAAATTACAAAGAAAATTGCTTGCTAAACAGAACAGATCATGGAATTTCGATTTGGAGGAAGGGCTATTAGATACCTCAAAGCTTACACGAGTTATTATGGAACCTTTCAACTCTTTATCCTTTAAAAAAGAAAAAGATATAGAATTCAAAGATACCTTAGTGACAATATTGATTGATAATTCAGGTTCAATGAGAGGAAAACCTATTTCAGTAGCAGCAATTTGTGCAGACATACTCTCGAGAACTTTAGAACGGTGTATGGTCAAAGTTGAGATATTAGGTTTCACGACAAAACATTGGAAAGGAGGATCTTCAAGGGAAAAGTGGATGAAAAATAATAAACCAAATTTACCTGGAAGACTTAATGATTTAAGGCACATAATTTATAAATCAGCGGATACGCAATGGAGACAATCCAAAAACAATATTGGGCTCATGTTAAAAGAGGGATTATTAAAAGAAAATATTGATGGGGAAGCTTTAAAGTGGGCTTTTAATAAAATGAATAAAAGAAAAGAAGATAGAAAAATCCTAATGATAATATCCGACGGAGCGCCAGTAGATGATTCTACTTTATCAACCAATACCAGTGATTATCTTGAAACGAATTTAAAAAAAACTGTAAAGTGGATTGAGAATAAATCTGAAATAGAATTAGTGGCAATAGGAATTGGTCATGATGTAACGAGATATTATAATAAAGCAGTTAAGATTACTGACGTCCAAGATTTGGGCGATGTAATGATTAATCAACTGACCGACTTATTTGTCAAAAGTGGCAGAAAAACTTTACACTAAGATTTTATCTCAGAGGCAGATGCATTCGTATAGTCTTTAATTTTGTTTAATAAAAGTCTAAATGGAATTAACATTGTAAGAGTAATAAACAATTTTACCATTAAATCACCAAACGCTAAAGTAACCCAAGGGACACCAGTTCCATAGAAAGCAATCGAAAAAAATAATAATGTATCTGCAATAGAACCAATTGTAGAGGAGGTTAATGGAGCAACAAACCAAGTTTTTTTTCTCAGATAATCAAAAATATTTATATCTAAATTTTGAGCAATAAAAAATGCTAACCCTGACCCAATTGCAATCCTAATGGAAATAATATCTGAAAAATTTGTAGATACAAATAAAGTAAGCAATATTCCAATGCTGAAACCGATATAAACAACTTTTCTTGCAACTACCTTTCCGTAAGCTCTGTTAGCTAAATCTGTAATAAAAAAAGTGATTGGGTAGCTTAAAGCTCCATAAGTTAATATTTCATCTAATCCAAATTTCTGAATAGGAAACTGTACTAAATAATTTGAAACAACAACTACAACTCCCATTAAAATTGAAAGTAAGTAATATAAATTCATTATTATGATTTAGCTGAAATAGACGCTTTAATTTTTTTGACTTTTTTTGATAATCTTTTATTTTTTGATGATAATAAAAACTTATCTAGGCCCCCTTTAAAATCTACTGTTCTTAACGCAGCGTTTGCAACATTTAGTTTTATATCTTTTTTCAAGATATCACTTCTAAAAGTGATCTTTTTTAAATTTGGTAAGAACCTTCGTTTAGTTTTATTTTTAGCATGACTAACGTTGTGGCCTTTTAAGGGTGATATACCAGTTAACTCGCATCTTTTAGACATAAATTTTTCCTAAGGCTATATAATTATAGTTAATAGATGGGTCAAGCATTAATTCCAACTGCGTCAACTATATTTTTAAGTTTTTCTTTTTTTAAAATTGAAATCAAGTCTTTTTTTATATCCTTAACTACACCAGGTCCTTTATAAACCATCCCCGTGTAAAGCTGCACAGCATTTGCCCCCGCACTAATCTTTTCAAAAGCGGCTTGTCCTGAGTCAACACCACCGACACCTATTATTTTTACTTTTCCTTTTATCTCACTATAAAATTTTTTTATTAATTTTGTTGATCTATCTCTAAGTGGTTGTCCAGACAAACCTCCTTCTTCATTTTTTTTTGTATCATTCAAATTTTCTCGATTTATTTCTGTTGTATTGGAGATGATTATTCCAGATATTCCGTATTTAATTATACAATCAATAATTTTGCCTATTTCACTATCATCTATGTCAGGTGAAAGTTTTACAACTAAAGGCTTTGTAAGTTTGTAGTCCTTTTTGATCTTAGTAATACCTTTTAAAAGTTTTTCTAATTCTTTTTGATCATGAAAATCTCTAAGACCTTCAGTATTTGGGGATGATATATTTATAGTAATATATCCAGCGTGAGGAGAGATTTTTTTAAGGCATGAATAAAAATCTTCCTCTTTATTAATTGTATCTTTATTAGGACCAATATTAATTCCTAAAAAACCATCGGGTAAATTATCTGATATTCTTTTAAAAACAATGTCTGATCCTTGATTATTAAATCCTAATCGATTAATCAAAGCTTGATCTTTTTCTAATCTAAAAACTCTAGGTTTAGGATTGCCAAATTGTCTTTTTGGAGTGACAGTTCCAACTTCAACAAAACCATAACCAAGTTTAAAAAGTGAATTATATACTTCAGCACTTTTATCAAATCCTGCCGCTAAACCTATAGGATTAGGTAATTTTTCACTGAATAAAGTGGTTTCAAGTATTTCTTCTTCTTCTACGTGAAAAATACTTTTAGGAAGCACATTAAATTTTAAAGATTTAATAGCTAAATCATGTGCAACTTCAGGGTCAAGTGAAAAAATATAAGGTTTAAAAATTGAAAACATTAATTTATTTTGTCATTTATTAATTTAATTGTTTCATGAAGTCCAAAAAAACTTATAAAAAATCCTATCCTAGGACCATTTTCTTCTCCAAATACAACCTCATAAATAAGTTTGAACCATTCTCTAAGATTTTTTTCATATCCATTTTCTTTTCCAACTGTATAGACATGAGTTTGAATTTCCTCTGGCTTTAAAGATTTATCTATTTTTTTTAATTGAAGAACTAAATTTTCTAGAGCTTTTTTCTCTTTAGCGTTTGGTTTTTTAAATCTTTTATTTGGCTCAACTTTATCTTTAAAATAGTTTATTGCATAATCAGTGAGACCATCTAAAATTTTATAGTCCTTTGGATTAATCTCTTTATGAAACTTATTTATGAATTTCCATAGAATATCTTTATTATCAGCATTACTTGAACCAACTAAATTTAATAACATTGAGAAAGGCATAACAATTTTTTCATTAGGCGGGCTTCCATTATGCACATGCCAAACAGGATTGAGTATTTGATCTTTAGGTTCTTGAGAAGGATACTTTTCTATGTATGAAAGATATTCATCAACTGTTTTAGGAACTACTTCTGAATAGAGTTTTTTAGCTCTTTTTGGATTAGGATACATATATAGAGATAAACTCTCAGGAGATGCATATCTTAACCAATCATCAATCGATATTCCATTTCCTTTAGATTTTGAAATCTTTTCCCCTTTTTCATCTAAGAATAATTCATATGCAAATCCATTGGGAGGGCTTTTACCAAGTGTTTGGCATATTTTATTTGATAATATGGCACTTTCCATTAAATCTTTTCCATACATTTCAAAATCTACGTCGAATGTAAACCAGCGCATTGCCCAATCAACTTTCCATTGCAATTTACAATTACCATTTAAAATATTTGTTTCAATTTTTTCTTTTTTATTTTCAAAAATAACCCTTCCTGTTTTTTTATCCATACTTAATAATGGAATTTCAAGCACTCTACCAGATTTAGGGCAAATAGGTAAAAATGGGCAGTAGGTTTTTCTTCTTTCTTCTCTTAAAGTTGGCAAAATAATGTTCATTATATCTTCATATTTTTCAAGAACTCTCATAAGTGAGTTATTAAAAACTCCGCCTTTGTAGCTTTCTGTAGAACTTTTAAAATCAAACTTGAAGTGAAATTTTTTTAAAAAAACTTTCAACATTTCATTATTATGTTCGCCAAAACTTTCAAATTTATTAAAGGGATCAGGTATTGCTGTAAGAGGTTTTCCTATATTTTGTTGTAACATTTCTCTTTTCGGAATATTATCAGGAACTTTTCTTAAACCGTCCATATCGTCAGAAAATGTGATTAATTCGTGATCGATTTCTTGAATATGTTTAAGAGCATTTATCATCATTGTAGTTCTTGCTACTTCTCCAAAAGTGCCTATATGTGGAAGTCCACTAGGTCCATATCCGGTCTGGAAAGTAATTTTTTTCTTTTTCGAAATTATAGTTTTTCTATCTTTTAAGAGTTTTCTAACTTCAACAAAAGGCCAAGAAGAAGTAGATTGAATTAAATTGATATCAAGCATTCTTATGGTTTATTAAATTTTATACGCAAAATACATACTTTAATGTATGATATTAAGTTGAATTTTAAAACTATATAAATAATCTCATCTATAATGGCTACTAATAAAACTGTCTTTTTTTTAATAGGTGTATTATTGATTGTTTTAGGGGCTTCAATGTTGGCACCCTACTCACTTCAATTAATTTTTAAAGAAGATAGTCATAGTTTTATCTCTGCTTCGATTGTCACTATTTTTATAGGATCTTTGTTTGTATTAGGAAATCTTGAAAAGGAATTTAAGTTAAATTTGAGACAAACTTTTCTCTTTTCCTCTTTAGCTTGGATAATGATAGCAGTTTTTGGAAGTTTGCCCTTTTTACTCTCTACTGAAGAGTTTAGCTTCAGTGATGCTTTCTTTGAGAGCATGTCAGGTATCACAACTACAGGTGCAACAATAATTTCTAATTTGGACAATAGTCCAAAGAGTATTTTGCTATGGAGAGCTATAATGCAATGGTTAGGGGGTATTGGAATAGTAGTCATGGCTATTACTATACTTCCTTTGTTACAAGTTGGTGGAATGCAATTATTTAAAATGGAGGGACCAGACAGCACAGAGAAAATATTACCTAGAACAATTGAAGTAGCTGCCACAATAATATCAATTTATATAATCTTAACTTTTCTTTGTGGGTTTTTTTACTGGATTTTCGGAATGACAATATTTGATAGTATTAGCCATTCTATGACAACAATTGCTACAGGTGGTTTTTCAACTCATGATGACTCGATTGGTTTTTTTAAAAACTCTTATATAGAAATAGTTTCTAGTATTTTTATTATCTTGGGTAGCATTCCTTTCATTTCATATTTGAAGTTTGTGCAAGGGAATAGAAAAGTTTTTTTCCAGGATGTCCAAATTAAAGGTTTAATATATTTGCTATTAATTTCGATTGCAGTAATGTTTTTTTATTTATTATTGACAGACAATGAGGCTGATATATTTGATAATATAAGAATATCTTCTTTTAATGTTATCTCAATATTATCTGGAACAGGGTATGTAACTGATGATTTTGGACTATGGGGAAAATTTTCTTTAATTTTTTTCTTATTTTTAATGTTCATTGGAGGATGTGCTGGTTCCACAGCCTGTGGAATAAAAATTTTTAGATTACAAATGCTTTTAATATTTTTAAAAAATCAGATTAAAAA
>MDTD01094562.1_pt1 | contig 15185 bp, 14 predicted proteins | sample 811221 | NCBI WGS metagenome assembly MDTD01 (sample SAMN05326646, study PRJNA326480) | marine metagenome | isolation source: seawater | place: Pacific Ocean: South West | collected 2011
GCCGCCTCCGCCAGACCCATTCCCACCATTTTGATTTCCACTAGTACCGTAACCGCCATCACCACCATTTCCTGTATAGCCGCCAGCGCCTCCAGCACCACCCCATTTACCATCTGTTGAAGGGCCCCCATCACCGCCTTGGCCACCACCACTAGATCCATTTCCGTATGTGGAATTAGTGTTAATGTAATATGACCCACCTGTGTTGGGGTTTGTTCCGCCTCCGTCAGCACGCAAAATAGTTATGCCGTTAGAGGTTTTAAAAGATGTATCTGTAGCATTGAAAGGATCAGGCGATACTGCATCCTTCTGGCCGGCCAGACCTACAACTACCCGATATGTTGTGCCAGGCGTCACTGGGATATTATTTTTCCACGCTAAACCAGCGCCTCCACCACCTATAGAACCGTTTCCACCACCGCCGCCACCAGCACCGATACATAAAACACATATACTACTAACGTCTGCTGGAACTGTCCAATTGTATTGAGAAGTATCTTGAATAAATCCAGAAGTACCTTTATAAAATTCGGCACGTCCCACAGCTGCAAATACTAATGTAAAGGCACTTACTACACTTGTGGCGCTTGATACGCCGTCAGTTACGCTAAAGGTTATACTGAAAGATCCAGCATGGGCAGTATTTGTACTAGGAGTGATAGTGAATACATTATTCGTCTGTGATACAGTAGCTGTACTACCAAGAGAACCACTTGTAACTGCATAACTCCATGTAAGAGGAAATCCTTCTGGATCTGTAGAAACTGCCGTTATGGTTGTTGGAGTTCCATCAGTTGCAAGGGAATATGTTCCGTTTACTCCAGTAATTGTAGTTGGAGAATCTTGAGTTACAGTCGCTACCTTAAACCAACCAGTACCATTGTAATAGAACAAATTTTTATTAGAATCAACAAATGCCATGTCTCCAGTGGCCATTCCTGTTAAAGAAATTAAATCTGACATGGTAGATAATTGTTGAGTACTAGAAGAATCTGATATACTTAATGTAGTTTTAACTTCAGTTGCAGTAATACCAGACGCAAGAGAAGGAGTTGCACCATCTGAAGTAATCGCTGGTACAGCAGTAGTATTTTTCCATTTATTTTTTGCAACATCATACACAAAGGATTGTCCGCCTACTGTGTGAGTATCACCATTCGAAGGACTATCTGGAAAATTTATGGCCATTTTTTTATTCTCCTATCCTATTAAATACTTTCCCACCCAGCTGGTGGTGTATAATTTAAAGTATCACCTCTTTGAATTGTTCCTTTATGATCACCTCCACTTGAACCATTTGTCACACCAAATCTATATGTAACAGGTGTCTGTGTGGCCCAGTTTCCAGAAGAGAGACCATAACCAGCATCACCATTATTAGGATTTTTATTACCCCAATTGTTATTTCTTGAGAACCACACTTGTCTAGCAGATGTATCATAAGCAATTCCAATTATATCTCCATTAGTATTTCCACCAGTTCCAGATGAAGGATTAGCACTACTCACATATACATTTCCATTAAAGTATAATCCAATATAATCAGTAGAACCATATTGTACGTTGCCAACTGGATTACCTACAACTAGTCCTACAAAGGGATAATTACCATGTTGTGTAAATGTTGTTTCGAAATATCGTTTTCCTGTAGGAAGAATATTAGAGTAAGCGGTGTATGTAGTATTAGTTCCTTGAAAATGCCATTCATCAATATTATTACCTATTGATGTCCATCCTCCTAGAGAAGTATCGAAAGTTATTGGTGTACTAAATGTTAGATCTACTGTTATTGCATGTGATGTGATGTGTACTCCATCATTTGCTTTCAGTCTTAATGCGAAGTTTCCAGCATGTGCCTCTGTGGTCGAAGGTGTTAATGTGAACACACCATTATTCTCTGTAATACTAGTTATCTGATCTGGATTAGATGGATTGGTGTCATGTGAATATGTTATAGGAAACCCTTCTGGGTCTTCAGCCGCTATAGTTATTGTTGATGTACTACCATCACTATTTAAAGCATGTGTTGTTGCTGGTGTTGTTGTAAGTCTTGGAGTTTCATCACCACCAGAATTAATTCTATCCCATTCAGTACCATCCCATATGTAAACCGCCTTGGTATCAGTTGCAAATGCGAAGTCTCCCACAGTATTTCCACTAGATGGAAATGCAGCTAAATTAGCATATGCAGTAACAGATGAACCAGAAGAACCGTCATTTCCTTGTTGACCTTGAGGCCCTGCTGGGCCACTTACTGCAACCCACTGACTAGAAGTTCCATCATTATAATATACACTGAGAGAACCATCAGAAGAATCAAACCACAAATCTCCAGCAGAAGGAGAACTAGGTGCAGTATCAGATACTGTTTGATTTACAGTTCCAGATGCTCCAGATGCTGATATTCTTGCATCTACTCTTGCATCTGTATAATAGAGATTATTACTTCCCTCAGAAAGACTATCTGTAGATGCTGGAAGAGTTGTAGAACCTTTAACTTGTTTTATTGCCTGTGCGAGTTTAGATAATTCTTCTACTGTTGCACTAGTAGTTAAACTTTCTACTCTTGTATTAAGTGCAGTTTCTATTTGAGAATCTTCTTCTAGACCAACTGATTTTGCCATCCTAGCAAGTTTTGAAACATCTTCAGCATTTGCGTTGGTGACATCACTGAGAATTTTAGTTTTAATTGCAGCTATAGAAGTATTTAATAAATTATCCGCCATATTATCTCCTACGCATCAGACCAAGATTGTGGGTCAGTAGAGCCGCCTCCGCCACCACCACCAGATGCTTGTAGTTCTGCAAATCTTGGGATGATTTGGAACATATGTGTGCCTTTTGGTTTGCCAGGCTGTGCAAAAAGAAGAGACCAATCTGCAAGTTTTGGGTATGTCAGATTTCTATCTTTTGCATTTGCAATGAAAAATGATTGACTAGATAGTAAGTTATCACTCACATTCGTATCTTTTGCATTTGCAATAAAAAATATCGATGTGGTTAATAAGTTATCACTCTTATATAAGTCTTTTCCATTAATGACAGATGAGAACGAAGATAACATACTTCCAGAATTGGTGTAATCGGTCATACTTCATCCCCTACTGTTTTATGAAAATGCTATATTATCTTCTGGATAGGCATAACATGCATTATCTATTGCACTACTCTGAACGCTTGTTCCTGTTTTATGGCATTTAAAGACACGATATCTCGTTGAACCATCTACAATAACATCACCGTTGTTAAATTCTGAATCACTGGTACGATAGACATTCATCATTCTTCCCATTCTTGGGTCACTTTGCAAGTCAGTTGCATCACTTCCACCACAATATTGCAAAGGCATTAATTGATGTAATGATTCACCAGATGGGCCTTGAAGTTTATGAACTCTTCTTTTTGGTTGAGGTGAATAATCGGGATAATCTCCATACTGAGTTGTTTGAGACCCCCAGTGATAATACTCACTTGTATCACTGACTTGAGTATTTCTGTATGTTCCAAATTTGTCGAGATATTGAGGATTCCCCGCACCAAAAGCGAACTCGTTTGAACTAGATGCTGTTGGTGTTGGATTTTCCATAACATTTTGTTGGACAGCCCATGAGCAGATTGTTGGGCAATATTGAGCATTACCAGAAAATGCAAAATGGTCATATGTTGGATTGTGTTCTAAATCACTAACCATAAACCAACCTTGGTCAATTGAGGTTGATCCTCCAGAATTTTGTACAATACACATAAATGTTGTATCATTTGCAATTACATGAACAGCACTATAATCAGTTGAGCGATATCCAGAAACCCATCTATATCTTTGTGATGTATTGGCATTGTTATAATTGCTGCCTGGATAATAATTACTCCAAACATGTGGCATAGAAGTAGTACTAGTATTGTATGGATATCTATTTGACCTATTCGCAGAACCCATAGAAAATCTCCAACCAAGGTCATATGCATAATACGAACTTGATGATGAAGCTTTGTGATAACCTACAGAACAACCAATACTTCTATAAGGTTCATAAGATGCACTGCCTTGAGTAGTTGCATAGTGTTTTTTCTTCATCCACCAGAAGCCGTTCGAACTAGAGTAGTAAGAATCATAGTTGGTAGGTGCCAGATCGGCATAATATATTCCAGATGTTGGTCTTGTGCCAGAAATAAATGATGTTCCAGTGTTAATATAGCTAGAATTTTGTTGAGCAATTGTTTGTTCAAGTACAACAATATTATATATTGCCGACATGAAAGGGTTAATACTTGCTGATGATGTACTAGTTGTTGGGTTGAGTCTTATATACATTATTCTGTGTCTCCTGTCCATTCTGTGTAGACGCTATCTGCATCTTTGATTGTTGGCCAAGTAAATGGAATTAGGTCTCCATTATCATCTACTTCATCCGAAGATTGGGGCAGTTTCCCCAAAATAAATTGAAATTGTCCTTGGTATATACTTGACCAGCATCCTACTGGATCACCACCTTCTAGAAGGTAATCCGTTTCTTGATGAGCAGGGTCTGAGGAGTCAGTTCTGTAGACTTTATATTCATCAAAATCATCCTTATTAAATCCAGAAATTGATGCCAGTTGTATTATTTCATCGTCTGTTATTGCCATTTTTTATTTCTCCTATACTATGTATATGTAAAAGTTATTGTTAATTCAGAACCAGCGGTTGAACTTCCTATTTGGTCGATATCTACTGTAAGATAATCATCTTCAACCATTGATAAGCTTGGTGAACTATTTATGGTTTTTGTTTGTCCATCTGCCACAGAAATTGTTACGGCTGATACACCATTTTTATTAATATCGACATTTAATGCACTTCCTACTGGAGCAGTATCAACTCTTGCAGTGATTTTAGTGAATGTTACTGATTTTGGTGCATACCATCTTTTTGTTCCAGTTGTTATCGCTAAAGTTCCAGTTTGTCTGAAGTTTAAGACTAATTCTGATGTTGTTGATAATGATGAAAGGTCTACAGTTTTATTTCCAGATGAAAGTGTATTACCACTAAGAGACAATGCTGGTGCTTCTGACAATGCATCTGTAATTCCATATCCTGCTAAAGTTGTTGGTGTTGATGTAACATCAGAAAACGCAACACTAGTACCAGCAAATGATGAAAGGTCAACATCAGTAGTTCCAACTGTTAATGTATTACCATTCAAAGATGCTGGAACGGCCGTTCTTGCGAGTGGTGCTATATCAATATTTGTTGCACCAACTGTAAGAGTAGTACCAGAACTATTAGTGAACGGTACAGCTGTTCTTGCAAGTGTTGTTAAATCTACTGCACCACCCTGACCAACTGATAAGTTTGTTCCATCAACAGAGGGGGTTGTAGAAACCGCTGTCTTTGCAGTTGATTCTATTTTTTCTCTGAATGTATCAGTTTCATCAACATAAACACCCAAGTCTTGAGGTTCGAATCGATTTGTTGTAGAATTATACACAATACACATCTGACCAACAATAGAAGGTTTTGGTGTAAGTGTTGCTTTTGACGCATGACCTTCTTGTGTATGTTGCCATGAAAGGACATAATTTCCATTAGCATCAGTTACAACCGCTAAATCTTTTATATTAATAGTTCCTCGCATTGAACCATGCAGACCACATTGATAATATAGTGTAGCAGGAGCATTTGCTGGAACTGTAAATACAACATTACCAGATTGATTTCTTGAACCAGTTACACCATCTGTATATTCACCTACATAATTTCCAGAAGAATAATTTGTACCATCGTCTGTAGTTAAATAAAATGGATGTCCAGAAACACTAGCATCTAAAGTAAATGTGTATGTTCCACCTTTATAGAGAGGCCCAATAGTTATATTGTCTCCCATATTTGTACCAGAAAATGTATAAACACCAGTACCAGCCGCAACATTATACGTTACAGTAGGAGGCGTAAGAGTTGGTGGTGTTATTGTTCCAGTAGGAACTGTAAAATCGAATTGATGGACATTAACTGCTGTTCCACCTCGTATACCAGAAACTGTTACTGATTTACTAGTGTTGTTTACAGTCTGGCCCCATGTAGTAAGGTCTACAACATTATCTATTCCAGCACCTTCAATCCATTTGAGATATAGCTGATGAGTTTGAGTTTGATTTCCATATAAAGGTGTATTAGCTGCAAAGTTATTTACAGTATATACACCCCCCTTATAAATTGGAACATCAGTCTGTGCTGTATTCAGAAGATTGCCTCTTGCATATGCAATATTCCCAGCATCCCATGACCATTTCCAATCAGTTCCATGACCAGCATCTGTTTCATCAACATTAATTGTTAAAGTTTCTGCAATAATTTCTAGATCAACATTTGATAAATCTTCTATCTTGGAAGGGACTGTTTGTGGTGTTCCTGATTCTGTTTGAATGACAGAACCAACAGGAAGTTCTAACGCAGTTCCAGCTGTATCAGCTTTAAGTTGTGCATTTCCTATATGTAATGTAGAACCTGAGAAAAAACCATCTTTAAATCTTTTTGTTGAAGAGCCCAAATCATATGTAACATCTGAAGAAGGTAGAATACTAGTTCCTACTGTTTGAAGATCAAAATCCTTTATCTCCCAATATCCTTTGGAAGAACTATAAACATATGTTCTTGAACCACTTGTAAATTCTTGACCATCTGTTGGTGAATCTGGGAAATCTATTGCCATTATTAGTAATCTCTTGTTTTAGTGTGAAATTGTTCCAATGTATTTGCCGCTGATATATCAATTCCCCATTGAAGAATTGCAATCATTCCATGACTTGCATAAGTGCCTGCACCAGTTCCGCCTTGTCCTTTGGCATTTGGAGTATTATTTGCAACATTACTACCTGTTATCCAAGAACTGGAACTCCATATATTTAGACTTAAGTTATCCAAATATGCAGCTGCTACATTGTATCCACTGTTCGAACCAGAAAAGGCAGTCGAAGGAAGACGCCAACTACTTCCAGGCGTGGGACTTGTCCAAATATTACTTGGGGTCAATTTATCGAAGGGGCCAACAGAAGGATATGTTACAGTTGTAATACCATAATCATTAAAATATAAAGAACCGCCACCGCCACCATTACCACCACAACTATTTCCGTGACTTCCGCCACCACCACCACCGCCTGGCCTAAATCCCATATCTGCCTCACCAAATCCAGCATTTCCAAAATTGAGGTATCCGCCAGCACCACCATTACTAGAAGCTTGAGCACCTCCACCGCCTCCACCAGCGCCTCCGCCTCCTCCTCCACCTGAGTTTGACCCAGAACCGCCGGCGCCACCAAATAATTGACCATCTACAGTTGCAGATCCACCACTCCTACCATTAGATTGACCTGACCCTCCGTCACCTCTGTTATAGCCTGGATGTGGCATTGGAAATCCATGATTACCCCCATAAGTACTGTTAGGCCCTGAGGTAGAGTAGGCAGGGCCACCTACACCAATGCCTGGCCCACCTTCGTTGTAATTATAGTTGTGGACAGCGCCTCCACCACCGCCTCCAGCAATCATTGCAAGTTTTTTAGAACCAACCGTAATACTTTTACTTAATACATCATCTGTATCTGCAACATAAGTTCCGCCTCCACCAGCACCACCAACACTACTTCCACCCATACCGCCACGCATAATATAATCAGCATGATTTCCATATGAATTAACGCCACCACCAGCTCCGATACCAAGTTCAAAAGTTGCTTGTGAGGGAACATTTACCTTAAAAGGCATCACACCACCAGCACCACCATTACCACCAGAACTTCCAGAGCCACCACCACCAATTAATACGAATAAATAATCACCAGCTGGGAGAGTTATATCATAAGCGCCTGGGTCAAAATAGAAGTATCCTTTTGTTGTAACTTGATTTAAAATAGTAATATCAAAAGTTCTAGAAATACTGTTTACGCCATCACTTGCACTTGCAGTGTGACTATATGTTGTATCTGACGATACACTTGCTGTTGTTATTGCTCCAGAAATAGTACCATTACTGAATGATGTGCCGGGCGGTAAATCTCCAGAATCTTTTGTAATTGTAACCGTCTGACCATCTGCATCCGTTGCTGCCACTGTTACATTTATTGTTGCGTCTTTCTTAAATGTACCCAAACTTCCAGCTGCTGTAGTCCAAACAGGACTTGCACCAGTAGTTACTGAATTTGCTAATGATACTTGTTCACCACCAGCACTTTGATGTCTAATAGTTAATGGACTATTTGCAACTGTAAACGCTTGAGGAGTTGTAGCTCTTATCTGACTACTATTATCTACATTTGTTACACTTGCTCGGTGTACTGTATTTTGTGTTGTAACAAAGTCAATAACATCACCAGCAGCAAAATTTGCACCTGATATGGTAAACTCTTGTCCTGTTTCACCATTGTATGCAGTTGGAGTTACAGCACTCAAACTAGCAGGAAGAGCCCCAGCAGCTCTATCCCACTCAGTTCCATCCCAATGATAAAGACTTTTTGAATCTTGAGCAAATGCAAAGTCTCCTATACTATTTCCAGAAGTTGGAAATCCAGATTGATTTGCATATTGACTAACAGCTACTCCAGCAGATATGTTTAATAAAGTTTTTACTTCAGCATCAGTAATTCCAGATGCTAAAGTCGGAGTTCCAGAACTGTCAATAATTGCTGGTGAGTCACTTGAACCACCACCTGTAATATTCAATAAAGTTTTTACTTCAGTGTCGGTAATTCCAGTTGCTAAAGTCGGAGTTCCAGAACTATCAATAATTGCTGGAGAAACAGAACTAGAACTTTGTGGGCTCCAAGACGTAGATACAGAATTATACACAAAAGTTTTAGAACCTACTGTATGTGTTTGTCCGTTTGAAGGACTGTCTGGAAAATTAATTGCCATAATTCTATTTATCCTTTAAGTGGTTCTGCTGGTGGAGTGAAGTTTGCAGTGTATCTTGCAAGGCCACGTGTGAATCTAAAATCTTGTATATTACCAGTTGCAAGATAACCACTGGCATAATATCCACCAATAACACCTTTTGGATTCGTATATGCAGTTGTATCTGAAATGGTCAGGCCTGCAACCTCAGTGCCATCTTCATAGACCGTTATAGTGCCACTAGAACGAACATATGCGAGATGATACCACTGTCCAGTAGTTACTGGTGTGGTAGATGATGAATAGGTATATTGATTTGTACCATAGTATATTTGATATCGATAAGATTGTGCTGGGCCTAAAGGGGAGACTGCGAAAGTAGGAATATTCTGACCGTGTGCATTTCCTAAAATTTGTGGAGCGACTTGAAAAAGACCATTTAAGTGATCTAAAGAAGTTAATTTGAACCATAATTCTACAGTAAAATCTTCGTCTGTTCTAATATCACCATCAATATCAAATGATACATAATCTCCAGTTCCATCAAAAGAAATTGAATTAGTATTGTTAAACTTTGCATCAGTTACAGCTGTGGTATTACCATACAAAGTCAAGTGGTCATTTTGTGATTTATCTATAATTGAGGCATCTGTACCTTTAATGTGAACTTTAGCGTTTTGTGAAGATAGTGGAACGCTTGGTGGAGTAAAGTCTGTAGTGTATATACAACTATCAAGTAAACGAAAGTCACCAATGTTGCCTGCGCCGAGATATGAGCCGCCAGTATATCTTGCGAATAATTGCATTGTTGTTTGATTTAAATTCGAAGAATTTGTTTTAGTATCCATTAGTTTACCATTATAGAAAGCCCTAGCAGTAGTTCCTGTTCTACTAATTGCTACATGTTGCCATTGATTAACTTTTAATATATTTGAAACATTTGAAAACATCATAGCGTTACTATTATTTCCTAACCACCAGTTGTCATTGCATATTACTGGGCCCAACGCTCCATTTTGTGTAGCACCAGTAAATACTCCATCATATTGACCTAACGAAGCTGGATTAACCCAACATTCTACAGTAAAATCTCCTGTGCCAATATTGGCCCAAGAACCATCTCCAATTGGAAATGATGGAACTCCAGAATTAAGTCCATTAGAACGAATAGACCCACCGTGAGTTGTTGTTGAGTATTCAAGATAGTCGTAAGGCCCAATTGGTTTCGGAGAAGCATTTCCGTATGATGTGAATGAAAAATTGTTAGTTGAACCATCACCTTTGGGAATATAGGGTAGGTGACACGCTAAGAGAGAAGTATTTGTAACAGCAGTTAATCTTTCAGTTGGTGGAGTAAAGTTTCCAGTATATACGGCAGTACCATTGACAATTCTTAAATCCGTTATATATCCTTTATAATAAAATGCAGAACGATCCCCAGCTCTTCCTATAGAAAAAGAATGAGCGGGAGTTCTCATATGGGCACTAGCATCAGTCTGTGAATCAACTTCCTGACCATTAATATACAACTTCTGATATCCTCCAGTACGAGTCGCAGCTACATGAGTCCACTTGTTATTATAGTCACCTATATGTTCAAGACTAAGATTTAAAGTGCCAGCATCATTGGCATTTTGAAATCTTATAGTCATATTGTTTCCTGACAAATTAAGTCTAAGAGCAAACGCCACACTACTATCAGTGCCTGAACTATCACTAAAACCAAACGCAAAAGCATTCCCAGTTAGTTTTGGATACAACCAACACTCTACAGTGTAGTCATCTGTACCAAAATCCATTGCAGTATATAGATTATTACTTCCAGAAATATTTACATAATCTGCTGTACCTTCTCCAAAAGACATTGAGTATCCACCATTGCGATATGGAGAAAACGAATTAGAGGATACGACACTGCCACCGATATGTGTAACAGTTTTGTTGTAAGATGAACTGTCGGTAATACTAGAGTTATCACCAGTAGATGTTGCAGCTGCTAACATAGTTGTATATCTACTGTTTGGAACAGTTATAATAAACTCTAGAGTTAAGTTTGAGGTTGCACTTACTGCTCCGTTGACACCATCAGTAGCTGATATGGTCAAAGTGAAAGTCCCACCATTATTTGTATCTGTACTTGGTGTAATAGTAAACACACCATCAGTATTTGAAACTGTAGCAATAGAACCAAGTCCAGACGTTGTATAAGACCATGTTAAAGGAAATCCTTCTGGGTCTGTAGTAACGGCAGTTATTGTTGTTGGTGAACCATCTGTTGTGAGATCATAAGTTCCACTAACACCAGTAATTGCACTTGGACTTTGATTGGTTATAGTTGCGATTTTATACCAACCACTACCATTGTATATGTATAGATTATTATTTGCATTTACTAATGCCATATCTCCAGAAGTCATACCAGTTTTTGCGATTAAAGCAGCCATATCAGTAAGTACTTCTGCTTTACCACCATCTGCACCAGCAGAACCAGTTTGACCGTCTTGACCGTCTTGACCATCAGCACCTGTGGGGCCAGTTTCTCCACTTGTAGTTACCCATTGATTGGAACTTCCATCACTATAATAAACTTTCATCGATGCATCAGTACTATCAAACCACAAATCTCCAGCAGAAGGAGAACTAGGTGCAGTATCTGATATAGATACAGATGCTCCACCGCCACCACCACTTTCGTCTGCAACTTCCCATTTAGAGGTAGAACTATTATATTTTAATATTTTGTCATTTGCAACACCACTGGTACTAACATCAGTAAGTTCGTCTAATGTTGTCGCACCGCTGGTGGTGGATGCCGGCGAATCTAACATTTGTTTAAGTGCTAGACCTAAAATCTTTAAATCTCCAGCATTTGCTGAGGAAGCGAGTGAGTTAATTCTTGTATTAATTGCAGTTTCTATTTGAGTATCGTTGTGTAACAAAGACCCCTTAGACGCTTGTGCAAGTTTTAAAACATCAAGTGCATTTGCAGATGTTATTTCATTTAATACTCTTGTTTTGAGAGCAGCTATTGAAGTATTTAATAAATTGTCCGCCATTTTATACCTCTATCCAAGAAGAATCATAAAAAATTAAAAGTTTGGAATTTGAACTATCATACCACAATGTTCCTTCTGAAATTCCTGTTGGTGCAGTATCACTAATAGTTGCTTTACCATATTTATGAATCACACCCTCTTCTATGTCATCTGTGGTCAAATTTACATGACCTTGAAAACCATTTATAGAACTTACAGCACCAGTAGTTGTAACAGCTGACGGTATCCAATTAGAACCATCATATTTTAAAAACTGACCATTTGTTGCACTTCCAACAGCGACATTATTAATATCGTTGAGTGCATTTATTGTTCCCCCACCGCCACCAGTATCGTCTGCTGGAGCCCATGAAGAACCATTATATTTTAATACTTGACCAGAAGTAACACCAGAAGTAGATACATCTGAAATATCTCCAATAGAGTTAATTGCTGAACCACCCCCATCTGCTTGATTTGTCCATGAAGAACCATCATACTTTAATACTTGGCCATTGGATGGAGTAGTAATTGTAACATTTGTCAAACTTTCAAGAGTAATTGAGTCTACATATGATTTATTTACAATATGGTCGCCATTAGTAGGTGTTGAGGTAATAGTTCCATTTACAACACTAATATTATTGAGGTACGCATAATTAAATTTTTTACTAGATTCACCAAGATTTCTTGTATTATCTTCATCTGGGACAATATTTTGTGCAATTGTTGATAAATCTACTGATTGAGAAGGAGTATCAGAAACAAATCCAAGAGATTCCCCTAGAGAAACTAAATCGTCTGTAGAAGCAGAAGCTGCTAAAGAATTAACTCTTGAATTTATTTTAGTTTCTAATGCTGAGTCATTATCTGCACCAATTAATTTTGCAATTTGACCGTATTTTCTTAAATCTGCAGCTGTTGCTGATGGAACTAAACCATCAATTGTGTTTAGTAATAATGCTTTTGATGTGGCAAGATTGGTGTCCGGCATGGTAAATTCCTTTAGGTTTGCCACTATTTATAAACCAAAGATAAACATCTTAATTTATAAATAGTTTATGAAAAACTATTGAGAGTGGGACTATAATACAAAAATTTCTTTCATGTTAGATAACTGAGCAGTAATTAAATAGGAGAGAAATATGATAGATCCAGTTTCAGCGGTGGCGGTTGCCACAGGCGCCTTCAATGCAATCAAGGCTGGCTTTATGGCAGGGCGAGATATTGAAGGTATGGCAGGAGACTTGTCCAGATGGATGGGTGCAGTTTCCGACATTAAAAAAGCAGACGAATACAGCAAAAAACCCCCTCTATTCAAGAAACTCTTTAACGCTGGTTCTGTAGAAGAAGAAGCAATGGCTGCCTTTATGGCCAAGAAAAAGGCAGAGGACATGAGGGCAGAATTAAAAAATATAATTTCTTTTACAAGAGGGCCAGCCGCATGGGAAGAGTTATTACGCACAGAAGGCGATATTCGTAAGAAAAGGCAACAAGCAATTTATGACCAACAGGAATATAGACGAAAAGTTTTAGAATGGATTGCAATAGGTCTTGCTACGATAGCGATATTAGGTTTTATAGGATTTATAATCTATCTTTATCTTCAGACTAGAGGATATGTTTAAAAATCGATGTTACATGTTTTCCTTCTTACCGTTATGTTGGGTGATACCACCATTTCGAAAGATATGCATTTCTTTGACATAACTCGCTGTAATTATTTTGCATCACAGACAGTAAAGAGATATGGAAATTACAAATATTATTCTTCTGTGCCACCAGATAAAAGAGCTACTGCATACTGCACACCAGTTTTAGTTTCTATGGCAGATATTAATAGCGGGAAAGTATTAGTGTATCAATAAGAATATAATATGTGTTATAAATAAATCAGAGGTGAAAAATATGCATGAAGATATTATAAAAGAAAGATTGAACAATATTGAATACCGATTGGAGCAAATAGATAAAAAACTAGATGCTTTACTTGAGCAAGACAAACAAGAAAATTTTGATAGACAGAATGGGCTTGACAGGACTGCAAAAGTAGTGTATGATACTTCAAAATCAAAAGATAAGAATAAAGCATCATGGTATCAAATACCATGAGTAAAGATTTAGAATCAAGAGTTTCTTCAATAAAAGAAAGAATTAAAAAAGTTAAAGAAGATAATCCAGACTTATATGTTGGAGATTTTGTCATGAAACAAAAACAACTGACAGAATTGAATTGGGATGGAGACAGTGATTTTAGAAAATCTTCCGATATGGAAGACCTTAGACGTAAATTGAGGCCACAAATGAAAGGATAGGTCAATGAATTTTTTGTTAGTAGTATTTTTTATAAACATGGGGCAACCCATGTCAGAGTTTTATGTTTTTACTTCCCCCACATATGAAACAAAAGAAAAGTGTGTTGCAGCCGCACGAAATCCAGTAGAGGTTCAAAAATTTGTATCTAGATTAGTACAAATATATGGGCCTGCATTAAAACCAATCCAACAAGTAAACTGTCTAGAAGAAAATATTGTATATGATACTATAGATCAGTTGAAAAAAGATGGGTATATTACAGATGAACCTAAAAGACCTATTCCCAAACCAAAACCAAAACCAAAACTTGATTATCCACCAACAAAATCGAAAACGGAGATTATAATATGACTACGAATGACCCTAGAGTACTGAATAATTTGATTACATTAGTTGAAAAATGGCATCATGATAGAAATTTGATAGACGGTAGTACTGACAAAGACCAAGTACTCAAACTTCTAGAAGAGTTCTCAGAACTATCGAATAGTGTCTGTAAAGGTAAAGATATTCGTGACGATATCGGTGACATGTTGGTTGTGATGATAAACATCATGGCAAGACGTAAAATAAGTTTTGAAGAATGTCTTGCAATTGCATATGATGATATCAAAGACCGAAAGGGTAGGATGATAGATGGCATCTTTGTTAAAGATGCAGACCTAACTCAAGAACCCCCAGATGCACATGAAGAGTTTATTGGAGCTGCTGTATAGAGATGAGAGTGATTTGTCCAAAATGTTCTACTGTATATGAGAGTGAGAACACTTTTACAGCATTTCATTATGAAGAGAATTGTCCAAAATGTCAACAAATACAAGATTTTGACTTTGGATTAGAAATGAGTCGAGAAAATAAGAAAATGAGAGAGAAAAAATGACTTATGATAAAGCTACAGATCCAGACGCTGGACTTAGATTAGATTTTACATCTAGGAAACGTGATGGCTTTATATCTTCAACTGA
>MDTD01041598.1_pt1 | contig 15183 bp, 11 predicted proteins | sample 811221 | NCBI WGS metagenome assembly MDTD01 (sample SAMN05326646, study PRJNA326480) | marine metagenome | isolation source: seawater | place: Pacific Ocean: South West | collected 2011
CCTCTTCTACCAGAGAAATCTCACCACCGGCACCCCAGCCAGATTCAAAATCCCAGCCCACCAGTCCGTCTTTCAGGAATCCATCCAGTCGAATGTCTTCAGTTGGTCCAGAGGTCTGGTATTTAGTTGGCAGTGCTTTCCCCAGCGTACCGATGGTTGGCGTTTCTGATCCTTCTGCCATCAACGCTGTAATGGCTGCAAATTCCACTTTGCCAAGATTCGCACTCGGGTTGGCACGCGGCACACTGAGGTGGATATGCTGGATCGGAAAATGAATAATACCATCATTTGCTCCACCCCAATGCTCTGCCTTTTTGGTCAACGGCAACAAGAGCGGTTCCCATTCACCAGTACCTTTCAGGCGGCGCTTGATCTGGTGAGTTTGTCCGGTGCTGTCAATAAGCCGAAAGGTAAGGGGTTGGGCAATTGACGTCCGAGCTTCAAGTTCGATTCCAAGTACACCCTCAGGTATGGCAACCTTACCGTCAGCCATCACATAGGGAGTACCTTGGTTACTCGAGGCCGTATAGTCATACGAAAGTGCACCGACAGAGCGCCCAGTTTCGTCGCGAACAAAGGTCATTTCTCCCTGGCCTTTTCGCACGGCTGATACCTGCCAGACACTACCCGTTCGGAAAAGCTGTAGATCTACCGGTTCAGTTTTCCCGGATTGACCTTCTTTGAGGATCAATTTTGCCTTTGGCGGCGGCCCCGTCAATTTGCAGTGTTGCGGGTCAGAATCTGGCGGAAGGGTCACATATTGTGGTTTGCCGGTCAGGGAAAGTTCAATTGCCTTACCACTGGTGACAATGTTTACCTTGTGATCTCGCGCTTCATCCGGAGGACTTCCTGCCGACGGAGCAGTCCAGGCAACCAGCTTTTGAGGTGCTCCTGGTTTCTCAAATACAAGAACATAATCCAGCTCAAAATCTGCCTTCAACTGTCGCGACAGACGATAGCCATTCAGTTGTTCTGCCATTTCTTTGAACGCACCATGTCCGGGACGGGGTAACCCTTTATCATCCACCAACCCAAATTTATCACCATCCCATTCGTACCATACCGTTAAACGGACATCATACAGCAGGTCCATCATATACTGACGCACGACATGCCAGGCCTGAAATTCCCGGGCCCGATTGAGATCCCCGCCAGACCAGCCTTCATACGTCTCTTTGACCGCAAAGCCACGCTCGGAGTCGATCATCGGCAGATCGGGTTTCCCGTATTTCGCCAGCAGTTCCCGCATGCGTTTGTGACCGATGGCAAACTCTTCTGGCGTTTTTACCCCATATGGATGAACGGACCAGGCACTGATGCCGGTTTCAAGAATGCCTTTTTGGAAACAGTATTCTGTCCATTGATAGCTGGGCTCCCAGTAATTGGAGACACTACCTGCAGCCACGCAGGCATCTGGATTCGCAGCAAGGATTGCAGGAGTTACCACTTTGACCAGTTCTGTATATTCATCTGCAAAAGGCTCGGAATTGTGAGTGCCACTCTTACGCCAGAAAGTCCGGACATTCGGCTCATTCCAGATTTCCCAGATTACTGGCTGGTCTGCGTAATGAACGGCTAATGCTGCAGCAAAATCCGCGAAACCCTGGCGTCCCTCTTTCGTTTGAATACCATTTTCACCATCGTCTTCATACAGTTTGTTACTATTAAAGAGGCATCCGATAACAGTCATTCCTAATCGTTTGGCTTCCGCCATCTGCACATCATAGGTTGAGAAATCATAAGTCCCTTTTGTTGTTTCCACTGTATTCCAGTAAAAACCACGACGGAAGATACGAAAGCCCAGCTCGTGTGTTTTCTGAATCGAATCAATATTAAAGTTATGGGTTTTCAATTGCACGCCGCAGGATTGCGGGATTCCGGGTTGTGGTAATGGACTTCTGCCTTGAGCCGTGATGGAAAGTAAAGTCATAAGCAGTAGAACAGTCAAAGCGACTGTCTCCTTGAGAGGGCGATGTGTCATGTTTAAGGTCTCGATGTCGCGTGTTGGGTAATAAGCGGGTAAGAATGAAAACAGATGCAGATCCTATGGTGCTCAGATCAGGCAAATCTGTTTGAAAACCATATGCAGATAGGCCATAAAAACCGTTAGCGAAGGGAAATAACAATTCCATCCAGGGTCACATAGGTAAAAAGCCCAGGGCCTTTTCCCACGGTCTGGTGATGGTTATCCAGAGATCCCATCTCCTGCTCGTTCATACTGGCAATATGGCCATCTGCAAAGGTAAAATTTGCCTGTCCCGCGTGGATCATAATGACCTTGCCACCGGTAGTTTGTTGACCGTAAAAGCTATGGGTATTCGTCAGCACTTTGCTGCCGGTAGAGCTTGAATCTGCCATAAAGATGTAGTTGGATGGATTAGTGACAGCGTTAATCTTATAAAATTCCCGATACCCTGTCGTTATCCCATTGCTTGCACTTGGGTAGACATTCAGTTTGATCGTATTGTAATCCACGCCGGAGTTATTCTTGATGTAGTACATGCCATAAGAAATCATGGCCCGTTCCCAGTTCGACGTCCCGGGCTCGATACCGTCCAGATTACTTGCTGGACAGTTCAGCATCAGGCGATCATTAGCGGAAAGCAGGCCTGACGAAACGATTGAGGGCTCACCGCTGTTTGCCGGAAGTTGCATCAGGTATTTCCCCCAGGTGACCAGCTTACCACTGGTGCGGGATGGATCATTATGCCACGAAGAACTTGCAGCGATAAGATCAAGATTGTCGCCTGCATAAATAGCATGTGCCAATGAGATCTGTTTGAGATTATTGATGCATTTTCCCTGCATGGCTTTTGCGCGCGCTTTACTCAAAGCAGGCAACAAAAGAGAAGCCAGAATCGCAATAATCGCGACCACGACTAATAGTTCGATCAGGGTAAATCGACGTGCTCCAGGGGTTAAACAGTTTGCATGCATAGCGCGTCTCCTTTTTGTTTCTTGGCCGATTTCTGCTGCATAAAGCGGGGTGGAGCGATACTGTCACCGGCTTCCTTGATCACCTCAGACACCAGAGCACGATTGCCTTGAGGTGGTGATTCAAGGATACTGAATGCTTTGGCAATTTCATCGTCATATGAAGTTGTAATGGCGGTTATTCTGGGGCTCAGAAAACGCATAATTGGCATGCCACCACCACCACTGATGATGCTCATGTCCTCTGGTACAGAAAGACCCCTTTTCCACAGGCAGTGTTGACTGCCGACTGCACCGGCAATCGAGTTGACAATCAAGGCGGTAACATTCTCGAAATTCTCAACGACATCACAGCACAGTTTATACGCTGCTTCAGTCGAATCTTCCCAAGACTTGGTTGTTCCCCGGGCCAGGCGAAGATTGCGAATGGATAGGCCATGGTCCCTCATGCATTGACGACTGCCACGAAGAGCCTCACCATTGTCCTGGCCGGCCGGCTCATTGCATACCCAGGCAATATCGGTATGACCCTGATCAAGCAGCAGTTTTGTGCGCAGATAGCCCGACTTATACCAGTCAGGAACGACCGAATAGATGTTGCTGCCAAGGGAAAGATGGTCACAATGAGCAAATAGAATCACAGGCAATCCCAGGCCATCCAGCGCATTGAAGAAATCCAGATCAACTAACCCAGGGACTGGTGACATCAGCACCGCTTGTGGATTCTCACAACGCTTGACCAGATCGATCAACGCATGATGGGTCGTTGACGGATTGATCTTGAACTCCACCATGCCGTATCCCGCTTTCAACGCTGCCAGCTCAGCAAGATGAGCTCTGGCCCAATAATCATATGAGAAATAATTGGGATAAGCCAGGATGATTTCACCCTTCGCCCGGCTGTTTTGCAGGCCATGTACCTGTCGGTCACGGGATTGCAGAAAGGTACCGCGGCCCTGCACGCGCTGAACATAGCCTTCTCGTTCCAGTTCCGACATCGCCCGTTGTACGGTCAACGTTGAAACCTTAAGTCCTGCGGCCAGCTTGCGATCCGTCGGCAACTGGTCATCAAGTGAGTAATCGGCTATCTGCTCCAGAATCCATGTGCTGATCTGTACGTGCAACGGGGATTCGTCATTGGGGCTGAACGACTTGTAATCCATCTGTAACTCCTGCTTTCTTTAAAGATTACGTCATTTGAAAATCAATTTCAAGAGTGCTAATCAATTTTGATCCCACCACCCTGAAAATAAATCTGCACAAAGCCAGATCGACCCAGTGCGTCAGACATCAAAAGCATTCCAGCTCCAGGCAGTGCGATCGAGTTGCACCCAAAATCCAAGACCACAACAACTTACTTATAGTCTGTATTCTGGCAGCTGCAGCCAGCACATTTATGCAAAGGAATGCCTTTATGCAGGTAAGCACTTCCCTTGATACCATTTCCCCATCCTGTGTCAAAACAGATATGATATGGTACGCCCGACAGGATTCGAACCTGTGGCCTTCTGCTCCGGAGGCAGACGCTCTATCCAGCTGAGCTACGGGCGCTACTTGTGTGTGACACATATTGGCCAGGTGGGCTTTGGCCGATGCGATAGGTAACTTACGCGCTGGTCATGCTTGCGCAACTCAATACGCTTGAAAAAGCAGGATTATCCCGTCATAATGCCATTATCGAAGTTCCCCTCTGAATAATTTTGGTAAAAAAGTACTGGAATTGACTTGACGCCCGATCCAAAAATAGTATTATAGTACCAGAATTAAGAATTAAACTGGATTTGAGAGCTCCGCAGAAAGAGCAACCAGCTGTAGACGGAGGAAAAGGCCATGTCACATCTAATGAAAATATCTGAAGCAGCATCGCTTGCCTTGCATGCGATGTCACTGCTGGCCAGGTATCCGGATCGTCGTTTTTCCAATGTGGAAATGGCAAAGCTCTTCAAAGCCTCGGAGCACAGTCTGGCCAAAGTCACCCAACGGTTGGTTCGGGCCAATCTGATCGACTCCATGCGTGGGCCGAGTGGGGGCTTTGTCATTGCCCGTCAGGCGCGGGATATCTCAATCCTGGAGATATACGAAGCTGTAGACGGACCGATCGGCAAACCGGGGTGTTTGCTTGGAAAAGGATCATGCGAGCATGTCTCGTGCATCCTTGGGGGGCTCGCATGTCAGGTGACCAGTCTGGTGCGGGAACGCTTTCAGACCACGACCCTGCTGGAGTTGTCAGACAGTATGAAATTGGGAGATGGGCTCAATGCGCAAAAGAAACATAGTTGAGATCGACGAGGAAAAATGCACCGGCTGCGGTCTATGCGTCCCCAGCTGTGCAGAGGGAGCCATTCAGATCATTGATGGCAAGGCAAAGCTGGTAGCCGATGTCCTGTGTGATGGTCTGGGAGCTTGCCTTGGAGATTGTCCTGAAGATGCCATTCGCATCATTGAACGCGAGGCTGATGAATTTGATGAAGAGGAAGTCAAGGCGCATTTGTCGAAGGTAAACAGCGAACCTCCAAGAGTCGCCGCACATGCGGGTGGATGTCCAGGCAGTCGCAGCATGAGTCTCGGTCATGGTGGCTGTCCTGGCAGCCAGTCACGGTCACTTGCCATTGCCGAAGACAGTGAAGACGTCAGCGTACAGTCAAAGCTGGCGACCTGGCCGGTACAACTCACCCTGGTCAGTCCTCACGCGCCATATCTCTCAGGAGCCGATCTGCTCCTGGCGGCTGATTGCGTCCCCTTTGCCTATGCCGATTTTCACCAGAAACTCTTACGTGGACGACCGGTCCTGATTGGTTGTCCCAAGCTGGACAATCCTCGGGCTTATGTCGACAAGCTGACCGAAATACTGGAGGTCGCCCGTCCGACAACTTTGACGGTTGCCCATATGGAAGTGCCCTGTTGCATGGGAATTCAGCAGATTGCCCGCATGGCAATTCTGCAGTCCGATTCAGAAGTCGAACTCCGTGTCGTCGTAGTAGGAATTCGCGGCGACATCCAGAGCGACGAAGTTGTAGCTATTTAACCTGTGAATTAAACCTGAAACTGCATAACCTGGGAGGTTATAACGATGTTTTGCTATCAATGTGAACAGACAAGGGGTGGAGTTGCCTGTACGGAACTAGGCGTATGTGGAAAGACAGAAGCGGCTGCCGAGCTGCAGGATTTGCTTTTCAATCAGGCCGTTGGTATCAGTCAATATGCCGCCGCCGCCGGGCAACTCGGTGCCACTGATCGCGCCATTGATCACTTTGTGCTCGATGCCCTTTTCACCACTGTGACCAACGTCAACTTTGACGAATCCACCATTTTTGCCCTGACCCAATCCGCCGGTTCCGTGCGGGAAAAGGCCAAAGCGCTTTACGAGCAGGCCGTAAGTACAGCTGGAAAGACCGCTGCCAGTTTTGCCGGACCCGCTGCCATCGACTCTCCCGCCACCATGCAGGATGCCATCAATGAAGGGCGTCTGGTTACCATCCAGAAGCGTCAGCAGGCACTTGGGGAAGATGCTGCTGGTATCCAGGAACTCATTGCCTATGGCATCAAAGGGTTGGCTGCCTATGCCCACCATGCCATGCGTCTTGGTTATGAAAATGCTGAAATCTACGCCGATATCCATCAGGCCATGGCGTTTCTCGCCGTCGAAAAGCCAGCCTTGGATGACCTTCTCGGTTGGGCGCTGAAGACCGGTGAGATCAACTACAAAGTCATGGAACTGCTGGACAGTGCCCACACCACCGAACTGGGCCATCCCGAACCGACCGTCGTCCGCACCACCACCGTCAAAGGCAAAGCCATTCTCGTCAGCGGTCACGATCTGGAAGATCTCAAAGGATTGCTCGAAGCAACCAAAGACCGTGGCGTCAATATCTATACCCATGGCGAAATGCTGCCTGCCCATGCCTATCCAGAGCTTAAAAAGTATCCGCATCTGGTGGCAAATTACGGTGGTGCCTGGCAGAAGCAGGCCAAGGAATTCAGCAAATTCCCCGGCTCCATTCTCATGACCACCAACTGCATCCAGCAGCCCCGCAGCGAGTACGAAGGCCGCATTTACACCACCGGTCTGGTGCAATGGCCAGGAGTCAAGCATCTGCAAAATGGTGACTGGGAGCCCCTGATTGCGGCTGCACTCGCAGAGCCAGGCTTCACCGAAGACGAAGAGAAGAAGACCACCATGACCGGTTTCGGTCATAAGTCTACCCTCGGTGTCGCCGACAAAGTGATCGACGCCGTCAAAGCCGGTCAGATCAAGCACTTCTTCCTGGTCGGTGGCTGTGATGGCGCCAAACCCGGACGCAACTACTACACCGATTTCTGCCAGCAGGTACCGGATGATTGCGTCATCCTCACCCTCGCTTGCGGCAAATTCCGCTTCAACAAGCTGGAATTTGGAGACATCGGCGGCATTCCGCGTTTGCTCGACATGGGCCAGTGCAACGATGCCTATTCTGCCATCAAAGTAGCTTCAGCCTTGGCCAATGCCTTTGAATGCGGCGTCAATGATTTACCGCTCTCCATGGTTCTCAGCTGGTATGAGCAAAAAGCCGTCGCTATCTTGTTGACACTGCTCTGGCTGGGGATCAAAGACATCCGTCTTGGTCCATCCCTGCCGGCATTCGTCACCCCACCCGTACTCAATGTGCTGGTCGAAAAATTTGGCATCAAACCCATAACCACCCCGGAAGAAGACCTCCAGACGATCCTGTCTGCTTGAGATAATGAGGACCGAAAGGGCGATTTTCCCCTGACATCACCCTGATACGGTAGCCGCGAGCACTTCCCCACTCGTAGCTAACCCCGAACTCCCGAATACCTCTGATCTGCCCGGATCAGAGGTATTCGCTTCTTCAATCACCATCGGGTTTCGAAAATCAACGGAGCTCGAAGCTCCAGCTTCGTAAAATGCCTCAAAAAACTTGTAGGTATCAGACGTCCCGACTGATCAGGCCCCCAAGGGCGACGCAACAAACCTGATTCAGCTAACGGACATCAGGATCGGGTTTCGGTATCGGGGTTTCAGGATCGCAACCGAAAACCTTTCATGCCTTTCGCGGTTAACGCCTGGGATGACTGTGTTTCGGGTTTCGAAAATCAACGGAGCTCGAAGCTCCAGCTTCGTTATAAGCCCCAAAAAACTTGTAGGTATCAGGCGTCCCGACTGACCAAGGAGCTCTATGGCGACGCAGCAAACCACCCATGGCATCACCGTCCCCCATAAATCGCTATCGGGATCGCTATCGGGTTTCGGGATCGGAATCGCTATCGGAATTGTAGTTGTCAGGTGTCCCGACTGACCAAGGAGCCCCCAAGGGCGACGCAGCAAACCACCCCATGGCATCACCGTCCCCCATAAATCGCTATCGGGCCTGGAATCGCAAGCGAAACCTTTAGTATAATTCGCCACTTTCGCGGTTAACCCGTTCATCGTTGTGACCAACGGCTCAGTTCCTATGGTCCTCAAAGTCCCATACCGCCTGCCAGCACTTTACATTCCTCAACTGCCGGTCAACTTAACCACCAAAGCCATCCTGGTTTCACCTGATGGTTGACCTCAAAAACCTTTCTTGAGGAACCATTTCTATGAGTATCTCCTACCTTCTTTCTTACGTAGACAACGATGACAATAACTTGGACCGAATAGGTGGTCTACCAAGCCATCTTCCACTTGCATGGCCAAATTGCATGTGTTGTAGGAGTCCACTCTCTTTCATAGCTCAATTATATCACCCATTATTATTCGATTATCCAGAAGGCAAGAATCAAATGGGACTTCAACTCTATACATGCGTTGAATGTCATCAAAACATCAAAGATATGTATGGAAACTTATTGACGTATATCTTACCAGATTCTGCATCTCCAAACTCATCCATGTTAGGGATAGAGAGTCAAAATCAAAAAATAAAATTCGTTTGCTATGAAGAGGTTGCCGACCCTGTAGGACAATGGGAATATCTGAAATTTGATGATGAGGAAATGTACACCTTAGCTGATAAGTATGGGCACCTTAACAAAGACAAGATTGGAGGACTCTTTATTTGTGACGACGAAGGAATGCCAGAAATTACTCCAGAGAACCTTTTAATCGCCCAGATACACATCGAATCAATAGATGCAACGGTTTACATCTACAGGTCGTCTATATATGGCCTATATGCTTTCCCGTACATATCATATAGTGACATAAGTGATGATCTATTTGGTGTGCCTGTTGTTCTGAAAAAAGCAAGTCAATGAGGGTGTTAGGTGGCAACCTATCTCCTGCACACCCGGCACTCCTACATCCCGCTAAGCGGGACATTCCTGCCAGAAAAGCAGACGCATCAGCCCAGACAAAGTACAGCCGTTACTTGACGATCTGGATTTGGATGTTTACGGTTGTGCTGGGCACTGAGCAGATGAAGTCTTTACCCTGATAGATCTGGCCGGAGGAGGAAACGATGACGAAGCATATTGGAATTCTCACCAGCGGTGGCGACTGTCCCGGTTTGAATGCCGCAATTCGCGGCGTTGCCAAGGCCTGCGCTGGCATTTACGACATGGAAGTCATTGGTTTCCGTGATGGTTTCAAAGGACTGATGCAGGACCGCACCGTCAAGCTGGACGCTTCTCTTGTCTCCGGTATTCTTACCGATGGTGGCACCATCCTCGGCACCAGCCGTGAGAAGCCCCATAAAATGAATATCGGCGGTAAAATCTGTGATATGACCGACGCCATTGTGGATGTCTACCACAAACATCACCTTGATGCTCTGGTCTGCCTTGGGGGTGGTGGCACCCAGAAAAACTCCCTGCGCCTGAAGCAGAAGGGCCTCAACGTCATTACCCTTCCCAAAACCATTGATAACGACGTTTTCGGGACCGATATCACCTTTGGTTTTGACACCGCACTGGGTATCGCTACCGAAGCTGTCGACAGGCTGCACTCCACCGCCACCAGCCACCATCGGGTCATCGTGGTGGAACTCATGGGGCACCGTGCCGGTTGGTTGGCCCTGGGGGCGGGTATTGCCGGTGGTGCCGATGTCATTCTGATCCCGGAAATCCCCTACAAGGTTGAAGTGGTAGCTAAGGCGATCCTTTCCCGCGCCAAGCGTGGCAAGCGTTTCAGCATCGTCGCCGTTGCCGAAGGCGCGATGGATATAAAACAGGCCAAGCAGATCAAAAAATTGACGGATCAGAAAGAAAAGGCCAAAAAGAAATCGCAGGAACGCACCGAGATTTCTGAAGAGCTGGCCCAGTTCCACAAAGAGCATCTTGACCATACCGTCAACCTCACCCGCCAACTGGAGCAGATGACCCGCATCGAATCGAGACTGACCATCCTCGGTCATCTCCAGCGCGGCGGCACGCCATCTGCAGCAGACCGTGTCCTGGCAACGCGACTCGGAACGGCATGTGCCGATTTCATCGAAGCTGGAACTTTTGGCTGCATGGTTGCCGCCCGTGGTTCGGGAGTCGTCGCCCTGCCGCTGGAAGAGGTCGCCGGGCAGAAGAACCTCGTGCCGTTGGATCACACCTGGATCAAGGCTGCACGATCCGTGGGCACCTGCCTGGGCGATTAAGATTTATGGATTACTGGCATGCCTTCGAATCCCCCATTGGGCTAGTCGCATTCGGCTGGGATGCCGATGCACCGCAGGTATGCCGCACCTCCTTGCGCGGGTATTTTGAAGAAGGCGTTCAGGTTGCCGAAGTCCCTGCACCTTTGCAATCAGCGCACCGGCAATTGCAGGCCTACTGCTGCGGAGACCTGCAGCAGTTTGATCTGAGTGCCTTCGATCTTGCCGTCGGTGCACCCTTTACCCGCGAGGTGCTCCGGGTCGTTGCCGCCATTCCCTATGGCCAACTCGCCTCCTATGGTGAGGTTGCACGCAGAGCCGACAGCCCGAACGCTGCACGTGCCGTTGGCAACGCCATGAACCGCAATCCACTGCCGATTGTCGTCCCCTGTCATCGGGTCGTCGCCGGAAACGGCATCGGCGGATTCGGCTGCGGCCTCGAAATGAAGCGCCGGCTCCACCAGCTCGAAAACATCTCATTGACGTAAAACCGTTACTGGCCCTCGTTGCGTAGTTTGACAGGGATCTTACAGCCAACTGACGATCCTTTTGCATAAACTCCAGTTTTGGACGTCACAGTAGGTAATGACCTTGTGCCTGCCCTCATCACTAACCGGAGTTCCTGCAATGAAGAACATGTTTATCTGGTGTGTACTCCTGCTATCTTCTCACCTGCTTGCCATTGACCTTCAACGTGCCGCCGAAGCCGTCGTTGTCGGCCGGGAAACCGATACCAATATCAAATTGCTAAGGGATGCCGGACCTGCCGGTCTTGATGCACTGATGACAGCAGCAAAACCATGGTTGCATCGGGATGATGAAGTTGGCAGGCGTACCATGACTGCGCTCAATGAAGTTGCGGCGCAATATGACGCCTATGCAAGTAATCTTTACTGGTATACGGATCTTGATGCTGCTCTTACTGAAGCCAAACGACTGCATCGACCGGTGCTGGCGTTGCATCTTCTGGGAGACTTTCGTTCAGCCCACACCTGCGCCAACAGCCGGTTCTTCCGCACCATGCTCTATCCTGATCCCAAGGTGCAAACATTCCTGCGCAAGCATTTCATCCTTTATTGGCGCAATGTGCGCGATGTGCCGCAACTGACCATTGACCTTGGAGAAGGTCGGGTCCTGAAACACACTTTCACCGGGAACAGTGTGCACTACATCCTGGATTCGAATGGCAAAGTATTCGATGCACTTCCTGGTGTTTATGGGCCAGGCCTTTTCCTGAAACGAATCAAAGATGCCCACCTGCTTTTTGAGGTTGAAGGAAAAAGTGCTGTCAGTGATACGGCCATGACAGGAGCGATCAATATGGCACGTCGTAATGCCATGCAGAAATTACCGATGGTGTCAGTTCAGAATCCGGGACCTGGCACCCCAGCCGAGGCTACTGCACGTGCGATCACCAAAAGCGTGATCGAGATGCCGATCCTGCCAGCATTGATGTTGCCGATCAATCTGCAGCGGGATATTGATGAGCAGCAGATGAAGGCACTGGAGGGAGCATTTGCACCGGAATGCCGTTTATCTGGTGAGGCCATTGCGGTGATGAGGCGTCTGGAAGATGGATCTTCATTTCAGAGCAAACTTGCCTCATTCAGCAAGTCGGTTATTCAGGATTCCATCACCAATGATCTGGTGCTGCGTCCGCAGATTCTCAACCAGATGCTGGTTGCTCCGGAACGCTCATTGATTGAGCTGAATGAGGTGGTGTATCGGGATATCTTTCGTACGCCTCTGGATGATCCCTGGATGGGATTTGATCGGGCTTACAGCACGATTTATACGGGGCTTCCTCACTCCGGTCTGATGCAATCTCCTTGACCTATCTGAATCGGGCGACCATGGTTTGATTCCTTTTCCGGAATTTCAACGATTGGTCACCCATGAATCTTCTCGCCCATGCCCATCTTGGACTGAACCATGGTCCGACCGTGAATACGGTTAATGTGCTTTGGGATTTTATCTGCCGTGACTATCTGACATCAGATGATGCTACGATTCTTGCAGGTCGGTCGCTGCACCAGGAGATCGACCGACTGGCGGATCAGTCTGCCTTTTTCTTTGAGACCAGTAAGCAGCTTTCACCACAACGACGACGTGCGGCCCGGCTGCTGATCGACCTGTTCAGTGACTATTTTCTGGCACAGCACTGGGACCGTTTCTGTGAACAACCACTTGATGATTTTCTTGAACGCCTTGTTCCTTCCTTGCAGGAAGAAGCCAGGCATATGTCTCCCAGGGCAAAGCTGATCGCCCAGCGGATCGAAGAACATAACTGGTTTCAGGAATACCAGACCATTGATGGTATCGGGCTGGTACTTCGTCGTATCAGCAGTCGTTCTTCGCCCCGGGTCCAGAACCTGCTTGGCGGTGCCGAAGAAGAATTATGGCAAAAGGAAGCTCAACTGACAGATGGCTTTCTGTCGTTTTATACTGAGCTGTACCACTCTGTCGCTGTAGAGCCGCTTCGATCAGAAGCGTAAGCGTTTCGATCGCGGTGAGCGAGATGCGTGCAGAGTGCGTTCAAAGGCACGATCCCGCATGGTGCGCAGGACTTGCTGGTAGGCTGGATCGTTTGCGACGTTGCGGAATTCGTCGGGATCGGTGCGCAGGTCATATAGCACTTCCCGGTTATCCCGGACGTAGCGATTATATTTGAAGTCATGGGAGCGGAGCATGATATCTCCGTTTCCATCGTAAGCATAGACATCTTGGCGGCCATCTATGGTCTGGCCCTGTTGCATGGAATCTGCATAGGACTGCCCCTGCATGACGGGTGGGATTGGCAGGCCGGTCAGACCAAGTATGGTTGGCAGCACATCCACCATTTCAACCAGACCCGATTCCCGCTTACCCGGGGTGCCAAGGCCTTTTGGCCAGTAAAATACCAGGGGGAGACGCATGATACCTTCGTAATAGCTTGAACCTTTGCTGGTACGTCCATGATCACCGCAGGCATCACCGTGATCCGAACCAAAGATGATGAGCGTATCTTCAAACTCACCGTTGGCTTTCAATGCTTCAATCAGCTTGCCGATGGCGAAGTCAACACCTGAGATCATGGCATAAAAGTGCCGCTTATATTCCTTGAGCGTGGCTTCGTCCATCTGATTGGCATCGGCCCAGTCTTCTTCGGAGCGGGTAATCTTGATATCAATATCCCGGTACGGTTCAAACATTTCCCGCGTTGGGTTCAGAGGAGGGTGTGGGGCATAAAGTCCCAAATGCAGGAACTGCCGTTCTGCCCGTTTGCCCCAGGCATAAAGATAGCGAGTGGCCTGGGTGGCAACCCAACCGCTGTGTGAATACTCCCAGGGTGCATCAAGCACGTGAAAGCGGCGCGATTCCGTATGCCGCGCCGGACTCATGGGCCTTGGCAAGGTAAAGGTCTCAACCAGATCCGGCCTTTCTCCCCGCAGCCAGGTGATATAGGCGTCATCATAGCAACCGGGTTCTTCCGAAAGCTGAAAGACGTCAAAACCGTAGCGGTCCTTTGGTTTGGGATCCAGATCACTGTCTTCGTGACATTGAAAATGGAGTTTGCCGATCTGCACCGTGCGGTATCCCCCGTTGGCAAAGCATTGGGCCACGGTCGGTGTGAAATCCGAGGCGAGCTCCTGACCATTGAAGGTGACCTGAGTCTGTGGTGGATAGAGTCCGGTCATGAACGAACAGCGGCTTGGCATACAGAGCGGATTGTTGGCGTAGCACCGCTCAAAGGAGATGCCCTGATTGATCAAGGCATCCAGATTTGGCGTATGCATATCCGTATTGCCGTGGGCGCCAATAAAATCGTAGCGCATATGGTCGGTCGTAATCCAGATCACATTTCGCGGCATGGTCGTTGATTCCATCTCAGCAGGCATCCTTCGGTGAGTGTTGTAGATTCTGATGATAAGATGGATCGACTATTTGCCTGATGGAATGGATTTGCCTATGATTATGATGGAAAATATTATGATTATCAGATGATGTCTCTGCGGCGGAGTCGGATGTCGAGTGGGGTGCAGCCGTACGCGGTTTTGAAGGCGCGATGGAAGTAGTGTTCCGAATTAAAGCCGCAGCGAAAAGCGATCTGCTGCACGGAATCCTGGCTGTGGCGAAGCATGCTGATTGCCTTACTGAGGCGGAATTGCAGCAGGTAATGTTTGGGGGATCGGCCTGTTTCCCGCAGAAATAATTTACGAAACTGGACCTCACTCAGACCAATCTCATTGGCCAGACCTGACACGGTGACCGAGGCGTGAAAGTGCTCATGAATGCTATTCAACGTCTGGCTGATACGGTCGTCAATGTGTTCTGGCGGAGGTTCAAAGGGAGCCCCATGAGCGATCAGGCTGGCCAGGAGCTCCTTGATCAGCGGTTCGCCCATTGCCTGACCCAGCCGCCTTGAATTCATCGCCCAAACCAAGTCTTTCAGCCGCGATTCCCATGTTTCCAGCCCGTGCGGAATGGGCATGGCAATTTCACCAAAGCGGCTGGTAAAGCAGATATGCCATGGATGCCAGATATGGAAGTGGAGGGCCAGTTGCTGGAAGTCCTGCGCATCCGGCAGCAGAGAAAAGCCATGCGGCATGCCATCGGGGATCAGGGCCAGTTTGCCTGGATTGATCACGTGTTGGTTGGGTCTGTCTCTTTCATCCCAGGTATCCACGATGATTGTCTGGTCCAG
>MDTD01093025.1_pt1 | contig 15183 bp, 10 predicted proteins | sample 811221 | NCBI WGS metagenome assembly MDTD01 (sample SAMN05326646, study PRJNA326480) | marine metagenome | isolation source: seawater | place: Pacific Ocean: South West | collected 2011
GTAAATGCTTTAACAAGAGATTATAGTGATTTAATGAAACACGATAAATTCAAGAGTAAAAAATAATGGCAAGAGCAGTAGTTAGAGAATTAAACGAAGACCGAGATGCATTTTTCGGATTAACTTTTCCTATAAGGATAGGAACCGATAATAATTTTATCAGGTCTCAAACCTTAAGGGAACAGGCTTCTTCTAATATTAAGAATCTACTACTAACCAATAAAGGTGAAAGAGTTGGACAACCAGAATTTGGTTCTGATTTACCATCAATATTATTCGAACCATTTGATGATAACATAGGTGATAGGATAGAAGAAGCTATTCATGAAGCATTAGAAAGATGGTTACCTTATGTAGAAGCACAAAATATAGTTACTATGGTGGATGAAACAAATCCAAATAATGTAATCGTATCATTAGAGTTTAGAGTTACTATTGATGACCCCGATGCCATAGAAAATATAACATTTAATTTTAATACTGGAGCTTAAGATGCCAACACAGAATCCTGATTATAACACACAAAAGAAAACTATAAGAAAAGATGTTAATTATTTGGGTAGAGAATTTTCTTCTATTAGAAATAATCTAATTGAATTTGCTAAATCTTATTTCCCAAAAACTTATAATGATTTTAATGAATCAGACCCTGGTATGATGTTCATTGAAATGGCAGCGTATGTTGGTGATGTTCTTAACTTTTATGTTGATAATCAATATCGTGAAACATTGTTACATAGTGCAGAAGAAAAGAAAAATATTTTTAAGATTGCACAATCGTATGGATACAAACCAAAACTTAGTTCACCTGCAACTGCAATTTGTGATATAAGTGTTGAGGTTCCAGCCATACAAGTTGGACAAACTTTTGAAGCTGATTTAAATTATGCTCCTGTACTTGATGCCGATAGTTCTTTTGCATCTACAGGTGGAACAACATTTAGATTGATGGATGATATTAATTTTAAAGTATCAAGTTCATTAGATTCTATGGATATTGAAGTATCACAAACTTCTGGTACAGAACCAACACATTTTAGATTAACTAAAAAAGGTATTGTAAAATCAGGAAAGAAAACTACACAATCTTTTACTTTTGGAAATGCAGTAAAGTTTGATAAAGTGATATTGAACAATGATAATGTTGTTGATGTGGTTAAGTGTATAGATGGTAATGGTGACCAATGGTATGAAGTTCCTTTTCTAGCACAAGATACTGTATTCAAATCTGTAGAAAATACAGATTTAAATAGTCCTGATTTATCTTCATTCAAAAAAGAATCACCTTTTCTTTTACAATTATTTAAAACAACAAAAAGATTTACAAGATATGTTCGTAGTGATGGTAAAACAGAAATAAGATTTGGTGCAGGTATTAGTAATAATGCTGATGAAGAAATTATACCAAATCCTGATAATGTTGGTAGTTCACTTGGTAATGGTATATCAAAACTTGATGAATCATTTGACCCAAGTAATTTCTTAAAAACACAAACTTATGGTTTGGCACCAAGTAATAATACTTTAACATTTACCTATACACATGGTGGTAGTATATTAGATAATGCTGCTACTAATACAATTACTAATTTAGATGAAATTAATTTTACTATTGATGAGACAGGATTAGAAACACAAAAAATTACTGATATGAAAGCTAGTTTGAGTATTACCAATGAAACACCAGCAACAGGTGGTTCGAGTGGTGAAACAAATGAAGAGGTTAGACAAAATGCCTTGGCTTTCTTTAATTCACAAAATAGAGCTGTTACTAAAGAGGATTATATTATTCGAACATATGCTTTACCACAAAAGTTTGGTAACATAGCAAAAACTTTTATTGTACAAGATGAACAATTAGAATCATTTACTAACTTAATTATGAAAGATGGTAAGATAGCAAAGAACACAGGAACATCTTCCATAGCAAATCCATTGGCATTGAATATGTATGTTTTAGGTTACGATGCCAAAGGTAATCTTGTTACATTAAACAGAGCAGTAAAACAAAATTTAAAAACTTATTTATCTCAATATAGATTGATGACTGATGCTATTAATATTAAAGATGCCTACATTGTAAACATCGGAGTTAAGTTTAGTATCATAACACAAAGAGGGTTTAATAAAAATGAAGTATTATTAAAATGTGTTGATGAAGTGAAAAAACATTTTTCTGTACTGAGATGGCAAATTGGTCAACCAATTATTCTAAGTGATATTGCTTACAAGATTTCATTAGTGGATGGGGTGGCAAGTGTTGTACCACCAGCAGATGATAATCCACAAAAACAAATGGTTGTTATACAAAACAAATTTCAAACATCGAGTGGATATAGTGGCCATGTATATGATATACAATCTGCTACAAAAGATGGTGTTGTATATCCATCATTAGACCCTTGTATCTTTGAGGTGAAGTTTCCTAACATCGATATACAAGGTAGAGTAATAGGAGATATCTAATGCATTATTTTGAGTACCCAATAACCGATACAACAATATATGAGGGTGAAGTAACTTCATCAATCAATACAGGTTTAGACCAGATTATAGAAGTAGAGAAGCATGTTAATTCTACAGGAACTACTGTAAATGTTTCTCGTATATTAATGCAGTTTGATTACAATTATATTTCACAATCAATACAAAGTGGAATAATTCCAAGTACTGCAAAATATTATTTAAATTTATATGATGCTAGTTCTCAAGAGTTGGCGGTTGAACAAACATTATTTGCCTACATCATTAGTGGAAGTTGGAATGGTGGTACAGGTACTAAAGATAGAGACCCTGCACTAAGTGATGGTGCTAGTTGGAAGTATCGTGATAGTGATACAGTAAAATCTACTTGGATGGGTGGAACAGATACTAATCAAGGTGGTAGTTGGTTTACAAGTTCTGTATCACAATATAATGTTAGTGCCTCAGAAAATTTAGTATACGAAACAAAAGATATCAGAATGGATATTACAGGTTTAGTTAATAATCATATATACTCAAGTTCTGTATATCCTAATTATGGATTTATAATTAAACGAGAAAACTTACATACATCATCGAGTAGATTTTCAATATTTGACCCAACCACAGCAACAGGTTCGGCAGAGGGTGATGCAACCCAATTAGGACATTTAAGATTTTTCTCAAGAGAAACAAATACAATCTTTCCACCTAAGTTAGAAGTTGAATGGGATGATTCAAGTTTTTCAACAGGAAGTTTATCAGCATTGAGTTCAACCGATTTAGAAAATCTAACAATTTATTTCAAAGGTTTACGAGATGAGTATAAACAAAAATCAAAAGTAAAATTTAGATTAGTTGGTAGAGAATTATATCCTACTCGTGGATTTGATACCACACCAGCAGCATTGACTGTTAAGTATCTACCGAGTGGTAGTACGGCTATCAATCAAGGTACTTATTATTCAGTAGTTGATGCTTTAACCGAAGATGTGATTGTACCATTTGGAACAGGCTCTATTGTGAGTTGTGATTCTACAGGTAATTATTTTAACTTATGGATGGATGGGTTTATGCCAGAGAGACATTATAAGTTTCAAATAAAAGTAGTAAGTGGAAGTGGAGCAGATGAAACTTCCCAAGTTTATGATGATGGATTTGAATTTAAAGTGGTGAGGTAAAATGCCATACACAATTAAAAGAGCTAGAAAAAAAGATTTCTATAAAAATGTTCAAGATGCAGATGAACAAAAACATTTGAAAAAAGTAGAAGAGGAAAGAAAGAGAGCACAGATATCTGGTTCAGCACTTGATGCTACCGACCCACTAAGGGATGAAAGAGGATATTTGTTATCATATGAAGACCCTGAAAATGTTAGAAATGATGGAACACCAGTTTCACTTGAAGAAGATTATCAATATGTAAGATTATCAGTTACACAAAAATCATCTAATACAAGTTTGTTTGAAAAATACTTAGGAGAGAAATCTGAATTTACAGAATTTACTGATGAAGAAACTGTAGCAGAATCAGAAACACCTACAGCAGAAGAATTACAAAGATTGAGAGATACACTAAAAAATGAGATTGATGCTCAAGTAACACTAAACCAAGATTTAGAAACAGAGATTGGAAATTTACAAGCAAGAATAGTGGAGTTAAATGACTAATGTTAACATACGGATTAACACAAAAAGATAAAGAACAATTAGAAATCAAAAAAAATCTGTATACAGGTTTTGGAAGAGATGGTCGTGATTATATTCATTTGTATGTTTATCAATCTGATACGCCTGATGTTGATGATAATGATGTATTGATAAAAGATGAAATCTTTCCATTAGATGTTGTTGAGTTCCAAGATGATAAAACAATGGATTTAGATATTGGTACTCATCTTCGTGCCATGGGTTTTGAGAGTGGAACACATAAAGTAAAATATCTTTTTCTAAGAAGATTGGCTGGTAAAGATGAAGTTGTATTTGTAAATGAAGATGGTGAGATACATACCAATAGAGTTCAAACAAAAGTTATCAACGGAAAAACAAGATACTATGCTACCAAGAAATTTGGTAAAAGTCAATCAAGACAACAATTAAAAGAAATATTTCCTAAAGATTTAAAATATGTAATAAAGAAAATATCAGGTGATAGAACTGAATTAGAAGTTGATTGTCAAGAAATAAATAATAATATTTACAAGAAAAATTTTAGAGAAATAAACAAGATAATAAATTATACACCAACAACATTAGTAAATGATTCTAATACAGGTACTATCAGATTTGATTTAACAGACCCTACTATACTGATTGCTAATTTAGATAAGAATGATAGAGGATTTACTGATTCTATGGTGGGTGGTGAAATAACTATAAAGGGTGTTTATTCAATCACAAGTGACCAATTAGTTATACCAGAGATTCCACCAATAGATTTATCTGAACCATTATTCACACCACAAGAATTTGAACCTACTAATAATATACTTGAGAGGGTAGTATCAAATGACCCACCATCTATTCCTGAATTGGTAGATGAAAAGATACAAGATTATGAAGATGGAAACTATGATAATGATAGATATGGTAGTGTTTGTTTTCATGGAGATACAAGAGTTAAATTAAGTAACAATCGTTCTGTACCAATCAAAATGATTAGACCAGGTATGAAAGTTAAAACCGAACAAGGTTATGCAAAAGTTCTTAAAGTAGTTAAAGATGGAAGACCTGATGGTGAAAGATTAGTAAAGTTTGGTAGGTTGATTACTACAGATAACCATCCGATAAAATATCGTGGTCAATGGTACATGGCAAAAGAAGTTGGAAAATTATTTCAATCAAAATCATTAGAGGTATGGAATCTTATATTAGATAAACACCACACAATATATGCTAACAATGTTGTTAGTGCTACACTTGGTAAGTGGGATAGTATAGAACAATTCTTATATCAGAAAAATCATCGTATCAATATGTTAAGAGCACAAGATGAAGATTATGGTGGAGATGGTGGAGTCGGTGGAGGCGGAGGTGGTTCTTCAAGTGGTGAGGGTGATAGTCCAGGTACTACCATTCCTACAAGAGAATCAATACCAAATTCAAATGCCTATCAATCTGATAATGAAATTATAGTAGATGATATTGTACCAAGTGTTACTCGTGAGTTCTTAGAAGCTAATTTTGCGGTATCAAGACAATTACCAAATCCTGTTCCACCACCACCACCAGCTACAATCATACCTATAGATTATAAGGCTAGAATCGTTGAGGTATTAGATTTTAACAGAGTGAGAGTGGATATAAGTTATGAACAAGGTGCTAATAATACAGACCATAGTGGTGAGGATACTTCGAAAGATATATATCAAGAGTTCATGGTTCAGTTTACAAAATCACAAATAAAAAGATTGAATTCTTATTTAGTTATAAATGGTACTTATAATCTAATCACTAACATAAAAGATAATCCAAATGGTACTTCTCGTTTTATAAAAGTGTATTCACCAATTATTGATGAGATTGAGGAAATGGATTTATGTTACTTTGTAGATGAGAAAATGGAACCATACAGAGATATCGTTGAATTAGTACCATTTGTAGAAGAGGAAGAAGAAGTATTATTTTTGAGGTTACCAGATTTTAATTCTGTTAACAATCCAATCAATATGAGGTCTACTAACTTTAATAATTTTGACCAATTGGTTGGAAGTGATACTACCGTATCACAAGATATACAAAACAAAGTACTATCACAAAGTTTATTAGATGTACAAGTTAATGTAGATTACACAAAAAGAACTGATGCTATTGATGAGTTCGAACCAGATTTTGGTTTTGGTAATTTTGTAACCTTTGGTAGTGCTGAAAAGAGAATAAATAATTTTAAAAAGAAATTAGAGTTAATACAAACTTATACTTCTTCAAGTTTAGCATTAAATAATGTTACTGGTTCGGCGAGAACAAGAACTGAGTTTGATAATAAAAAGAGAAGAGTAATAAATTCATTTGACCCTTATGAACATTTTTTATATTTTGAAAGTGCATCAGCGGCATCAAGTTCAATCGGTGAATTCTATGATGCAAGTTGGCCAAAAGATAATTCTACCGAACCATATATTGTATCACATACAAGTAGTTCAGTAGCTACAACATGGTACAATACTTGGACGGGATATGCTAAAAGTTATGATAGATTGAATCGTGAAAGATTGGTAAATAACTTACCACTTCATGTTACTGCTGATACAGAGAATAACTTCTTTTTAGATTTTATGGATATGATTGGTCAACAATTTGATGAGATATTTGTTTACACAAGACACTTTACTGATATCAATGAAAGAACAAGTAAATTAAGTGAGGGTATTTCTAAAGATATCGTAAGAGAAGTTGCAAAATCTGTAGGGATAGATGTAGTGAATGGTAATGATTTATTAATTTTACCACAATACCTTTTAGGTAAAGATTCTGATGGTACAGATTTATTTGAAACACCACAAGAAAAAGTAACAGAAGAAATATGGAAAAGAATACTTGCTAATACACCATTCTTCTTAAAAACAAAAGGAACGATAAGAGCTCTAAAAGGATTGATGAATTGTTATGGTATACCAAGTTCAATACTTAGAGTTCGTGAGTATGGTGGACCCGATAAAGGAACAAGAGTTAGTTTCGAAATAAAAAGAAAGTTTACTTATGCATTAGATTTTAAATCAAATGAGTATTTACGATTGCCTTGGAAAGATGATTCTAATTCAATGAAACCACAAACCGTTGAGTTTAGATTTAGAAGTCCTATATCAAAAGACCAAGTGTTAGTACACAAAGGTAGTGGTAATGATAGTTGGGCAATACAATTACAAGATAACGGACAAACTGATAATTTTGGTTTCTTACAATTTGCACTTAGTTCTTCTATAGGTGTTACACGAATTTCATCATCACTACAACCATTTTATAATGATGATATGTGGAGTGTGATGTTAACAAGAAAATCTTCAAGTGGAGCAGATTTAACAGCAGATACTCATACACAAAAAATTAAATATGAATTAACTACAAAACAATATGATGCCACACGAGAAGTAATTTTATATCAAACAAGTCAAAGTGTAGTATTGGATGGTAGTACATCAGCCAATGCTTATAACAATGGTTTTGTTACAGATGGTGATGTTATATTAGGTGGTAGTGGTAGTTCAGGATACTTTACAGATTTTAGTGGTTCTATGATGGAGTTCAGATTATGGAGTGAACCATTATCACAAAGTTCATTTGATAATCATGTAAGAGCACCAAAATCTTATAATGGAAACACTACATCATCATACTATGATAATTTACTTTTTAGGGCTGAATTAAATAATAATGTTAATTTACAAACATTCCCAAGTGCTTCACAAGATACATCAAATGCTAAGTTGTATCACACGAGTGCAAGTGCTCATGATTTTACAGGTAACAATTTTAGAAGTATTGTAGATAAAGAACAATTGAAAGTTCCTAATCTTGGGCCTCAAAGAAGAAATGCTACAAAGATTAGAATTGAAGATACAACATTGAGTGGCCCACTTTCATCTAATATTAGAAGAGAGAAATCATCACAAGATTTTGCACCTGTAGATAGTAATAAGTTGGGAGTTTATTTTTCACCAACGGATATTGTGAATGAAGATATCATTTATAGTATAGCTAACTTTGATTTTGATAATCAAGTTGGTGACCCAAGAGACCAATACAAATTATCTTACAGAGGATTAACATACTCACAAAATCAATATTGGAAAAAGTATGATAGAACAAATAACTTTTGGGATTATATGAGAATCATAAATTTTTATGATAATAGTTTATGGACACAATTAAGAAACTTAACACCAGCAAGAGCAAATACTACATTAGGTTTATTAATAGAACCAAACATTTTAGAAAGAAGTAAAGAAATAGTTGGACAACCACCTGAGTTTACAAATGATTATTTTGAAAATGCTGGACACTTTGATTTTGGTTTACAAATTACAGATAGAGTAAGTGGTTCTTCTGTACCATTTGCATTTAGTGGTGAGTTTAAAATGTTCGGACAAGGTATCACTAATACAAAAGATGGTACAATAAATTTACATAATACTGAGAGTGGTTCACTTGGTAACTTAGGTTTACCATCATTGGTACACTTAAATGAAATAAATCCAAGAAGTGAATTCAGTACAACATATGCTACTGCAAGTATCACATTTGGTGGAACCAATACAGAATTTACCGAGACGGTACAACCCTTTATCAGTAGTTCAAGAATATCTGAACACAATGAGATAAAGAGGATGATTTATACAAGTTCATTAGATGCTCTAACTGATACACCATTTAGTTCATCATTCGAACCTGCTGAGTTTCAGAGTATGGCTTACGAATCAAACTTGTTTAGATTATTTTATAAAGGACAATTATTAACAAAAGATAATACAATAGATGGAAAAGACCCTGTTGAGATAACTATAACTTCACCTACTAAACTTGTTACACAAGAACCAGGTGAATCAAAACTTAAAGTGGAATAAAACTTGAGTAAGTATATATTTATCTATGAGGTTTTCCATCTCAAATAAATCAATTAGGAGTAAAAAATGGGATTTCTAAATAATACAAGCGTAACCGTAGATGCCGTTCTTACCAAAAAAGGTCGAGAATTGTTGGCGAGAGGGCAAGACGAGTTCAAAATCACAAAGTTTGCGTTAGCAGATGATGAGATTGATTACAGTTTGTGGGATGTCGCACACCCAAATGGTTCAAACTTTTATGGTGCTGTGATTGAGAATATGCCTCTATTGGAAGCTTTTGTTGATGAGAACCAAGTGATGAGATATAAGTTAGTATCCTTACCTAAGAATACTGCTAAACTTCCAATACTTGAAGTTCCATCACCAACATTAAGTTTCAATGGGCCTGGTATTACACAAACCATCACACCAAATACAAGAAATGGTAGTGATAATGAAAGTGGGTATAATTTTATATTACACGATGCAACAATAGCAAATTTAACACCTGTTATTGTGGCTAAGAAAGATAGACCTAAAAGGAAAAATGTTCGTAGACGAGGTGGTATTGATGAGAGTATTCTCAGTGCAGTACGACGAGGTGGAGCAGGAGCAGCTTTAGGTACTTTTAATGCAGGTGCTGGTAGGAGTGTTATACCACAACCTTTACTTGATGAAGATTTCTTAATTGCAAAAGAGATTGAAGATTTACAAGTAAACACAGGTGCAACTACTCCTGTATTCGTTAACGAAGAGGAAAGAAAAAGGTCTATTACCTTAACAGGTAAATCAGTTAACCTTGTTTCTCGTTCAGTAACTACAGATACTTCAACAAATGTAACGGTAGTTGGTTTAGATAGTGGGGCTACATTTAATGTGGCAGTTACTGTTAAGGCTGACCCAAGTAGATTATAAGGAGTAGAAAATGTCAGTATTTACAAGATTCGATTTTGATAACGATGTAGTAGAAAATCAAAGAACTAAAGTATCAAGTGGTATCTTTAGTGGTGGTTCAGTAACTCTAAATACTTATTTTAGTTCATCAACCGCTGGTTCAGTAAGTGCATCTTTCGTAAGTGTATTTAACAAGGCTACTTCAGATGCAACAGCAGAAGTTCAGTTTGATATTGGATATGCTAATGTAGATGGAAGTGGTTCTGCTGGTAACACTACTAAGTTGAACACAGGTGGTAGACAATCTGCCGCTATGTATAGTCAATTTAGAAATGTATTGTTAGCACCAGATACACAAAGATTTACATTTACAGGAGCTTCTTCAGGTTCAAATGATTTCTACTTTATTACTTTCAACAGAGCAAGAATGAGAGAAAAGATTGACCCAGGCAATTGGGAATTAGTATTAGGTTCAGCTAATTTAAAACTAATTGATGATAGTGGAGCTTCAAACAATCCAACTGTTAATGAGGGTGGAAGAGTATTTAATATTGTTTCAGGTTCATTAGAAACAGGTGTAGGAGTTGTTAACACAGCAGCTACATCACAACCAGGTGGATGTTTTGGTTCATTCTTTCCAGATTTAGGAATAATATTATTAGATGCTTCTCAATTAGATGCAAGTGCCTCATTAGGTACTGGTAGAAGTGCAGATACATTTGATAATAACAATGCTAAGTTCTTTCAGAGTTTATCTGATGGTGGAAAGTTCCAAGTTCGTAGAGAAGAAGAAATTAGTTCTACTAACTTTTTCTGTAGGGTGAATAACAAAAGGTATAACTTTAGTTCTAACCCAACATACTTTACAGGTTCAGATGGAAGTTTCGTACAACCAACATATTTTAAAGACCCTAAAGTTTATATTACAACTGTAGGACTTTATAATGATGATAACGAATTATTAGCAGTTGCTAAATTAAGTAAACCAATTTTGAAATCATATTCAAGGGAAGCTATCATTAAGGTTAAACTTGACTTCTAAGGGAAACCGAAATGTTAAAAAACATTGACCCATCAAATAAGTCAATAAAACCATTTAAAGTTTTTAAAGATTTCACTCTCACAAATATTGATAGTGGGAGTGGACACTTTGCTTTGAAAGCAGAGAGTGGTTCTATTCTTAACTTCCAAACAGGTTCAGCCGCATCACAATCTTTCGGTGAGTATATCCCAAGTGCCAGTAAATTTAGTATGGGAACTTTCTATAGTTTACCTACTTGGCACTCTGTAAATCAGTTGTACTACAAGAGAAAGAATGAACCTTTCGGAAACTTTGGTAAAAATGATTCTAATAAAATGAATCGTGAACTAAACTCGACCGCCAGAGTATTTACAATCCCACGAAACTTATTTGGTGAACAAGTTAAACCTGGTAGTATTGAATTAAATGTTACCATCTCTGGTGTAACATATACATTAAAAGATGATGGTGATGGTAACATTTATGATTTCGCTCACTCTGCAAGTTTTGCAGCATTCAAATCAAGTTCGTTTAATCGGGCTCAAGGTGTTGAATCAAATGGAAGTGGTAGTGAGGTTGGAAATGTTATTTATGAACATGGTCAAATTATAATTACTGATACAGGTTCATATTCAGAAGCAGGTACAAGTACAGGTCATACATTGAAGTATAAAGCAACACAAACAATATATGAACACGAGTATCTTGTAGAAATAGAACCAAATGAATTTAACAGAACTACTAATATAAGTGCAACACAAGATAGAAGTGGTAGTTTAACTATAGCAGAGGGAAGTGTTAATATCAGTAACTTCTTCCCACCTGGTGACCAACCGACTGGAGCTGGTACAGGTAGTTTCAAAACTTCATACAATGCCGCACAACGATATGAGGGGTTCGTAACTCATTCCGAGTTCAGACCTTATGTTACTACAGTTGGTTTGTATAACGATAGTGATGAGTTGATGGCGATAGGAAAGATTGCAAAACCAATAAAATTAAGTAACGATGTTACCACAACAATCGTTGTAAGGTTTGATATATAACACATAACCAACAAATTATTTTTTATATATATTATATTTATTATTGAACTAAATTAAGGCTACACCATACCCGTATGTTCAAGCGGGACGATTATAAACAACATATAAAGGAAAATACTCATGAAGAGGATTTTAAATTGGCTCTTTTTATTGGGCTTTGTCGGAATGGCCACCGCCCAAGAACCAATTATTAGAGTTAAACAAATAGGGAATTGGTCTACACCAGCGATGTGGTGGAAAGGCTCGGTTACACAAGATTTAGATGATTTCTTGGCACAAGATGTATCTAAACCAGCTGAAGATAATAATAACTTCGATATTTGGAGAGATAAAGTATTGGAGATGGAAGTTACTTTGGATGATAAAGGTGCAGATGTTACGACATTCAGAATAGATATTGCATTTGATAATGATTTAATTACTTGGGTAGAATCAGGTGAAACTTCAGTTAACGCTTGGAGTCAAGGTGAATCACGAGTAATCAAAGGTTCACATATTTCAGGTTGGACTGAGGGTGATGAAAGTTCAAATGCGGATTATTCTTTCGAAGTAGTTCATTATACAAATGTAGGATATCAAGATTCATTGGCGGCCACAGGTAATTTGATTGAAGAATCTATATCAGATGATAGATATGATTGGTTAAGAATAACAATGGTATCACATGGAGTTGATGGTAATTCAGATGGAACACCAGATAAAACATTTGGTGGTGGTAATGGAGTACAAAAACAATTATTAAAATTTAAATTTAAAATAAATGATGTGGTGGATAACTTTGCACCTAAATCATTCAGAGTTGCAACTCAGTATGATGGAGCAGAGGGATACTACACATATGTTTCAGATGAATATCTTTTAGATTACAAAGTTTACATAGATGGTAATTGGGGTGATACATATGCAGGAGAAAGAACTTACAATGGTGCTGCTCGTGGTGATATCACACTACATCCTAAACTTGTAGATATTGAGGGATACTTTAGATATATTGGTGAATGGAATGATACCGATAAAGATGGAACAAAAGATACTAATGAAGAATACTCAAGAAACAAATATGCTATGTGGAAAGTTATCTTCGAGTTAGATGAAAGTAATCCAGATGAGTTTACGAATTGGTTGAATCTTCGTGATATTAATTATCCATCAAGTTTAACTGATGAGGGAACTACTGATGATGTTATGGGTACTTATGATGAGTATGGAACAAATGCATTAGGGTATCAACATATGAGATACTATGAACAAAATGCAGGTTCAACATCAGACCAGAAAATTCAAAACGATGGATTCAATGGAGTATCTTTTTGGTATTGGACATATACAGATGATAAAGGATACTTTAATATTTCTTTACCACGAAACAATAGATATCGTGTATCTTTTTGGCCACCAGAAGCAGATGATGTGGTTGGTGACCATACTACTTATTTATTAGATAGAGATGCAATCACAAATATCAATGATGCTATTGCAGGATTTAATTTCCAATCAAATAAATTTGATAATGTAACTGATATTGAAATAGAATCACCAAGTGGTTATTTAATTGGTGATGTTGATGGAGATGATAGATATCAATTAAATGATGCATATTTTTTATGGGCATACACAAGTGGTGTGTTTGATACAGATTATACTCATACTAATGGAGAAACATATCAATCATGGGCAAGTATAGATAATTTAAAAACAGGTAATAATAATGAAACACTTAATTATTATCAGACTGTAAATGGAAGTGCAAGATTACAAAAAAGAGAATTCAGTATCTTTGTTGATGATGATTTAGCACAAGAAACTGCAGTACTAACTAAAGACCAAGGTGGTATTATTAGATTTAATCCATTGATGGATGATGTTCAGACAGGATTAGATACACTAAGTATTAAAATAGGTGCAGGTAGTTCTACATTTGGAAATGATGTAAATCCTGATTACTTATTTGATACTGATGATAATGATAAACAAGTTGATATTATTGGAACATCAAACGATTCTGATATTGGATATTATTTTACAGGTGATGTAAACCTAACAGGTACAAAAGTTGATAACGATGGAACTGCAATTACACCAGTTGTAGATGGAACAACATATTATCGTTGGGGTAGTGGAGACCCACCTGATACATGGGCAAGAATAGGTGGTGAACCTGGTAATGGTAATAGAAGTATGTCAGCAATGAAATCATTGATGACAGACCATGATGTAACATTATCATTTCCTGCTGATTCAACTGTAAGAGTACAGAGTGGTGAGATTATCGAAGTACCATTAAATATTACACCATCAGAGGGTATTAATATTGCTGGGTTTGAATTTGAAGTAGAGTTTAATGTAAATGAATTAACCTTTATTGATATGAAAACTGGTAACTTGCCAGGGCCTTGGATGACCTATGTAAATGTAGGTGAAGTTGAAGCAGGATGGCAAAGAGTTAGATTTGGTGGATTTGATTACTCACCAGGTAATGCTCCTACTAACTATTGGGTTACTCAACAAATGAATGCATTAAAGTTAATGTTCAGAGCGGAGTTTCCTGATGAGGAGTGGAGTGAGGCTCCTATTAGATTCGTTGGTAAATATGCAGCGGGTAATCCAAATGGTGATGATTTAAGAATGGAGAGAGAAAGTGGTAAGGTAATGGTATGGAATAAGTATTGGGCATTCGGTGGTGGAGAACCAGGTGAAGAGGATATAACTTATAACTATCCAAATCCATTTAAAGAAAATACTAAATTTCAATTCTTCTTAGATGAAATGGAACAAGTAAAAATTTACATATTAAATTCCAATGGACAATACATTGGAACATTATTAGATGAAGTAGTTGATGCTGGAATACACACATTTGATTTCACTAACCAACCAAGTGTTTGGTTACCTGAAGTGAGTGTGTATGAGAATCATAAAACTTTAGAACCAGGTGTTTACATATTTGTTTTACAAACTGATGATAGAATCAAAGCAAATAAATTTACGGTGGTTAAATAATGGAAACGATAAAATTTTTTGGATTATTATTTTTAATATTACCTGCAGGGTTTTATACTCTAAAGGGAATACTTTGGGTATCTGAAAAATTGGAGAAGAAACAATGAAAAATATATTAATGGGATTATTAATGATTGGTACTTTGTTTGGACAAGTAAATAGTGTCCTTACAATTTCACCTACTACAAGTGAAACAATATTGGGTAACCAATCACTTGCA
>MDTD01166554.1_pt1 | contig 15183 bp, 11 predicted proteins | sample 811221 | NCBI WGS metagenome assembly MDTD01 (sample SAMN05326646, study PRJNA326480) | marine metagenome | isolation source: seawater | place: Pacific Ocean: South West | collected 2011
AACAATAAAACGTTTAGGCTGTTTTTTCTTGTTTTTCTTGTTTTCCAACGTGGTTTATGTCTTTTATGACTGCGCCCATACTACAAGACCCTGTGAAAGAAGCCCCTGGTTCAATGGCTAATTTATTGGTTACTATGTCGCCGTCAAGCTTAGCTGTTGATTTTAAAACCAAAAGCTCTGTAACCGAAACAGATCCCTTAAGCTCTCCAGAGACATCTGCGTTTGAAGCATTAATGTTACCCTCTACCATTCCGGTTGAGCCAATTACGACTTTTCCCTTTGTGTTAATTGCACCAGATAAGGTGCCGTCTACCCTAATGTCGCCAGAAGAAGTAACTTCGCCAACTATATTTGTTCCTACGCCTATTAAATTTACTACCCCCGAGTTATCATGTGGTTTTGCCATATTTTTTTCTTTTTGTGAAAACATTAAATATTTGTTTTTGGTTACACAAATATAACAAAAACTTGATTTCATTAATGTTTAAGATAGTATTGGGCAAAGGTTTTTTTATATCCGTTAATGTCTCGGTTTTTGAAAAATGTTGGAAAATTTGGGCTTGCGATAATAAAGGCGTCATAATTTTCACCAAAAACTCCTCGTACATCACCCTCAACAAAAGACTTATAATAGGACATTGCTCTGCTTTTGTTGGGGAACTCTCTTACTGTAATCATATATGTATGTTCATCGAAAAGCAGGTCGCTTACATTAAGTCTTTCTAGGCGATAGTATTCTGCATGATAATTAGAAAATGTCGACTTAGCAATCGACACCTCTAAATCGAACTCTTTAAATAAGAGGATAAAATAATGCCCTGCATTTGGCTTATAAAGATATGTAGGCTCGGTTGTTTTTGTGCTTGACACCTCTGTTTCCTGCTGTTGTAAATAATATAATATTTCTTTTGCAGATTTAGAAACGCTGTGCTGTGGGTATTTTTTTTCAATAAGTGATAGCGCTCCAATGTATTCTTTCTTAGTCATTCGGCTTGCTTTTGCAATGGTTTTCAAAAGCTCAAAATCTGGAAATAAAAAGTTAGACTGGTTATTTTGATTAATAAAATCACACAAAGATATACAGTCCTCAAAGCGGGAATCTACATATAACTGGTAGGCTTTTTCGTATTGTTGATTTAGTTCCCCATTTAATTGGCTTAACTTGTCAGCATAGTCTGGGTTATGGATTAGTTTGGCGTAATCGCTATTAGGGAATTCTTCAATCAATAGGTTCTTATATTCGCTTGCTTCCAAGATGTTATCTAAATCCTTGTTTAACCTATACAACAAATATAATACGGTTGGTCTGTTCGTGTTTTTTGGAAAGCGTTCGTTTAATTTTTTAAATGTTTTAATAGATTGTGAAAGGTCAAACAGCTTTTCCTTATAAACAAGACCCGCATTAAAATATGCTGAAACTATTTTGTTATTTGATTCGCTTATATCCTCGATGGTCAATGGCAGCTCTCTTAAATATGACTCTCTGCTTTTGGGATCAAAGTTTTTTTCAACGGAGGAGTCAGCAACAGCCCCCTCAACTGATGTTGTTGTTTTATCTGATCTTCTCCAGTCGTCTTCTAGTTTTCTGTTTCCCCATTTTCTAGAAAAATCTGAAAGACCAAAGCTTAATGTGTTAGGGTTATCGAAGTACCAACCGCCCCCTCTGTTTTGGTTCATTCTATTAAAGCTGTTGTTTTTTATTGGATCATTAAAAAAATTATTCTCCAGCCTTCTTGAGTTTTCTAGTTGCCTTTGCTGTTTCTCTTTCTCCTCAACCTTTTGAATAATTTTATCAATAAAAGCCAGTCTTTCATTTTCTGGCATAAGGGCTACGCGCTGTATACTGTCTTGATGCTGAATGATATTAAGGTTGGTTATTAGCTCTGTAAGGGTCTTTTGTCTATTAGAAGCCAACTCAAACTTGGCGTTATTAGCGCTCATAAAGGCTACCGCTGTATCGTAATACGCCTGAGAGTTTCTATAGTTTTGTTGGGTGTAATAAATGTCTGCCAAAACATGGCTTGACAGCGCTTTTTGAGCATCATTATTGATGCTTGTGGCTACGGATTTAGCGTAAAAAGAGCTTGCCTCCTTAATTTTGCCTTGTCGGTTAGATAGTTCCGCTAAACCAAAGTATATAACATCTAAAAACTCTTTGTTTTTGTCATCTTTTAACATCTTTAGTAGTTCGCCTTCAATTTGTTCCGATCCTATTGAAGAGGTATTAAAAGAGCGTGCTCTATTAATTTTTGAGTTAAATGTCATTTCATATTCCGGACTAATACGAATAACCTTAGAAAAATTATCAGTTGCAGCAGAATAATTTTTTTGGCTAAAATGAAGCTGCGCCAAAATGTATAAATAGCGTGCTTTTTCTCTTTTTTTGTTGACTAGAGATATTGCCTCTAATAATTCGCTGAACGCAGGGTCATAGTTTTTTTGTTTTATATAATAGTGGGCAACCGCCAAAGCAAGATCTTTGTTTAATTTTACAGGAAATTTTTCGTCAGAAAGCACGTCTTCTAAAACGAGTTCAGCAGAACTGAATTCCATAGTTTCCGTAAACGCTTTAACAAGCCATATTTTTGCCTCATAAGAAGAGTTTAGGCCTTCAAACTGTCGATTAACTAAACGAAATGCCTCTATAGACTTTATATATTCTTTTTTATAAAAATAAGCCTTTCCAATAAGTAGGTAACAATCGTCAATCCAGCTGTTATACTCTTGACCTTTTATTAGCATTGAATGCTTGCTAATTGCTAAAGCACATTTTTTAAGCGCTTTGTCCAATTGGGGGGCAACAGACTGCGCGTCTTTTTCTGTGCCTAAAGGATATATAGTTAAGAGCTCATTAAAGTCGTCCTTATGTGTGCTTTCAATTTTATTTACAGCAGAATTAAAGCTTTGAAGGGCGTTAAAATACCAATTATATCTTGTTGTTGTCTTGTGATAAGCCTTGTTTAAAAATCTATTCTTTGTAGTTTTGCAAGAACTAAAAATAAGCATGACAAATAAGAACAAAATTGTTTTTATTAATACTGTTGATTTGGCGAACATAAAAGAAATAACTAATGTGCTGCAAAATTATTTTATTTTCTTGAATAAAAAACAAAAGGCTGTTAAGATAAATTTTTAAGATATTTGTATTGTTTATGTCGGATCACAAAAAAAATAATTCTTTTTTAAAAAGATGGAGGTTTAAGTATCGTTTTGTTATTTTAAATAGCGAGAGTTTTGAAGAGTATTTATCCTTCAATATCTCAAAGCTTAACCTTTTTATTTTGTCTTGTGTAATAACAACCTTTCTTATGCTTGGCACCGCTGTTGTAATTGCTTTTAGCCCTCTTAAGGAATATATACCTGGGTATACTAGCACAGAAATAAGAAGACAGGTGGTAGCTCTTAATGTGTTGTCTGACTCCTTAAGCAACGAGCTGTCTAATCGCGATACTTATCTTAAAAATATAAAAAATATAATTGAGGGTCGGGGTATTGACACAAGCTTAGCTCCAATAGCCCCTTCAAATACAGTGCAAGAAAATGCTGCTGTTGAAAAAGCACCCGAAGATTCGTTGTTAAGAATTCAAGTTGAGTCAGAAGAGAGGTTTAATTTTTTTGAATACACTAACGTTGACAATCAAAACATTGAAAAAATGTTGTTTTTTACTCCGGTTAAGGGGCTAATAACCCAATCTTTTAATGTTGATGAAAAACACTTCGGTGTTGATGTTGTTGCTAAAGAGAAAGAATTAATAAAGAGTGTACTTGACGGCGTGGTTGTTTTCGCTTCGTGGACATTTGAAACTGGTCATGTTATGGCAATACAGCACGAAAACAACCTTATATCGTTTTATAAGCACAACTCAGTTTTACTAAAAAAACAGGGAGAAACGGTTGAGGTTGGTGAGGCTGTTGCTATTATTGGCAATTCAGGAAAGTGGAGCACTGGGCCTCATTTGCACTTTGAGCTGTGGCACAAGAACAAGCCTGTTAATCCTGAACAATATATCTTATTTTAAACCATGGGAATAAAGTCTTTTTTTGGTGTTTTATATGCTCGCCTAATGGCACAACAAAATAAATTTTGGATAAAAAACCCTATAGAGGCTCAAAAAAAAGTTTTTAAAAATTTAATTTCTAAGGGGTCTAATACGTCTTTTGGAAAAGAACATGGCTTTAATAATATTGTTTCATATGAAGACTTTAAGTCTAGGGTTCCTGTAAGGGATTATGAGGGCCACAGGCATTATATTGAGTCTATTTTAAGTGGAAAAGAATCTGTTTTATGGCCGGGCCGACCTTTGTATTTCTGTAAAACATCAGGGACTACCTCAGGCGCCAAATATATTCCGATATCTAAGCAGTCTATGCCCTACCACCTAAAGTGTGCTAGAGATGCTATTTTAAGTTATATTAACGAAACTGGTTGTGGTGATTTTTTAAACGGCAAAAACATTTTTATACAGGGTAGTCCTAAACTAGATTACAGTAAGGGTTACCCTGTAGGCCGATTATCTGGAATTGTTGCCCACCACATTCCATGGTATTTAACTAAAGATAATAAGCCCTCATTTAAAACTAATTGTATTGATGATTGGGAAAAAAAAATAGACGCTATCATTGATGAAACTCTTTGCGAAAACATGACGTTGATAAGCGGTATTCCTCCTTGGGTACAAATGTACTTCGAAAGAATAGTTAAGAGAACAAATAAAAAAATAAAAGACGTTTTTCCCAACTATAGCCTGTTTATCTATGGGGGCGTAAACTTTGAGCCATATAAAAGTCGTTTCCTAGATTTGGTGGGGAAAAAAGTAGATGGTCTTGAGACGTACCCCGCCTCTGAAGGTTTTATTGCTTATCAAGACAAGCCTTCTTCTTCCGGCATGTTGCTTTGCGTTAATCATGGAATATTTTATGAGTTTATCGAGTCAAGCCAGTTTTTTGATGACAATCCAAAGAGGGTTTCTCTATCCGATGTTGTCTTGGGAAAAGATTATGTTATTATTTTAAGCACAAACGCTGGTTTGTGGGCGTATAACATAGGTGATGTGGTTAGGTTTGTTTCTGTTGCCCCATATCGTTTAGTGGTAAGCGGACGGATTAATCATTACACTTCGGCGTTTGGCGAGCATGTAATAGCAAAAGAAGTTGAAGAGGCAATGAAAGAAGCCATTATTAGTAATCCGGCTATTGTTGGTGAATTTCACGTAGCTCCAACAATAAACCCAAAAAAGGGATTGCCATACCACGAGTGGTTTATAGAGTTTAATCGCCCACCAAAAGACGAAAAGGCCTTTGCTAAAAAACTAAACGAAGCAATGGAGAAACAAAATAGCTATTATGAAGATTTAATTAAAGGAGGTGTATTAAAGTCTTTGGTAATATCAAAGGTTAAAAAGGGGGGCTTCTATAGTTATATGAAATCAACGGGTAAACTGGGCGGCCAAAACAAACCTCCTCGTTTATCAAATAATCGTAAAATTGCCAATTACTTAACCAAATTTTTAGATGGATAATAATAAGAAAAACATCGCTGTCCTAGGATCAACTGGTTCAATAGGAACTCAAGCTCTTGAAGTTATAGAATCAAACAAGGATATGTTTGGTGTTGAGGTGCTAACCGCTAATTCCAATCACAACTTACTAATAAAACAAGCAATAAGGCTTAAACCTAATGCTGTTGTTATTGTAGATGACGGAAAATACCAACAGGTCTTTGATGCACTCTCACCACTAGACATTAAAGTTTATTCTGGGGAAGATGCTTTAGGTCAAATTGTAGAAATGGAAAACATAGACATTGTCCTAACCGCGCTTGTTGGTTATTCTGGATTGAAACCCACAATAAACGCCATAAAAGCCAAGAAAAACATCGCTCTTGCAAACAAAGAAACTTTGGTGGTAGCAGGCGCATTAGTTACGGATTTAGCTAAAAAAAACGGTGTGAACATTTATCCTGTTGACTCTGAACATTCGGCTATATTCCAATGCTTAGTTGGTGAGTTTCATAATCCTATTGAAAAAATATACCTTACCGCATCGGGAGGGCCTTTTAGGGGCTGGACAAAAGATGAGTTGTTGGGCGTCACAAAAAAACAGGCCCTAAAACACCCAAACTGGGATATGGGCGCAAAAATTACTATTGACTCTGCTAGTCTAATGAACAAGGGGCTGGAGGTTATTGAGGCTAAATGGTTGTTTGGTTTAAAAAGCAACCAAATAGAGGTTATTGTTCATCCGCAGTCTATAGTTCACTCGATTGTGCAGTTTACTGACGGTTCTATGAAGGCTCAAATGGGACTGCCGGACATGAAGCTGCCCATACAGTACGCCCTAACCTACCCTGAAAGAAAGTCTTCGCGTTTTCCTCGTTTTAATTTTGTGGACTACCCTAGCTTAAGCTTTGAAAAAGCGGACACCAAAACATTTAAAAACTTAGATCTTGCTTACGACGCAATGAACAAAGGGGGCAATATGGCTTGTATTTTGAATGCCGCCAACGAAGTTGTTGTTGATGCTTTTTTGAATGATAAAATCGGCTTTTTAGAAATGTCTGATGTTATTGCTGATTGTATGGAAAAGAGTACTTTTGTACAAAATCCAACATTTGATGATTTTGTTTCTTCTGACGAAGAAAGTAGGGCTTTAGCTAACGCACTAATTAAATAAATGGAAATAATAATAAAAGCAGGACAGCTTCTTTTGAGCTTATCAATACTAGTGATTTTACATGAGCTTGGTCACTACATTCCCGCCAAAATATTTAAAGCTCGTGTAGAAAAGTTTTACCTTTTTTTTGACCCTTGGTTCTCGTTGTTTAAAAAGAAAATTGGCGACACTGTTTATGGTATAGGCTGGCTTCCTCTTGGCGGTTATGTTAAAATTTCTGGAATGATAGATGAGTCTATGGACAAAGAACAAATGAAAAAGCCCCCACAACCCTGGGAGTTTCGCTCTAAACCTGCCTGGCAAAGACTTATCATTATGGTTGGAGGCGTTGTTGTTAATTTTATTTTAGCCATAATTATATATTCGGCAGTTTTTTTTGTTTGGGGGAAGGCTACGCTTCCTATTGAAGAAATAAATAGACATGGGGTAGAGGTTACAAGTGTTGGCAAACAAATTGGTTTTAAAAATGGAGACAAATTAATTTCTGTAGAGAACGTGGCCGTTAGTGATTTTTCCGAATTTCGAAACAGTTTAATTTTAGAAATGCCTAGCTTTGTTCGTGTCAGTCGCAACGGAAATCTTATTGACATTCCCATAACAAAACAACATATAAAAACTCTTATTTCTAAAAAACAGAGCCACCTTTTGCCCAGAAGGTTCTTTGTGGTTGATAGTGTCCCCGCTAGCTCTAGTTCTTATGCTGTTTTTAGTAAAAATGATAGTTTGGTGGGCGCAAATGGTAGCAGATTAAAGTACGCTGATCAGTTTAAAGATGTTTTTTTAAAAAATGCTAGCTCACCTGTTTCTATTGAATTTTATAGAAACGGGAAGCTTTTAACAGACACTGTTATTCCTAACTCAAGTGGCCTAATTGGTGTTTATCAAAAGGCTAGTTTTGCCGCAAAATCTAGCCACGTATCTTTTGGGTTTTTTGAAAGCTTTTCTGTTGGACTGTTTCACTCTTTTGATGTTGGTTTAAAGTATTTAAAGCAGTTTAACCTTATTTTTGATAAAGAAATAAAGGGCTATGAGGGTGTTGGTGGTTTTATTTCTATTGGTAGCATCTTCCCAGAAATCTGGAACTGGCAGGCCTTTTGGATGTTAACTGCTTTTCTATCGATTATGCTTGGTGTTTTAAATTTATTGCCAATCCCCGCATTAGACGGAGGACATGTAATGTTTTTGCTATATGAAGTAATTACGCAAAGAAAGCCGAACGAAAAAGTAATGGAATTTGCACAAACTATTGGTATAATATTGCTGTTAGGGCTAGTATTATATGCAAACGGAAACGATATTTTTAAATTATTATCATAAATAAAATTAAAATAATGAATGAAACTTTTGGAATGAAAGAGGCTTTGAATGAGCTTGGCCTAAAGACAATAAACGATGGAAGCTCCACAGGAAAAAACTGTTTTTCTAGCGGAGAGCTTTTAGAATCTTACTCACCTGTTGACGGGAAGCTAATTGGTAAAGTAAGGAGTAGTAATAGTGATGATTATGAAAGAGTTGTATCGGCTGCTGTCTCTGCATTCAAAAATTGGAGAAAAATCCCCGCGCCAAAACGCGGCGAAGTAGTTCGTCAATTCGGTGAAAAGCTTAGAACACGCAAAAAAGCTTTAGGAAAGCTGGTTTCTTATGAAATGGGTAAATCTTATCAAGAAGGTTTGGGTGAAGTTCAAGAAATGATTGATATTTGTGATTTTGCGGTTGGATTATCTAGACAGCTACACGGTTTAACCATGCACTCTGAGCGCCCCGGACACAGGATGTATGAACAATATCACCCTTTAGGAGTAGTGGGCATTATATCTGCCTTCAATTTTCCAGTAGCTGTTTGGTGTTGGAACACCGCTTTAGCGTGGATAGCTGGTGACACTTGCGTGTGGAAAGGCTCTGAAAAAACGCCGCTATGCTCAGTGGCTTGTCAAAACCTAATTGCTGAGGTCTTAAAAGAAAACAATTTAGAAGATGGTATTTCTTGTATTATTACCGGTAATTACGAAATTGGCGAAATGATGACCCACGATAAGCGTATACCATTAATTTCAGCAACAGGCTCTTCAAGAATGGGCCAAATAGTAGGAGCGGCGGTTGCGAGTCGCTTTGGTAAGTCTCTGTTAGAGTTAGGTGGAAATAACGCCATTATAATCACACCAACTGCCGACCTAAAGATAGTTGTGCCTGGAGCTGTTTTCGGAGCAGTCGGAACATGTGGACAGCGTTGCACATCAACGAGGCGTTTAATTATTCATGAATCCGTTTATGATACCGTTAAATCATCTATAATTAACGCATACCAACAAATTAAAATTGGAAATCCTTTAGACGAAAAAAATCACGTTGGGCCGCTAATTGACAAAGATGCCGTAAAAATGTATCAAGAAGCATTAAATAAAGTAGTTAAAGAGGGTGGTAAAATCTTAGTTGATGGTGGTGTATTAGAGGGTTCTGGCTACGAAAGCGGATGTTATGTTAAACCTGCGATTGCTGAGGCAAACAATGATTTTGACATCGTTCAACACGAGACTTTTGCCCCCATACTATACTTAATCAAATATTCTGGTAATTTAGAGCGTGCTATTGAAATGCAAAACAATGTGCCACAGGGCCTATCATCTGCAATAATGACTTCTAATCTTAAAGATGCTGAAAAGTTTTTAGCCTCTTCTGGCTCTGATTGTGGTATTGCAAACGTAAACATTGGAACTTCAGGAGCTGAGATAGGCGGTGCTTTTGGCGGTGAAAAAGAAACTGGTGGCGGAAGAGAGTCTGGCTCTGATGCTTGGAAAATATATATGCGCCGTCAGACTAATACTATTAATTATTCTGACGAGTTACCACTTGCTCAAGGCATAAAATTCGACCTGTAATAAAACGTCGTATTTTTGTAAATTAACCAACTTGTCATATGCGTTTATTCTTTGTGCTTTCATTAGTATTGTTTAGTTTGGGGTCTTTTGCTCAAGATTCATCGAGCGATTCCAGTTTGTTAAAAAAAGCAGTGGTTGTCGATGCTTTTAAAAACAAACAGGTTATCAGCGCTCAAACCACGGTAATCCCCGATGGTCTTGATTTTACTATGATGTATCGTTTTGGAAAAATTGGTCTTGATAACAGGCTTTACAAAGACTTTTTAGGTTTTGATAGTCCGGCGAACATTCGATTTTCTTTGTCTTATGGTGTCACCGAAAGGCTTTACATTGGTGTTGGAAGAACTAAAATTGGTAAAACTATTGATATTGAGGGAAAGTACGTTTTTTTAAGACAGCTATCAGATAACAGCTCTCCTCTAAGTGTTGCAATTTTTAACAACACAGGAATAAATACTGAGCCTTTTAACGATTATGGTCCTAATGCTTTTTTCTCTGACAGTATAAGCCCTTTTAAAAGTATGTTTTCTCACCGAGTTATTTATACAACGGAACTCATCCTTTCAAGAAAGTTTAACGATAATTTGTCGCTACAACTTAGCCCGACGATGGTGTATAAAAACCTTGTTTTAGGCTTAGAAGAAGACCATTTTACATTTGTCCTACCGCTTAGCGGCCGTTTTCAACATTCATTTGGAGGCGCCTTTTTGTTTGAATATGCCCACAAAATAAACAACCGAACTATGTCTGCTCTAGACAACTCTTTTTCGTTTGGGCTTGAATTTGATGCTTCTGGACAAGTTTTTCAAATATTTATGAGTAATAGTTATTTTATAAGAGAAGCCAATATTTACACTCTTGATCCTTATGATTTTTATCAATCCCCAAATGAGTTTGTATTTGGCTTTAATATTCGAAGAACATGGTAGTTTTAAACAAAAAAAATATAAGGCCCCTGCTGTTGTTTTTTTGGTTAACCGCTAGTATTCTGGTGTCTTGTAGTAAAGATCGCCTAATTGATATTGAGCCCTATGTTTATCCTACAGAGTATTGGAAAAAAGATTCTTTGGTATACACTTTGTTGTTAGATACAACTGTTCTAAATCAGCAAGTAACTCCTTTCGGAATATCGTCACCTGACACTTTAAGCTTGTTTTATGAAACTCAAGAGTACTCTTTTACTTTTTTAGAAGAAAGCAAAGACAGTGTTTTTGTTGGGACAACCAGCGGACTATTTGAATTTAAATTAGACTCTTTGTTTTTGTATAATAATCAAGACACCCTGAGACAAAGGGTAATAATTAAAGCTGATTCTGTAATGATTTTGGAGTCTACTACGATAAGTGGTAATTACATAAGAAATTATAGTACCCACTACAGTCTTATAGATATTGATGCAAAAACACCAACAGTTAGCTTTCGTAATGACATCTATAACCCTATTTTTGAGAGTCGTTGTATGCCTTGTCACAGCTCAGACGGAGGACAAATAATTCTCGCTCCTGCTAGTGTTGCATATGACAACATGATTAACGGTGTTAGTAAAAATGATGGGGGTGTTGAGTTTATTAATATTTTACAGCCTGAGGAAAGTTATTTGTACCGCTTAGTGGCTGATGACAATGTTGAATATGTAATGCCCCCGGGCAACAATGATCTAACCCCGTTTGAAATTCAAACTATTTTAATATGGATTAGTCAAGGTGCACAAGACAATTAAATTGTATTGTTTCTATTCATTTTAAATTTTAGTATTTTTGTACCCTAATTTTTACCCAACTAATTTAATTACTATGAACAAAGTTTATTTAACTATACTTATACTGTTATTCGGCTATACATATTCTAATGCTCAATGTACTACCGAAAACTCAATTGAGTGTGAGTGTAAAAACTCAGATGAAATCGCATGTGATTTATTACCCGACATTACTGTTTCTTGGCAATGGGGTATAGGTGATTATCAAGAATATCCTCCTGGTGAAGGACTACAAGATGGAGAAATTAATTATCCAGACAATTGGTTTCAAATAACTCCTGAAATTGAGGCAATGGGAAGAATTAGAGTTGGCGCTAGAACTCCTAACATTGGTTCTGGGCCTCTTAACCTTAGGGGCGCTGACAAAGATGGTTACAGATGGATGATTTGTTATGACAGTGGCGTCGCTGATACATTTACGGTTTATGATCCTGATTGGAACGAACCAAGCTATTGCCCTGACGGTAGTTCTCCAAAACATATTTCTTGGCAGAGAATTTATCAAAAAAAGGCTGATGGAAGTATGGATTTTTATGAAGTTATGGTAGGCACCATGGAATATCACCCTACTCACGGGCACATGCATTTTGATGAATGGACAATTATGTCCCTTCGCATTCCAGACCCCAATAACATGGAAAACCCATTAGAATGGGAAATTGTTGGTAATGGTGCAAAAGTTGGTTTTTGTGTAATGGACCTTGGTAATTGTAGTAGTGAAAACGCCGGTTGTCGTGATGATGAGTCTGTTTATAATGAAGGAAATTTACTTTCACAAGATAATTTTCCTAACTATGGTCTTGGTGGTGGAGGCTATAATTGTAGCCCTGTTTCACAGGGTATTTCTGTTGGCTATAACGACACATATGGTTCTTATTTGGATGGTATGTTTTTAAATATTCCTTTAGGTACGTGTAATGGTGATTATGCTATCGTATTAGAAGTGCCACAAGTTATGGTTGAAGAGCGTTTAGATAACAACTATACGTGGTTTCCTGTTACTCTATCTCAACAAACCGGCGTTCCTGATGTTCCTGAAATTACAAGCTCTACTACAGGTTTAATTTGTGAAGGAGAGTCCGTTTTGCTTTCAATTGGAGCCCCAAACAATACTTCTGTTTTATGGTCTAATGGAGAAACATCAGAAACAATAGAAATTAATCAGTCAGGAACGTATTCTGTTACTGTAACTAGCGATGAATTTAGTTGTCCTACAACAAAAACTATTTCTATTTCAGCTATATCTAATCCGACAGTAGAGGAGATTACTGTTTGTAAAAACGAAAGCGCTGAACTAAGCGTTGAATCAGACTATAGTGTAACGTGGTATGATGAAGATTTAAATGTAGTTGGTTCAGGACAAAATTTTACTACTCCTATTCTTAACGAAAGCACCAATTATTATGTTACAAACAGCTACTTTGATAATAAGGTTGGTCCTGAAGAACATCAAGGAGACTCTGATTATAGCGGCGGTTCAAATGCTATTGGCTTTCTTTCTTTTGACGCTTTAAGTACATTTACACTAGAGACAGTAAGCGTGTATACTGAAGAGCCGGCAGAAAGGAAATTTATTTTAATAAATGAAGAAGGAGACGTAATTGCAGAACACACTGAGTTTATTGGTTTTTGTGCTGATGAACCCCAAGTGGTCACTTTAAATTTTAATGTTCCTGAAGGAAATAATTATCAAATTGGTACTGACGCTGTTTTTAATATTAATAGTGTTGGTGGTGAAAATCCGCAACTAAAAAGAACCGGAACCAATGGTGGTTTAACATATCCATATATTCTTGAAGGAAAGGTGTCAATAAATAAGTCTGTTTATTATGGTCAAGGAGTAAATGATAGTGGCGGTGACGACTACACTACATATTATTATTATTTATATGATTGGGTTATTTCTGTTGATCCAATCGAGTGTGACCCTGTATTTTTTCCTGTAACTGTTGAAGACTGTAGTTCTATAGAAGACATTTTAATAGACATGAGTGTTTATCCAAATCCTACAGAAGGAAAGGTTAAATTAAACCTTAGTTTGGAGACTGAAAGCAAGGTGGAAATATCGCTAAATAACTCTATTGGTCAAAAGGTATTTCACAAAGCATTTGGGTTTATATCTAAATTAGATAAATCATTTGACTGGTCTATGTTGCCAAAAGGCGTTTATTCTATTAACATAAAAATAAATAATCAACAGACTTTTGAAAAAATTGTTCTCCAATAAAATTTTAATACTATTTATAGTTTTACAATTAGAGCCCTTAGGGGCTCTTTTTGCGCAAGGAAATTGGCAAAACTTCACTACAGAAAATACTATTTTAGTTGATAATAAAATAAACGACATTCTAATTGTTGATGGTGTTAAGTGGATAGGTACGGGATGGGGCTTATATACATACGACAACACATCTTGGGTTGATTATACTGATATTCTTCCACATCCCTTAGTAAACTCTATTTCATTAGACAAGGAGGGTAATGTTTATGTTTGTACTTTAGGTGGTATTGCTGTATATAATGGAGTAATATGGGAAACCATTACTTCACAAAACAGTATTATTACTAGTCATGTTAATGAGGTGGTTTTCGACGATGACAATACTGCTTATATAGGTACTATTAATGGTTTATTTAAAATGATTAATGATGATATTTCAATTATACTTGATTCATCCTCTTTAGAACCATCTTTTATAAATGTCAGATGCTTAACTTTTAAGGGCGACTCTTTGTGTATTGGCACTATTAATGGTGGTTTAGCTTATTTGTTTAATGACACAATTAGTTGGTATAACTCTAATAATGGTCTAATAGATAACACCTCTACTGATATTTTAGTTGACAAGGAAAACTTATGGATAACTACTCCTTATGGCGGTTTAATCTCTCATTTATTGAGCGGTGATTTTTTGGTTTTTAACAGCGGTTTTTTTAATAATTGGCCTAGCAATAGTTTAAATACTATATACAAAGATGATAACTTGTTTTATATTGGAAGTAGTGGAGGTGGCTTTTTCTCTTTCAGTTATGAGTTTGGTGTTCAAAGTACAAACACCTTTAATACTGAAAATAGCGGTTTAATCAATAACTATGTTTTGTGTATAGAAAAAGATGAGTTAGGTTATTGGATTGGTACAGAAGGGGGATTAGTGTATTGGACTGATATTTCAGGTGTAAATGAGTCTTATCAAGATAATAAACCAACTTTTAATATCTTTAATAATATATTAACTTTTCCTTATAAGGGTGATATAACTATTTATTCTTTGGATGGAAAGCGTGTTTTTTCTGCTTATAACAAATCAAGTGTAAATTTATCTTTTCTGAATAGAGGTAGTTATGTTTCAGAATTTAATAACAGCCGTTCTATCTTAATTCTTAATTAATAAATATTTAACTTTAGTCTTTCGTCTCTATTAGCCAGCTCCCAAGCTGTTAAAAATATATATCTACTTATTTTTTCAACTTTTGGAAAGTGTATTTTTTCAATAGTGTCTGATGGTTTGTGATAGTCATCATGTACACCATTAAAATAAAATATTACAGGAATATTATTTTTAGCAAAATTATAATGATCTGAACGATAATAATACCTATTAGGGTCCTCTACATCATTATATCTATAATCCAATTCTAGATTAATATATTTATCATTTACTGATTCGCTAATATCATGCAGTTCTGTACTTAATCTATCTGAGCCTATTAAATACACATAATTTGGATTATCGTGATAGTCATCAATTCTGCCTATCATATCTACATTTAAATTTGCTATTGTATTTTCTAAAGGATAAATAGGGTTTTCAGCATAATATTTAGATCCTAACAACCCTTTTTCTTCAGCAGAAACCGGCATAATAAGTATACTTC
>MDTD01117257.1_pt1 | contig 15177 bp, 24 predicted proteins | sample 811221 | NCBI WGS metagenome assembly MDTD01 (sample SAMN05326646, study PRJNA326480) | marine metagenome | isolation source: seawater | place: Pacific Ocean: South West | collected 2011
TGTCGCAGAGATCAAATATGACCACCCTGTGATTGAAAAAATCTTAGGTCCAACATTCAACTTTGTTGTGTTTCAAGAACAGTTTATGTCTCTTGCTGTTGAACTCTCCGGATTTACACCTGGTGAGTCTGACAAGCTTCGCAAAACCCTAGTTAAGAAGTCACTCGACACGATGGGTAAGAAAGGCGGCGAACGCGAGGCCGCACGCAAGAAGTTTGTTGAAGGTGCCTATGAATTACATGGGATTGATCGAAGCATTACAGAAGCACTCTGGTCAACAATCGAAGCATTCTCTGTGTATGGCTTTAATAAGTCACATGCTGTGTCTTACGCAATCGATTCTTATTATGCAGCATGGCTTCACACCCATTACGAGAAAGAATGGCTAGCAACCATCCTGCAATCAGAGAACAACAGTCCGTCAGGACTTGCAAAAGCTATGGCAGAAATTAAGAGTTACGGTTTTCAATTTGCGCCCGCTGATATCAACCTATCAGGTGAAGAATGGACTTACTCTGAAGATGTTCAGGCTTTTGTTCCTCCGCTGTCATCAGTTAAGGGACTAGGCAACACGGCTATGGCAGAAATCTTAATGATGCGACCATACAGTTGTCTCGATGACTTGTTTTACGACGATGATGGTGTGTGGAAGCACTCGAAGGTCAATAAAACTGCCCTTTCTTCTTTATGTAAGATCGAAGCAATGTCGACACTAGACGAGCTAAAGACCGGAAAGGTAGAAAATCATCGTCAGCTTCTTGCTCTAATTACAGAAGAAAAGAACTATGACCTGCTTCGAAAAGGCAGGTTCGGTATGACAAAAACACAGGTTAAACGTGCCAACAAAAACAACGAAATATTAGTGCCAATAATCGAAAGACTAGTTGATCTTTACAAAGATTTGCCTGACTGGTCTAGGCACGACAAGATCGCCAACTATGTCGACATTACCTCTGGTGTCGACGCCGACTTAGTTTTTCCTCCTAGCTTAATGGAAAGAATTAGTAAGAAGAATATGGATTCTATTCATCAAATCGAGCCAGGCTCTAGAGGTATCGGCTGGCTTTGCGCTTCTGAGGTCATTCAGAAAAAGACAAAGAATGGAAAAGTATTCCATAGAATCAAAGCTATCAACAACGATTACAAAACAGTCTGGCTTAGAGTTTGGGGCAAACCATCTGACGCAATTATGCCTTACACAATTTGGGTTGCTGATGTTCATCACGATGAAAGCTGGGGCTATTCAACTAGTTGCTACAAAATGAGGAAGGTAGATGCATATGACTAAAAAAACAAAGTTTACAACAGACTTTTTAACTCTTGAGGGCCCTGATCTTTCTGGTAAAACTTCACTTTATCAAGCAATACACAAAGCTACAGACTTTAAGTGGAACATACAGGACAGGTCAACACTTTCTATGGTTTGTTTTGCTAGGCAATTTAATAGGCCTACCAAAGATCTAAGAAGGTTAATGGAAAAAGAGTATGCTAACCTTAACAATAGATCAATCATACTTTTGCCAAAGTTTGAAGTTCTTTCTAGAAGGTACAATGCCCGAGGCGATGAAGTCCAGAACTTAAATTCTTTAAGAAGGCTCCACGAAATCTTCTTAGATGAAGTCGAAAAAATAAAAAACTTACCTACTGTGATTGTAATTACAGAAGAGGTTCCTGTTGAAAGACTAACAAAAAATGTAGTAAAGTGGCTAACTAGCTTGGAACAAAGTGACATGTCAAGCATAGGCACGATTTTAGGAAATTTTGTATCTAGGAGTAGTCAAAACGAACACGTCGCAGAAATCAGCGCTTCTGGCCCTATTTACAAGCCAGAAAACAGCGCAATTCTAGATCATCCTGACGAAGGTCACTACTATCAGGAAATTATGTGGGATTTAGAGAATGTAATTAAAAAAGAGCTGCGCGGACTGAATCCATACCAAGCACCCCAGACTAGCACAAGTAGACGATTTTACTACTCATCTGACACATGTATTTCTTCTATTCATATGATGCCAAGAGGCGACACAATGAAATTTATGTGTTGCTTAAGATCTACAGACGCAGTACGAAATGGATCTATTGATCTGGAGTTCTTAGAGTACTTAGTCAACAGTCTTACTTTGAGCTATTTTAGTAATTGTAAATACTTTGACGCAAGAATAAGATTTAACAGTGCACATGTTAGAGAAGACCTACAGCTTTAGCTGCAAGAATATTTATAAAGGAGAAGTAATTACATGGGAGTCAGTCTGATGGGATCTAATCCAGATAAGTGCGCGTGGAGAGTCCAGCCACGCACAGAAAGTAAGCCATGGGGTGAAGAGACAAGGTGGTCTTCTTTGTCAACTCTAAAAGGCAAGATAATAACAATTAAAGAAGGAATGAGAACAAGCTTAAAATTTCATGTTCATAAAAACGAAGCTTTTTACGTCTTGTCCGGCAGAGTGAAATTTTACTTTGCAGACGAAGCCTGGCTTCACTTCAAAGGTGAAGACATGAACTGTGAAATTTTAGGCCCGGGCGACTCAGTTGCTGTTCAATCACATTGTGTGTATAGAATACAAGCAATTGATGATGCCAAAATTGTAGAAATATCAGACGGATCACAAGATCAATATGTTAGAATTGAAGACGATTTTGAGCGTCCGCTTTCTCAAGCTAAATACCCAAACAAGTTTAAAGAGTAGTACATGCAACCAGAGTTTACAGTTTATACCGGTCCTATGTTTGGATCTAAAACTACTAGAATGCTTTCCGTGTTAGAGAGAGCATCATATCAAAACAAAAAAGTTATCGCCTTCAAGCCAAAGATGGATGATAGATATGCAGAATCTGAGATCGTAACACACACCGGCTTAAAGTTTCCTGCCATAAATGTGAATACAGGCGCAGAAGTAGAAAGGCTGGCATCAAATCATGATGTCATAGGCGTAGATGAAGCATTCATGATAGACGGAATTTCAGACTCTCTTTTAAACTTGTACAAAAAAGGAAAAAGTATTGTAGTCTCTTCAATCCAAATTTCTGCTACCGGCCAGGTGTTTCAAGAAATTAAAGATATTCTGCCGTGGGCAACAAAGATAGAAATTTGCCCTGCTGTTTGTGTCAAGTCTGGTCATGACGCTTACTATACAGTCAAGAAATCAGATACTATGGGAGAAATTCAAGTAGGCGGTTCAGATATTTACGAGCCCAGGGCATGGTCTTGCACGCCCTTTGTCAACTTATCATTTGGAGAATAAAATGATAGAGCCCACATCAGTTAACTGTGTCATATATCACGCCGACTGCACAGACGGCTTCGGCGCAGCATATTCAGCATGGAAACAGCTAGGAAATAGAGCTGAATATCATGCCTGCAAGCACGGAACGCCTCCTCCAGACGTAAAAGGCAAGAATGTCGTTGTACTAGATTTTTCTTTTGGAAATTCAACAACTAAAAAAATGATCGAAGAATCCAACGCACTTTTGGTTATTGATCATCACAAGTCAGCAATGGTTGAGCTTCATGATATTTCAAATACACATTTTGATATGACTAAGTCTGGTGCAATGCTAGCCTGGGAATTTTTTCATCCGGGAAAAGAGCCTCCTAAGTTTATATCTTACATTCAAGATCGCGACCTTTGGAAGTGGGAGCTTCCATATTCTAAGGAGTTTGCAGCTGCATTTGACATGATACCTTTCGAGTTTGAAGAATTTGAAAAGTTTGAAGATGATTCTGTGTTTGATGACGCTGTTAAAAGAGGAAGTTATATTTTGGCTTACTCAAAAACTGTTGTTAAAAAAGTGTGCGAAAAAGCAACCCCGCGGAAAATGAGCGGTATGGATGTGATGGTTGTTAATGCTTCGCACTGGATGTCAGAAATCGGAGCCAGACTAGCGCCTGATTGCGACTTTGCCATGATATGGTATTGGGATCATGACTCTAAAGAGACTAAAGTAAGTTTAAGGGCTTTTCATGACACAGTTGATGTGTCTGAGATTGCTAAAAAGTACGGAGGGGGCGGCCACAAAAAAGCGTCGGGATTTCAACTTCCTAAAAATAAACATGTCGAAGATCTTTTTGATAAGCCCAAAGTTGCTAAGAAAAAGAAAGCTGCAGCCTCAAAGACAAAGACATCAAAAATCAAGGAAGAGTAATGTCATACCAGGGTTTTGTAAGACCTACAATTAGATTTTTTAAAGAGAACTTTGGTCCCGACTCTAATTTTATAAAATGTGAAACGCTAAGGGTACTAGAAATAGGTGTAGACAGAGGCCAGTCTACAATTCCAATTATTCAAAATTTGACTTCAAAGTGTTACAATGGAAGTTTTTATTTTGTCGGTGTCGATGTTCAAGTTCGGCCCGAGCTTCGAGCGACAATTGAACAATTTGAAAATATCACTTACATGCCTGGTGACAAAACACAACCTGCTAACAATGTTTTTATTATTGAACAAAACAGCTTGAAGTTTTTAGAGAAAACTCTGCCGGATTCTGGACGATTATTCGATCTTGTTTTTTTAGACGGCGACCACAACTACAAAACTGTAACAAAAGAATTGAGCATGCTGTCAAAAAAAATGTCGCTGATTGGGTGGATTGTAATCGATGATTTTAACAGTCGCTGGGCCGACCAAGACTTATACTATTCAGATCGTTCCGAATACAAAGAAAATACGAAAGCCACCCCAAGAGAGAACTCAGAAAAGCAAGGTGTTAGAACTGCTGTGCAAGACTTTATTCGATCGAATGAGAGATGGGAGATTTGGGACGATCACAGAGTCGACATGTGTATTCTTTACAGAAAAGATGTATATCAGCGTTTATCTCTGTATTCACCGACTGCTGAGGGCGCTATAAACCCTAGAGACCTCTTTTGGGTGCAAGAATTTCAGCCCACCTTTATTAAAAGAGTTTTACAACATACTGAAAGTGAGAAAAACCAAGATGAGACCAGACTGGGATGAAGTGTGGATGAGTACTGCTAAAATATTGTCTAGACGATCTTATGATCCGAGATTTCAGGTAGGCGCAATAGTTGTGACTGAAGACAATACACAAGTTTTGGCTGTAGGTTATAATGGAAACCACGCCGGCGGGCCAAATGAAGTAGAATCTTTAGAGCCTGGTCATAGCGGACTAATACACGCTGAGATTAACGCATTACTTAAGATGGATTATAACAACCCAAAAAACAAAATACTTTATGTAACTTTATCACCTTGCAAGATGTGTGCAAAAGCAATGGTAAACGCAGGAATAAGTAGAGTCGTGTACGACGAAGAGTATCGAGATACATCTGGTGTTGAAATTTTAATAAAAAGCGGGATCTTAGTTAAAAAATACAGCGATCTTTCTCAAGACGAGCAAGATAAGTAGTATTATACAGCTGTTGAAAACAGGAGATCGAGAACTTATGCCTAACAAACCAGAGACAGTTATACTTGAAAAAGTGGCCAACAAAGTCTACAGCAAGCTAAATCAAGAATCGAACATCAGAAACATGCTAGTTGAAAAGACACTATCCAATCTTTTAAATGAGCAGTTAGAGCAAGAAGAGGTAGAAGATATTGTAAAACTTTCTCAAGATGCCAAAAACGACATGGAGTCTCTAATTGATGAATTGACACCCTTGGGGTTTGATAACACAATTGATTATATGCAAGGTCTTGCCGAAGAGATTCCAGACAATCTAGACGCTTCCTCAATCGTTCTAAGAGATGACCCAAAAGAAACTGCAGAAGAAGTAGGAAAGGTAGTCGCCGCAATTAAAAAGACGAACTCAGTCAGAGACTCTGTCACTGATGCTTTGGTAAAAGTCTTGGGAGCATTAGAAAAAATTGAAGGGATTGACAATCAAGACAAAGAACAGTTTTTAAGCTCACTTGCTGGCGGTGGAGGCTTTCCATCTGAAGAAGACTTAAGAACAGGTGCAGAAAATGCATTTGTCCCGCCAGAAGAAGAAAAAGGAATATTTGGAAAAATTGCTAGTTTCTTTGGTTTTGGAGGAAATGATTTAACACCGTCAGAATTTTCTGATGACTTTCTTGGGGCAAAGTTAGGTGACTTGCAAGGAAAATTACAAGATTTTCAGGGAATGCAGTCTTCTAATCAACAAGATGCAGACGCAGCCGACAACCTTGCCGATGAAACTCAGAAAGATGTTGAAGCGTTAAGCAAAGGAGATGCATCAGTTCTTTCTCCCTTGTCCTCCGGAGGAAAAAGCGCTGAAGGCTCTGAGGCTGGCGAATCAGGCGAATCAGGCGCCCCCCAAAGCAAAGAAGAGCAAGAAGAGACCGATCAAGCCGCCGAGGAGAGCGCAGCAGCTGCTGCAGAAGCAGCAGAGAGTGCTGATATGTCACCATCTCAAGGGGCAGCCGACATTATTGACAAGTGGGCTTCTGCAGGAAAAACTCTTTCTAGAAATGTATCAAAGAAGCAGAGGACAGCACTAGGTGACTCTCTGTCTAGCGTGTTTGACAAGACAGCTGAGACTTTGGCATCAAATATTGACAAGGCAGTTGATAGCTGGCGAGAATCACAAAGAGTACTTCAGTCGCCTAACGTTTCAGACTTACAAATAAACATTCTTAAAAAGAATTTAGCTTCTTTTGTTTCGAATGTTATAACAACAGAGTCTATTAGAAGAAATAGGCCTCACGCTAAAATTGAGCTTGCCGGCAAAATGAAGATGTTTTTAGTCGAAACCACCGGCATGCATCTTCATCAAGCTCAGTCTCTTTCTAATGATGATCTTTTTCAAGAGTTTGTTTTTGCTTTTTGTGATCATTTCGAAGAAGGCAATTCACGCCCAGAAGTTTTAAACGAATCGGCTGAGAGATACGAAGAAGACAACGACATGTTAAAGTACAGACTACAAAAATTAGCAGGACTAAATTAATGAGTAAATTAACAGAAATTGATGTGCAAGACAAGGTAGGTAATATTGTAATTTCTCCTGACTTAAAAGTTCGACACAAAGACTCGCAATATGAGTACACTGTGGACGCTGTTATAGAAGACGAAAAAGGAGAACCAGTTGTCTTACTAAGAATGCCTGACGAGCCTAGAATCGACACCGAAGTTTCACCTCCAGACCCTGACCTAATGGCAGACCTTCAGACTGGAGAGGTTCTCTACGAAGTAGACCCATCAGTTGTCGTTTATGAACCTGAAAAAGACGATCTATCTGACAGTGATCTTCTTGCAGTCCCAAAAGAAGAGTTTGAAAAAGAATATGAGGTTAAGTAAAAATGTCTAATTTAAAAAAAGAAGTCAAAGACGTAATAAACAAAACATTGTCCGGAGTCCTGGAAGAATCTTACGTTGTTGAACCTAAGAAATTTGAAATAAGAACAGAAGCCCTGTCAGAAAAAGTTAAGCAGTCGCGACAAAAAGATTTCGAATCATTTGTTTCAGCTCTGAATGAAGTCAGTGCACTTTTAGACACAGCAGACCGAGATGGTGCTAACGAAAAAAGCAGTGAATTTAGAAGATTAAAGATCGATGAGGTCCACAACCTTAATGCATCTTTTTTGCGAGCACTTCACTTTGAAAACATCTCAGACTTAAACAGCTCCATAACAATGGACACTCTAAGCTTTTTAAGACTTGAAAGAGACTTTGGTTCGTTTGATCAGTGGCAAAAAGACTTTATAGCATGCGCAATGTCTTCTCGAGACGGCTACGCACTCACTGGCTACTGTCTTTTTACTAAGAGGTACATGAATTTTGTTATTGACACCGAAGGACTAAATGTGCCTATCGGAGTTTTGCCAATTGTAGTTCTAGACGTAGCAGAAGGTGCGTATGCAAGAGACTACTTAAATGATAGAAGACAATACATTCTTAGAATGATGAAAGAGTTTAATTGGGACAGAATTGAAAAGCGTATAAAGAAAGCTGAAAAAATAGCTAAAATATCTGAAAAAGATATTGATTAGACCAGGAGCATACAAATGTCTATTTTATTAAGAAACTTAAAAGAGATTTATCATCTTAAAAGTAGTAACTTTAAGCTTGCTGATTTAATCTTAGAGCAAGAAGAAGCCGACGAAGAGCCAGAAGAAGAAAATCCTTTTGAAGACGACGAAGAAGCCGACGACGAAGATAAAGACACTGACGACGCTGATGCCAAAGAAGACGATGATGCTGAAAAAGAAGAGGATGACAAAGCCAAACCCAGCATAGACGATGTCTCAATAGACACAGATATCGAAGCAGTATTTATTGATTTTGAAACTGAAGCTAGAAAAAACGTAGCAGAGAGATTTATGAGCATGAAAGACTTGTCTCTCCTATACGAGCAAGCTGAAGATGATAAATTTGAAGAGATTGATATTGATGTTTTTTCATCTGAGGTGGCTCGATTGGTAAAAAATTACGATACTCTTCTTGACATGGAAAAGATGCTTGTTGACAAAGCAAAAGAATTTATATCGTCAAGATATGGAGAAAAAGCAGAAACAGCGTTGGTGGACAAGTTAGCACAACAACACGATATCGATTTAGATGAACCACAAGGGCTCCCTGTTTCTAATTTAGACACACCCGTCGCAGTTGGAGCTGCATCTGGAGCAGCAGTTGGTGAGTAAAGACTTGCAAAGAGTGGTCGATTTTCAGACTAAAAAGTCTGTTCATGTAAGCATGTCTAAGATTACTCATAGCAATTTTCGAAAAGTTTTATTTGACAACGATTTGTCAATGCAGGAAGTGTTAGAACTTTTTGCATCACTCGTCTCGGAAAACGATGATCGTGCTACTGATATAATAAAAGAAGCGAAACGAAACAAGCGTTCTAAAGTTTTAGAAAGCTTAAAAGAAAGTGAGGTAGAAGACCTTTATGATACAATTTCTCAAGTTGATCCTTTTTCCCGAGCAGAAAGCTCGCGAGGGTAAAAAAATGAAAGACCTGCAAGATCAAATTTCAATCATGCGCTTAAAAATTCTCGCGCTCGAGCAAGAAAATATTGCCTTGAAAAGTGCTGTTCAAGATCTTTCGACGTGCGTCTCTCAGATAGCTTATAGCGTGTCTGATCTTTGTCATGAAGCTATTAAGTCAAACGAACAAGACAAAATTTTAGATGACTTCCTTAAAATAAACAAGGACGACGACGGCTACTTAAATTAGAAACAGGAGATAAAGATGGCAAGAATGAAAGCATTTATGGATAAACATGTTGAGCGCTTTATAAGCAGGAAATTTCTTGCTTGGGGGACTGCAACTTATTTGTGTTTAGACGGCGCTGTTACAAGTGGAGACTGGGTTGCTGTAACGCTTGCTTATATCGGCTCTCAGGCATTAGTAGACCTTGCAGTACAATGGAAGCACGGAAAGAACTAGTAAACAGCAAGTAGAGTGCAATGAAATGACGATCTTAGCTTGGGCAAAAAAATATTGGCAAATTCTTGTAGGGGCATTAATTGCTCTTGCAAGCTTTGTCACATACTACTTAAAATCAAAGAACATAAAAAAAGTCTTAGAAAAAGCCAACGAGTCACACAAAAAAGAAACAGAAATAAACAATACAGCAAGAAAAGACTTAGTGGATGGATTAGAAAGCATTAGAAAAAATTCATCAAAAGAGATATTAGAGAAAGAAGAAGAGATTTCTAAAAAAGAGAAAGACTTGCAAAAAGAAAAGCAAAAATTTGTCGATGAGCAAAAAAAATCAAAAGACTTAGCTGAGAATATTGCTAATGTGATAGGAGCGGACTTTGTTGAAACAAAAGATTAATAAGTTTATCTCGACAGTCACCTGTTTTTGCTTTGTTGTTGTAACAACGCTAGTACCTTTAAAAGCCTATGCAGAAGATTCTCTAGAGGCTGCAGAAGTCTCTGAAATTAACTTAAACGTAGTCACTAACTTAAGGCTAGGCCAGGCCGCACCATTTACAGGCATCCTCCTATCAGAAGACGCAGCAGCAAAACTTTTTGCTGATATAAAGTTTTCTCAAAGAGAGTGTAACCTAAAAATTGAATCAGAAGTTTCTTTGCTAAGCTTGAAGTACAAAGCAGATTTAGATGCTCTACAGCTACGACTCGATATCGAAACTGATAGATCACAAAAACTAATTGAAGTTAAAAACGAAAGAATTCAATTTTTAGAGTCGAACTATAAGCCACCGGCCTGGTACGAGTCCGGAGAGTTTTGGATGGCTATAGGCGTGATCTCAGGTGTTCTTATAACCGTTAGCGCTGGATATGCAATTAATCAAGCATCGAAATAATTAAACTTATTGAGGGTCAAAATGAACAAAAATTCTAAGAATACATTTATGGAAGACATAAGGTACGGCATCTATGATCGTCCCGGGCCGACTGGCAGAGTTGCCGATGAAGAACTTGAGGACAGTGACTTTGAGCTTCCTTCTGAAGTTCCTGTAATGCCAAACCCGCAGATGTCAAATCAGATATCAGTCGATAGGCCTCCAATAGAAGACGAAGATTTCTTACCAGGGTCGACTGAAGAGCTTTCAAGATCCGCATCAGCAATTGCACAGTTAGTCCCTAACGAATCTTTGGAGTTTTTTTACAAAGGTCTCCACCGCCTCCTAGATGACGCAACTGATAAAGCGCAGCAGCCTGAAGACCTCGATTCAGAAAAAAATGAAAAAGAAAACAAACAAGGTGACGAAGTGAAAGAGTCAGTTTTGAGAAAAGCAATAAGAAAAGCATTAAAAAATACATTGTCTGAGTCAAGATACGAAGATGATACTGATTTGTATGGAAACACTTATGACGAACCCGGTTACTCTGTAATCGAACCTGAAATAACACAGGAGCCATCTGCGCCCGATAATTCCGGTGAAGCAACTCTAGAACAAATTGCTGATGAGTTTGGTTATGCTGGAGCTCCCGGAGCCCGACAAGAAATCGAAAAGCTTCAAAATCGAATGAAGTATTTTGCTACTAAGGTGAAGAAAAATGACCTCGAGGCTTTGTTAGACTACGCAGTAGGAGAATATACAGATGTTATGGGTGATAGTGGGCTCGTGGACGAAGAAGACATAGAAGACCTGAGAGCTGCACCACAACTTATAAGATCTCTGGACTCTTTTAGATTCTTCTTCGTAGGCTCTTTTGTTTTGCCTGCTTACAGAGAGATAGTCAGAGATGCAACTAAGAAAGTTAAGCAAGAAATATCACAGATGGGTATTCCAAAAGCACTGCATCAAACTGTTTTTAATCAAGTAACAGGGGCTACAGTAGTAAAGCCTCAACTAATAAAAAAGAAGATCGACGCATTGGTCAGTAAAGGCACAGTCAAAAGAGAAGAAGCTGATGAAATGATAAGCAAAATAGAGTCTTCTAGAAAAGTTCTATCAGCTTTGGCTTCTGACTATAGTGATGATTTGGTTCAAAGGTCACTTGATAAATGGCAAGCTGTCTCTAAGAAGCAGAGAATAGCAGCCGTAAAGCAAGCTTTGAATCAGACCAATTAATACAGGGCAAATATGACTAGAAAAGTTTCAAAATTGTTAAATGAATATTTTGACCAGTCAGGGCCAAGAGAATTTTTTGCCTACGATGTATTCCCAAAAAGCTTGGTGCCTAAGCCAAATTCACCGATAGTACCGAAAGAATTTGGTTGGAAAATTCATCAGTCACCAGAAAGATTTGCCAAAACATTTGCCTTTAACAGCCGACAAAGACTCGTGGACTTTGTGGGAGAAGTTCTTCTATATGAAGACGAGCTTGGCCATCACGGTACTTTAAAGGTAGACTATGACAAAGTTACAATTGAAGTTTACACACACACAGTTGATAGAATTACAGAAATAGATAAAGATTACGTCGAGACCGTCGACCAAATTTATGGAGATGTTTTACATTTTGCCTATTGAAGACGAACTAAATAGAGTGATGAACAATCCTGACAATGTAATTGTTAGCGATCACCTTGCAAAAATGCTTGATTTAAGTCCAGAACAAGGAGAAGATCAGCAAAAAACAGAGGTGACCCTAGCGAGTGAGAGTCACAAATGTACAGTTCTAAAGGCAATAAAAGACAAAGGCCAGGTTGAGTTTGTTTTGTTAGTTCCGTCCTTAAAACTAGAAAGCTACTTGCTTTGTGATACACCTATCACAATGACGCATAGAGGTGTCTTGTTTACACAAAAACTCGAAACACCCTCAGAGTTTTCAGAAGGGACATTAACATTGAGCACACGGAGAATAGTCAATGAAACAGTACATGTTTGAGTTTGAGAAGTTTATGAAGGATTTAGATAGAAGGAACAGAGTCCATATTGAAAGGCAAAAAGCACTTCAAGAACAGGATGATTTTAATGGATCCAGAGAGCTTGACAAGCTTTATAAAGAGAAACCCCAGAACGTCATAGTCTACCGACCTGAAGAAGGCGAAAATGCTTAATAACATAAATGAAATTATTAAAAGAGAAACAATGTATGCTGTAAAGTCTATACTTGAAGGATCTTTGAATTCCGACAAAGACGAAAGATCTAATCAGGAAGACATGGCTGCTTTGCTCAAGAAGAGAGGCCTAAAAGCTTCAGATGATAAAACATCTGAAAAAAACGAAGCCGAAGACGAGCTTAATGTAAAAGACGAAGAAAAAAGAAAAGATAGGACCGGAGGGAAAGGAACTGCTGACTCTCCAAAGATAAAGACGCCTTCTAAGACAGCTATGAAAGAACCCACTTTAGGTTCAATTGTTGACAAGTTAAACACAATGCGCGGCGGCAAGTCATTGAAAGATCCAGAAGTCAAAAAATCTTTTGAGCAATATTTTGAAGGCCTTACAAACACAGAAAGGCAGACTTTGCTAATCTTCTTAACAGGTATTGCGCAAATTTTAGCAGGCACAAAGGCAGGAGACGAAGCTCTAGAGCCGGCCGATGTCGGACTACGTGTAGGCGCGACTGATAAGAGATCACAAGTTTTAGACAAGGAGTCTGACCCGGGTAAACCTGAAGGCCATCCAGAAAATCCAATCGTGGTCGGAGAAGCCTCCAGAGCAAAAATGGCCGCAGTTATAGCAAAGTACAAGATGCACCAATAGAAAATGTATTTGTCATTTAGGCAACTTAAAGAATAATTAAATGCAGCAGTCTGCAACAAGAAGGTAGAAAATGAAAAGTTTAAAAGACGTTTACGGCTACAACCCCAAGAAGTTGACAGCCGAATCATTAAGAAAAATAATAAACGAAGAAATTGCTCTTTTGAGAGAACAAGAAGAAAAAAGCAGCGATAGTAAATTCACCGGTGAGTACAAAGGAGACCCTGTTGATAAGTCAACAAACGTCAAGGATGTGGATCCAGTTGAAATCGCAAATCAGTTGCTGTCCGGAGACGATGATGCTCCGATAGTTCAATCTTCTCAGGGCGAGTGGTTTGCGTATGACGGTGCAAAAGCCAAGGCATGGATCGAAGCTATGGGACCAGAAACTTTTGTTTCTCGACTTACAAATTTAGCTTCAAAGGTTCCAGACACAGGTTTGCCAAAGTCAGAGATGCCTTTTTTACCAGGGCCAAAAGATGCCACCGGAGACGTCGCTGATGTCGAAGATGCTCTGTCACCTGGCGGAGATTATAACGTTGACTTCGAAGCACCTTTTAAGGAGAGCGCCTGGATTAAAGGTGCACAATACCTCATTGAGCAAGATGCACCCGCACCAAATACTTTTGTAGGCATGGACTCAGATGAAGCAAAAGAATTTATGACAGCCGGCCTCGAAGATGGTGATGACTCTGATGACTCAATTACGATCACAGCAGGCGGATCAGTGGTAGCCGACGATGCAATTCCAACTCAATCAAATATTCTTATTTACAAGGCTATGGGCTTTGGTGTTGACGGGATGGAAGGTGGAGACTTAGATGCATGGGCTGGAACCGGAGGAGAAATTCTCGATGGTCATCACAGATGGGCTGGAACTATGCTTAATAATCCGGGTGCATCACTTGGAACAGCAGGTCAAGTAGACCTCAATAAGTTAGGTATAAAAAAGACATTGCAGTACCTTACAGCGATCGGCAACGCTCTTGGGAATAAAACTAAAACAGAGTCAGTTTCGAAATCCAACAGAGACAACCTGATCATGGAGCGCTGGAAGCGCCTAGCAGGTATTCTCTAGGGAGGCTCGATGAAGCTCAACGAGAGACACCTAAGAGTCTTTGTCTCACAAATACTTGCTGAAGAGCTCACAGCTTCTGATAAGAAAGAAATTGAGCGCTTGGCCAAAAAGCAGGCAAAAGCAATGTTTGATAAAGAGATATCTTCTGCTATAGACAAAGAAATTAAAAAAAGAAACAGCACATTTGAAAAGCAAACAAACAAAGTCATCACCGACAGATTTAAGAGTGCAAAGTCTGATAAAGACTTCGACGAAGCTGTGATTAAAGTCTCTAAGCGTGTTCTTAAAGCACTGCACGACATGCATTATAAACGCCAGAACCTTATTGACTCTATGTCGGTTCCCAATAAATAAAGTTTCCATACAACATATTTAGATATATGAATGTAGGATCAACAGGCGGCGCAGCCGCAGCAGGTAGCATGGGTGGAGCAGGCGCTTCAGCAGCACCCATGGCTAAGGGAACTGAAGCAGCAGCCTCAATGCAAGGTAGTGATGCAAAGAGTGCCGGCAATAATTTAACTGATAATTCTATCAATCAAACAGTTAACAATTACACCAACATAAACATTGAAGACAACTCGAGTCAAATGAGTACTTCTGGTTTTGTAGGACTACACAACAGCTGTTCAGAATCACAATCTTTTGGTAGCTTGTCGAGTGTAGAACCTGTAGGGCAAACACAAGATGCAGGTCTAGACATGGAAAAACTTATCGAAATGATTATTATGATGATGATGCTCAAAATGATGAATGAGATGATGGGAGGCTCTTCAGCAGGCTCTTCAGGACTCTCCGGATGATAAGGCATGTCTGGTAGGTTTTCTGTGGGCGACTTGGTCTGGACATGGAACCTTCCTGACGAAAAGAAGGAAACAGTGTGGCATAAACTAGACAAACCTGTCATTGGTGTCATAGTAGAAGTAAAAGATTTAAACCGCCCTGGGTTTGGATTTTTTAATCAGGTGTTGCACGTTAAATTTGCATCAGGTGACATCATTACGATGTCTTCAAATCTCATAGAACCGATTAACAGCAAAGACCTGTTTTCAGAATATAAAAACTAAAATCTAATAATATATTTATAA
>MDTD01081955.1_pt1 | contig 15176 bp, 14 predicted proteins | sample 811221 | NCBI WGS metagenome assembly MDTD01 (sample SAMN05326646, study PRJNA326480) | marine metagenome | isolation source: seawater | place: Pacific Ocean: South West | collected 2011
TTAGAAATATCTTTTGCAGAGTCATCAAAATCATCAACAATTGATTTTGGATAAAATTCCTTTGTAATTTTTGCCATTGTTAATAATACATTTTTAACAATAATTTTTTTGCACGAACTTGGTAAAAACTGAGCAAGATTATCTAAAGTAACACAATATGATGCTTTTGTTTTTAATGCTAATTCAGAATAATTTTTTGAATGAAAAAAAGTTAAATCTTTACTAGTAGCGTTCACTAAGTCTGTGACATTGTAAATTTTATCTTTTTTAAAGTTTTCTTTACTCTCTATATTTATTTTACTGAGTAATTTTTCTATATAGTAAGGACCAACATTTTTAAAAAAAGGATTTAGCATTAAGGAATATTTATCAAAATTTTTTATATTCCTTGTATCAACAAATATTACTAATTATTTTCTGTCTACTATAGTAGCTGACCATTGAGCATCTGCCATTTTTTTACCATCTACAAATGCTTCTCCTTTATACTTCCAAACTCTTCCATGTGATCTTATAGCCTCTATTTTTAATTCAAGCTTACAATCTGGTATAACGGGATTTCTAAATCTAGCTTTTTCAACACTCATTAAAAAAACTAATTTATTTTCGTAAGTAGATTTGTCGATACCATGTGCTGTTAGTGCAGCGGCTGCCTGGCCAAAAGCTTCGACTATTAAAACTCCTGGCATGACCGGTTGCCCAGGAAAATGACCTTGAACATAAAAACTATCTTTTTTAACATTAACTATAGCTTTTGCAGACTTTAGTTTTTGTATATCAATTAATTCATCAATAAGTAACATAGGCTCTCGGTGTGGTAATAAGTTTATGATCTCTTTTTTGGATAATTTCATAGAAATATTAATCAAATTTTATTGTTGGTATTTTTTCGTCTACAATTTTAAGAATATCATCGGTAATGTCTAATTCTTTTTTTCCCATAATTATATTTTTTTTTTGAACTATAATGGAAATATTATTATTGGCTGCATACTCACCAAGTATAGGTTTGATTTTATTTGAGAATTCTGCACTTACTTTTACTCTTTTCTTCGTGGCTTCTTGAATAATATTTTGTCTTTTCATTCTATATTCAGATATTTTATTTCGAAGTTCTTCAATTTTTGATTTAAATTCATCCTCGCTTATTACATTTTGTTTTGCTACAAGTTTTTTTTCTTGTTCTTTTAAATCTTCCTCTATTTTTTTAAATTTATTTATATTAGCCTCATTCGATTTATTTATTTTTTTTATAATTCCTTTTCCAGCTTTAGAGGCCTTCATTATTTTTTCCATATTTATATAAACGATTTGTTCTGAGAAAGAATGATTTGAGTAATGGAAAAAAATAAAAAGTAAAATGAAAAAATTTTTTTTTAAAGACATTAAAATGTAGTACCAATATTAAATCTAACTGACTCAGTCTTGTCAGTGTCTGCTTTAGAAATTGGTTGTGCTATTGAAAAATTTAGTGGTCCAACTACTGTAAACCAATCAATACTTAAACCAACAGATGATCTTAAATAAGAATTATCAAGTGAGCTATCGTAATCTACACCCCAAACATTAGCAGCATCCAAAAAAAATTGAAAATCAATTGTCTCTAAGTTGGCTCCAAATTCTGGTAGTGTAGTAGAAGCATTAATTACTGCAGTATAATTACCTCCAATAAAATCACCTCCATCTTTAGGTCCAATCTTTCCTGTTTCAAATCCTCTCAATTTTTTTGAGGGAATAGATAATCTTTTTGAAATTCTTACATCTTCATCCCCTAATGCATTAATTGCAGAACCTTGAATTGAAAAACGTGCGATCATATCTGAAAATTGACTAAATGTTGTAAATTCATAACTATTAAAGAAGGCAGCATCTTCGGTTATAACTGGTATGCTTTGTGAAAATCTACTTCTATAACCATCTGATGTTTGGAATCGTTGATTTCTCTTATCAAGATCAAGACTATATGAAAAAGATGAGTCTAAATATTCACCTTCTTGTTTTTTTAAATTGGCACTAGCTGATTGATTTGTATCTAATTTTTCATAATAAGTTGAAATAGTGGGTGAAAATATTACATTATCGTACTGTTCCCAAGCTGAACCTAAGCTAAATCCTGTTTTACCTGTTTCGTAACCATAATCTGTCATTCTATCAGTAACACTACTTTCTATTGAAGTAATTAGCGTTTTATCAGAATAATTCCAATTAGGATTTACTACTGAAAAAAGTCCTTTAACTGTCTCATCGCTAACCCTTAAATTTGACTTAAGTTTAATATTTTTTCCTAGAAAATTATTTTCATTTACACCAACACCAAAGGTTGTTCCATCAGTACCAGTTCCTGCAGATGCAAATATTTCTCCTGTTGGTTTTTCTTCAATATTTATATTGAGAACTTTTTTATTGTCATCTTCATTAATTAATTCATAATCAACTTTACCAAAAATATTAAGAGATTTTAAATTATTAATTGATTTTGCTAAAAGCAATTCATTAAAAGGGTCACCTTCATCAACTTCCAAAGAATCTCTTATAACTCTTTCTTCAGTAATATTATTTCCAAAAACATTTACTTGAGTAAGATATCTTTTTTCAAATTCTTTAATCACAAAGTTAATTGATAATTTATTATTTTCTTGAATTGTCTCCTCGAAAGCTGCATTTATAAATTCATAATCATTCCTAAAAGTCAATTTTTCAACTTGCTTAGCTATCTTGTTTAAACTATTCAAAGAATATATTTTGCCTTCAAGTTTTTTTAATCTTTTCTGTATATTTTCAAAATCTTTTTCATTGTAATCATCAGGTAAGGTTAATTTACTTTCGGAAATCGTGAATTTTGGTCCTGAATTAATGTTGAATAATAACTTAAAATCATTTTCAGATGTAAATTCAACTAAACTGTCGTTTACTTCAACTTTATAAAATCCTTTATTTAAAAAATAGTTTTTTAACAACCTTTTATCCATTTCAATGTTTTGTGGATTAATAAATTTTCTATTTGTAATGAACTTCCAAAATTTTGCTTCTTCACTAACAATAATATTTCTTAAAATTCTATCCTTAAAATGTTTATCACCAATAAATTCTATTGATTTAATGTATGCTTTTTCACCAATATCAATATTAAAGATTACATTTACAGTATTATTATCATTTTCAATTATCTGATCAGTCACATTTGAAAAATAATATCCAGAATTTTTTAATATTTTTTGAATTCGCTCTATATCTTTTTTAACATAAGTTTGAACAAACGGATTTTTATCTTTTAAAAGAATTTGTTTTTTTAATATTTCAACTAATTCCTTTTTTTTAATTCCATTAATTTTTATGTTTTGTACAATTTGATTCTCTTCTACATCAATTGTTAAAGTGCCATTATCTAAACTTAAAGAAATATTCGAAAAAAAATCTGTATTATATAAATCTCTTAAAATTTTATTTAAATCATTGGAGTCATAATTCTCACCAATTTTAAGATCAGAAAAAACTAAAATAGTTTCTTTGGTGATTCTATCATTGTTGATAATTTTTACTTCCTTAATTATCTCAGAATTAACTCTACAAATAATAAAAAAGAAAAATAAAAAAAAGTAAAATATTTTATACATTGTTTTGAGATCTTACACATAAAGATCTTGTTTTCAATCTCACATATTTATTTAAATTTACTATTTGAGCAATATTAGAGGGCTTTTTTGATTTAAGTTTTTTAAATTCTTTTAATTTCATTATTCTGATAAGATTTTTTGAAATTTGTAAAAATTCAATATTTTCATTTAAAAACATATTTACTAATTCATCGTTAGCACTCACTAAAACAGTCTCATAAAGACTATCTTTAGTATTATTAAATTCATTTATAATTGTAATCGATGGAAATTGTTTTTTACTTAATTTTTGAAATTTTAAACTATTCAATTTACTAAAATTAATTGCCTTTGATTTGAAATTAATTTGTTGATTTTGATATAATGAATTAAATATAGGAACTTTCATACTAGTTTCATGAATTAACATTTTTGTAATACCATTTTTAAATTTTACTATGGCATGCACATAAGAATCTGGATGCAACAAAATTTTTAATTTTTTTAAACTTACATTAAATATTTTTTTTGCCTCAAGTATTTCAAAAATTTTATTTATCATTGTTGCAGAGTCTACTGATATTTTTTTTCCCATTTTCCATTTTGGGTGATTAATTGCATGAATAGGTTTTATATTAGATAAGGACGTTATTTTTTTATTTAAAAAAGGACCACCTGATGCTGTAATGTAAATTGAATCTATGTTTTCATTCTTATTATTCAGAAGAGACCAAATGGAAAAATGCTCAGAGTCTATGGGTACAAACTGTGTATTGTTCTTTTTAAGCTGCTTATCTATTAGATTCCAGCCGCAAATTATGGACTCTTTATTTGCAATAGCTATGGTTCTAGTATACTTAATAATCTCTATTGTGGGTTGTAAACCATTAAAACCACTTATAGAGCTCATTGCATAATCAATTTTTTTTCTAAAAATTTTTTTAAAACAACTATAATTATTAAAAATATTTATTTTTTTATTTTTTTTTTTAAATAAATTAAATTTTTTTATATCAGTAATAATCAAATTTTTAGGTTTAAATATTTTTACCTGCTTAGAAATTTCTTTTAGATTCTCATTGGTAGATAAAAGTATTATATTAAAATAACTTTTGTTACCTTTGATTATTTCTAACGTTTGTTTGCCAATTGAACCTGTTGATCCAAGAATTGCAATTTTTTTTCTCATATTTGAATAAATTTAAGTAAATATAAAAATAAAAAAACAAAAATTAAACCATCCAATCTATCTAATAGACCACCATGACCAGGTATGATTTTACCAGTATCTTTTACTTTTGCTTTTCTTTTAAAAAATGAAATTATTATATCACCAACTTGGCTTATTAAGGAAATTATTAGAATATATAATAGGATTTGATGTGTGGGATGGGTAATTTTTTGTGAAAGATATTCTATTAAAATTAAACCTATAAATAAAGGTAGTAAGAAGCTTCCAATCATGCCTGCATATGTTTTATTTGGACTTATTTTAATTAATTTTGGACCACCGAAAATTTTTCCAAAAGTAAAACCCCCTATATCTGTTAGCATACATACCAAAATGACAAAAATAAAATAATTTATACTAAAGTTTTGTCTCAAATGATAAGCTGAATAAAATGATATGAATAAAACAGTTATACCCATTAATTTAGTAAAATTATTCTTTTTATTAATATTGATCCATTCATAACCAGCAATCAAAAACAACACACATAAAAAAAATAAAAATAATGCAGATTCTTGAATAATAAAAAAAAATGATATTGGTATAATTAAAATCGAACTAAATATTCTTTTTTTTAACTCCCTCTTCATTACACATTTCCATAGTTTCTTTTTATATTTTTAAATTTTTTTAAAATTTTTTTAAAATCAATTTCGTTAAAATCAGGCCAAAGTTTTTTTTCAAAAAAAAGTTCCGAGTAGGCTAATTGCCAAAGCAAGAAGTTACTCAGTCTCTTTGTATCTCCAGTTCTAATTAAAATATCTGGATCTGGAATTTTAGCAGTATATAAGTTGTTTTCTATATCTTTAATATTTATATTTTTCTTTTTTTTTATTAATTTTTGAAATGTATCTACTAACTCATATTTTGAGCCATAATTTAGAGCCAAATTAACCTGGAGTATATTGTTTTTTTTTGTTAATTTTTCTGACATACTAAGTTTCTTTTTTAGTTTTGACTCTAGACTATCTATATTACCTATAATTTTTAACCTTATTTTTTTTTTGTTAAAATCATTAATTTTTTGATCAATAAAATTATTTAGTAAATTGAAAAGAAACTTTATTTCATTTTTAGGTCTTTTCCAGTTTTCGGTCGAAAATGCAAATAAAGTTAAGTATTGTATTTTATGATATATTGCAGATTTTATAATTTTCTCAACTGTATTTAGGCCTGCTTTGTGACCAAGGTTTCTTGATTTTTTGTATTTAATACCCCATCGACCATTCCCGTCCATAATAATGGCCACGTGTTTAATTGGGTTCATATTGTCATTATTTCTTTTTCTTTTGATGAAACTTTTTCATCGATTATTTTTATGTGATTGTCTGTATTGCTTTGGACTTCTTTTTCAAATTTTTTTTCATCGTCTTCAGAAATTTCCTTTTTTTTCAAAAGATTTTTCAATTCGTCATTTGCTTCCCTTCTAATGTTTCGAATTGATATTTTGCATTTTTCACCCATTGATTTAATAATTTTTTTCATTTCATTTCTTCTTTCTTCACTAAGGTCTGGAACAGGTAATCTTATTAATTGACCATCGATCTGAGGGTTTAGGCCTAATTCAGATTTTTTTATGGCCGAGTCAATCAAATTAACATTATTTAAATCCCAAACCTGTATATTAATAGTCCTTGCTTCTGGTGTAGTTATTGTGCCTAATTGATTTATTGGCATTTTTTGACCGTAGACATCAACTTTAATTAAGTCGAGCATATTTGCGTTTGCTCTACCAGTTCTCAAAGACCCAAGATCTCTATTAAAAACTTCAATTGTTTTATCCATCTTTTGATTATAACTTTGAGCATCAAACATTTATTCACCAATTTTTATTCTAAAAAACTCCTTAATTCTAAGGTCTGGAATTTTTAACTCATTAATTATTTGTTTAACTTTTTTTTTTGGCTCCATAACCCAAAATTGATTTAATAAACTATTCTCTTCTTTAAATTTATTCATTTTTCCTAAACTTATTTTTTTAATTATTTCATCAGGTTTGCCTGAATTTTTTAATTCTTCAAAAACTAAATCTTCCTCTTTTTTAATAACATCGCTTTTAATACCTTCAACATCTATAGAAAGCGGGTTTGATGCAGCTATATGCATTGATAATTGTTTGCCAAAAAATTTCATTTTTTCTGACTGATCCTTTGATTCTAATGATACCACTACTGCAAGTTTTGAGAGATTGTCCTTAACAATTGTATGCAAATAAAAAAAATTTTTTGAACTTGGATTTGAGATTGTTTTTGACCTACCAATTGTTATCTTTTCACCAATTTTTGCGATAATATCGATCAAGTTTTCTTCAACATTTTTTGAGTTTTTCATATTAGAAGATTTTACTTTTTCAATATCTGAGGAACAATTATTATTTATTTCGCTTAATTCTTTTACAAAGTTTATAAAATTTTCATTTTTTGCTACAAAATCTGTTTCACAATTAACTTCGATCAGTGATATTTTATTTTCATCACCGGTTAATGCAATTACACCCTCATTAGCCTCTCTAGACATTTTTTTTGAAGCTTTTGATATACCTTTTACCCTCAGAATTTCGACAGCTTTTTCTAAATCTCCGTTTGCTTCCTGTATAGCAGTATTACAATCTTTAAAACCTGCACCTGTTGATTGCCTTAATTTTTTGATTTTTTCAATGTCACTCATAATAAATTAATTTATTTTTTTATCGCGTGACAATTCTTTATGATTTGGATTATTTTCTTTTTCTTTTAAATCAGTTTTTTTTTCTTCTTGTACAGAAGGCGCTTCTTTCTGAGCATTATCTATGGTTTCTTTTATTAAATTACAATATAAATCTATTGATCTTCTAGCATCATCATTGCCAGGAACTGGAAAATCTATCCCATCAGGATTAGAATTAGTATCTAAAATCGCAATAATAGGAATTTGAAGTTTTATTGCTTCCTTAATTGCGAGCTCTTCATAATTAGTGTCTATAATAAATACTAAATCTGGTGTTTTTTTCATTTTACTTATTCCACCCAATGATCTTTGCAATTTATCTCTTTGTATACTCATTTTTAAAAGTTCTTTCTTTGTAAAACCTCTATTTTCTGAGGAAAGGTCTAGATTAATTTTATCTAACTTTTTTATCGAATTAGAAATTGTACCCCAATTAGTTAACATGCCTCCAAGCCATCTATAATTTACATAATACTGATTTGTATTTTTTGCTAACTCTGATATAGCCTCCGAAGCTTGCTTTTTTGTTGATATAAATAAAATTTTACCGTTATTTTTTACAGTTTCAAATATCTTCTCAAGAGCAACATTTATAAGATCAAGAGTTTGTGTTAAATCGATGATGTGTATTGTGTCTCTCTTTCCGAAAATATATTTTTTCATTTTTGGATTCCATCTTAGCGTTTTATGACCAAGATGTACTCCAGCCTCGAGTAACTGTTGGATTGTAATATTTGGTATCTTCATAATTTTCCCGGTTTAACCGCCACAATTTTTTCCAATAAAGGACCGGAGGTGTTTAACCACAAATTGTGTGAGTATTTAACGATGCTTATTTACAAGTATATATAAAATTTAACAAGTCTTTTTTTTAAAGGATATTTGACGATATTCCTTGGTTTTTTAATAAATTTAAGTGACTTTTGTCTACTAATCTCTTATTTTTTAATTTAAAAACATACTTCAATCCTTCTTCATCCACGCTTATTTTTACCTCTGTATTTCCAGGTTTTACTAAAATTTCTTTTATATTCTGAAGATTTTTTTTATCATTTAAAAAGATTTCAATAATATTAATAGGTTTATTAATCAAACTATCTAAAGAAGAAATTTTTTTAACTGTCAACTTTTTAAATCTATTGGTATCTTGTTGATTTTTATATACTGTTATTATTAACGACATTCCCTCTTTTATAATTTCTCTATTTGTCTCTAGTAATTCTGAAAAAATGAATAACTCAAAGACTGATCTTCTATCGCTGAATTTGATTATTGCGTAAGAATTACCTTTTTGTGTTTTTTTTTCTTGTACTTTTAAAATTGTACCAGAAACATTTCCCTCTTTAATCTCATTATTATTGTTAAATTCATCAAAACTTATAATTTTATAACTTTCTAACAAATCAGCATATTGGCTTAAAGGGTGGTTTGAAATGTAAAAACCTAAAGACTCAAATTCCTTTGAAAGTTTTTCATCAAAACTCCAATCGTTTGTTTTGATTATAAATTCATCTTCATCTTTTTCATCTTTCTGAAAAAGCGAAGTTTGATTAGCAATCTTATTTTCATGTATATTCTTTGATTTTTGAATTAAGGATGGGATTGAGTCAAATAATGATTTTCTATTATTATTTAAATCATCGAATGCTCCAGCTTTTACCAGTCCCTCTAGCTGTAATTTATTAATATCTTTTGGATTAACTCTATTTATAAAATCATTCATGGATTTAAATTTACCATTTATCTCCCTTTCATCGACAATATTTGATACAGCTTCTAAACCTACATTTTTGATAGCACCAAGCGCGTAAAGAAACTTATTATTATCAGACTGGAAATCTTTAAAGCAATTATTAATATTTGGTCTTTTAATTACGATACCTAGCCTTTTTAACTCCTCAAAGAACTCACTTAATTTATTTTGATTTGATATATCCATTGTCATTGAAGCAGAAAAAAAATTGTTTTTATAATAAGTTTTTAAAAATGCTGTTTGATAAGCAATGATTGCATATGCAGCTGCATGACTTTTATTAAATCCATACTCAGCAAATGGTTCTATTTTTAAAAAAATACTAGCAGCAGTTTCCTTATTGATGCCATTTTTGATAGCACCCTCAATAAATCTTAATTTTTGCTTTTCAAGTTCTAATCTTTTTTTTTTTTCCCATTGCTCTTCTTAAAATATCTGCCTCACCAGCTGTAAAACCAGATAGTTTTTGTGCTATTTGCATAACTTGCTCTTGATAAATAATAACACCATAAGTAGGTTTCAAAATTGTTTCTAATAATGGATGTAGATAATCTGGTTCTTGCTCTCCATGTTTACAATCGTTATATGTTTTAATATTTGCCATTGGACCTGGTCTATACAAAGCTACTAATGCAATTATATCTTCAAGATGATTAGGTTTCATTTGCATAAGGGCATCGCGCATGCCTGAACTTTCCAATTGAAATAAACCAACAGTATTACCCTCAGAAAGTAAATTGAAAACATTTTGATCGTTATAATTAATGTTTGATATATTAAATTTTGGATCCTTCTCCTTTATTTTATTTTCAGTTTTATTTATAACAGTAAGAGTCTTTAAACCTAAAAAATCAAATTTAATAAGACCTGCATTTTCTGCTGAGTACATATCAAATTGTGTTGAGGGAAGAAGAAGATCAGTTGAGTTATCTTTATATAAGGGAACATACTCAGTTAACTTTTTATCTGAGATTACTACTCCAGCTGCATGTGTAGCAAAATTTCTGTTTAATCCCTCAAGTTTAAGAGACAAATCTGTTAATTTTTTTACTCTAGGATCTTCTTTTATTAATTTTTGTAATCTTGGCTCATTATTAATACAATCCGTCAAATTTTGTGGTCGAGATGGATCAAAAGGTATCATTTTTGAAATACTATCAACGAAACCATATGACAAACCTAATACTCTTCCTACGTCTCTGATTACCATTCGTGCTTTAAGTTTTCCAAAAGTTATAATGTGTGCAACAGAGTCCTTATATTTTTTACTTAAATATTCAAATACTTGATCTCTTTTTTCCTCACAGAAATCAATGTCAAAGTCTGGCATGGAAATACGATCAGGATTAAGAAATCTTTCAAAAATTAAATTAAACTTAATTGGGTCAACATCAGTTATATAAAGACACCAGGCAACTAAAGATCCTGCTCCAGATCCTCTGCCCGGTCCTACTGGAATATCTTGAGACTTAGCCCATTTAATATAATCCGATACAATTAAAAAATAACTTGAATATTTCATTTCAGTGATAATTTTAATTTCATGCAACAATCTAATTTTATATTTTTTAAATTCCTTATTATTTTCTAATTCAGAAACTGATGTTTTAAATATTTTACAAAATTTATCAATTAACCCTTTCAATGATTGATCTCTTAATATCTCATCAGAACTACCGCCTTTATCAGAGCTTATGTCTGGGAGAACAGGTTTTGAAGATTTAGGTTTAAAATTTATTTTAAAAACTAAATTATAATTATTCTCTAAAGCCTCAGGTAAATCGTAAAATAATTCTTCCATTTGCTTATCGGTTTTAAGATAATGTTGATCCGAAAATTTTTTTCTATTTTCATCATTTAAATAAGTTTTGTTGCCTATACATATTAAAGCGTCGTGTGCCTCATACATATTTTTGTCAATATAATAAATTTCGTTGGTTGCAATAATTGGAATTTCAAGATTTTTTGATTTATTTAAATTAAATAATTCAAAGGACTTTTCATTAATATCGTTATGTCGTTGTATCTCGATATAAAAGTTATTTTTAAATTTGTCTTTAAAAATATTATATAATTCAACAATGTCATCAAATTTTCCTTTGTTGAAAAGATTGCCAAGAAGTCCATTAATTGATCCTGATAAAAGGATTATATCTTCTGGATTATCAATTAAATCTTTAATTTCGCAATGTGGAACTTCATAATTATCACTATCTAAAAAAGATTTAGACGATAAGTTAACCATTGAACTGTATCCTTTTTTTGTTTTTGCGATTAACGGTAAAAGACCATATTCATTTTTGTATTTAAAATTTATTTGGGTGCCTAAAATAGGCTGTGTTCCAACTTTTGAAATATTCTCAGAAAATTCAAGGGCACCACACAAATTAGATGTATCAGACAATCCTATAGCTTTAATTTTTTTCTTTTTACAAAAATCCGACAAATCATTAATTTTTAAAGCCCCTTCACATATTGAATATTGGGAATGAATTTTAAGATGATTAAATTTATTATAACTTTCCATTAATTGACTTAATACTACCATCAATCATTTCAATTTTACAATCTGACATATCAGCAAATACTCTATTGTGAGTTGCAAATATAATAAGTCTATTATTTCTTTTTAAACTTAATAATGTACTGAATACACTTTTAGCATTTTTTAGATCAAGATTCCCAGTTGGTTCGTCAGCAAGTATAATTTTTGGTTTATTTATAATTGCTCTAGCAATTGCAACCCTTTGATTCTCGCCACCAGAAAGTTCAGTAGGAAAATGATTAAGTCTTTTTGAAAGACCAAATTTTACTAAAGTCTTTCTTGCATTATTTTCTGATAATTTTAAATTATCTTTCAAGGCTAGTGATGCTAAACTTACATTTTCTAGTGCTGTAAAATCATTAAGTAAATTATAATTTTGATAAATTATCCCAATCGATGAAGATCTATATAAATCATTTTTATCAGTATTATCGTAATTAATTAGTTTATTTTCAATTTTTATTGAGCCTGTTGATGGTTTATCAATTAGGGATAACATATTTAATAATGTTGACTTTCCAGAACCTGATGGACCAATTAACGAGTAAATTTTTCCTAAAGAAAGATTTAAATTAATATTATTTAGGGCTTTAATTTTATTTTTTTTAAAATAATTTTTTGAAACTTTACTTAGTGAAATAAAATTACTCATATTTAAGTGATTTAATTGGATCTAATTTAGATGCTTTTATAGCTGGAAAAATTGAAAATATAATTGTGGCTGATATAGAACAACAAGAAATTAGTATAATAGAATTTACATTTAATTCAGCAGGCATTTTACTTAAAAAATAAATTTCTTCGGGAAATAGAGAAATATCAAATATTTTGCTCAAAAAGCTTCTTATGTTTTCTATATATAGAGAAAATATAACTCCTATAAATACACCAAAAAAAGTAGCCGTTAAACCTATATAAAACCCTACTAAAAAAAATATTTTTGTTATAGATTTATTTAATACACCAATTGATTTTAAAATAGCAATTTCTTTTGTCTTATTTTTAACTAAAATTGTTAATCCTGAAATGATGTTAAAAGTTGCAACAATTATTATTAAAGAAAGAATAATAAACATAACATTTCTCTCAACTTGAAGAGCAGAAAATAGTGGTTTATTTAAATCGGCCCAAGTATAAGTTAAATTATTCGGAAAATTCTTAGTAAAGAAAGTTTTTGCATTTGTAATTTCCGTTGGATTAATTAGGTAAATTTCTAAATTTCTTTTATCCTCATCTAAATTAAGTAAATTTTCTAAATTATTTATATTCATGAATGCAACATTTCGATCAAAATCTATTAATCCACTTTCATAAAAGGATGAAATTTCAAATATTTCTTGTTTTGGTAAATTTCCAATTATCGTCTCTTCACCGCTAGGGGACATCAATAATATTTTGTCACCAATATTAACATTAAGATCAAAACCTAATTCTTTTCCTATTACAATAGTTTTGCCTAATAATTTGTTATCAATATTTTTATCATTCTCAAAAATTGGTAATTTTTTTATTTCTTCAGGTTTATAACCTCTAATTGACAAACCTTTGGTAAAATTTTCTTTTATGAATACAGCTTCTCCATAATTTGTTTCAACATACGCATGGACCAATTTATCAAATTCACGATTAAATTTTAAACCTGAAATTTTTCCATAAGAGTTTACAACTACATGGGAATTAAATCCTACTATTTTATTAATTAATTCAGCTCTAAACCCATTCATTACTGACATTACAATTATTAAAACTGCAACACCTAAGGAAATTCCAATAAATGAAAATATAGATACTACATTTAAAAAGCCGTCCTTCTTTCTAGTTTTGAGGTATCTAAATGCTATTTTATTTTCTAATTTTGAAATCAATTTTTTTTACTTTGATTAATAAATTCTATTATTTGATTTGAGCTTAAGTTAATTGACTCTTTTCCGATATTAATGAATTCAAAATTGTCACCCTCTGTTTTATTGCCAATTATTACTTGTGTGGGAATACCAATTAAATTAAACTTTTTAATTTTTGCAGAAAGACTTTCCTCACTATCGTCTATTAGGTAATCAATTTTATTTTCTTTTAGTTTATTTGATAAATTAATAGCCTTTTCCAAATTTTTTTTATCTGCTTTGGTTACTAGGGGTATTATTGCGCAGTCATATGGAGATATTGATTGTGGCCATTTCATAATTTCCTTTTTATCATCATACTTTGCCTCAATTATAGCCCCTACAAGTCTCGAAACACCTACGCCATATGAGCCCATTTTAACAAATTCTTTTTTCCCATGGAAGTCGACACTTGATTTCATTGGCATTGAGTATTTATCAGCAAAATAAAAAATATGACCCACTTCAATACCTTTAGTTTTTAATCTAAACTCTTCTGGTACCTTATCATTAAATTCATTTTCATTATACTTTTCATCAGTAACAGAATAAAATTTTTTAAATTCGTCACGTAATTTATTTAATGAATTTTTTTCTAGTTTTGTATTGTCGCTATTTACTTCAAAAATTCTTTTATCAGTATATATTTTACTTTCACCTGTATCAGCTAAAATTATAAATTCGTGTGAAAGATTCCCACCTATTGGGCCTGTATCCGCTGCCATGGGTATTGCTGACAAATTTAATCTTTTAAATGTTTTGAGATATGCCAAAAAAAATTTATTATACGAAAATAAAGCCTCTTCATCATTTATATCAAAAGAATATGCGTCCTTCATATAAAACTCTCTGCATCTCATAATACCAAATCTTGGTCTTAACTCGTCTCTAAACTTCCATTGTATGTGGTAAAGAAGCTGCGGCAAGGACTTATACGACTTTATACTAGTCCTAAAAATATCAGTAATTAATTCTTCATTTGTTGGACCATATAACATATCACGACTTTGCCTATCTTTAATTCTCAACATTTCTTCTCCGTAATCTTTATATCTTCCACTTTCCTTCCAAATCTCTGCAGATTGTATTGTTGGCATTAGAATCTCTTGTGCTCCAATTTTATCCTGCTCTTCTCTTACTATATGTTCAATTTTTTTCATGACTCTAAATCCTAAAGGTAACCAGGAATATATACCTGCGGATGATTGTTTAATCATACCCGTTCTAAGCATTAATTGATGGGACTTAATTTTGGCTTCAGTAGGATTGTTTTTTAATATTGGAATAAAAGATTTTGAAAGGAACATTAATTTATTTAATTCTTTAAATTTAAATAATCAATTAAATTCTGACTATATTTACGTTGGTAATTGGCTTTTTTCCAGTTTTTTCTTTTGAATATTTTTTACAAACTACTTTAATACTGTCTATTATATTAGACTCTTGTTTTTTATTACTTAGTGAA
>MDTD01101309.1_pt1 | contig 15174 bp, 8 predicted proteins | sample 811221 | NCBI WGS metagenome assembly MDTD01 (sample SAMN05326646, study PRJNA326480) | marine metagenome | isolation source: seawater | place: Pacific Ocean: South West | collected 2011
CTGGCCCAGTGAATGGCTTGGAACGCAGATAATTGTGTTCGAATTTGAAAACCATACTATGGCATATGGCGGAATAACCGGCGAAAGCACTGCACTGTCTTTGACTGTAAAAGTGGTGGAGGATAATCAAATGTCAGTCGAAATCTCGGATACGCCTATGGGTAAATATATTGAAAGTTTCAATCAACAGCAAGGCGATGGATGGATATATTTCGTAGACGGCTATGAAGCAGTTATCTCGGCAGAATTCGCTGAAATATCCTCTGATAGTATCATACATTGGAAGATGGTTTAGACGGTAATGCTCAAGACACTTCACTTGTTGGGTAGTTCATGTTCCAAGCCACTGGTATACATGGCCCAGTGCTAGGGCCTGTTGGTAGTTTGATTTTGGACGTTGTTTTACTTGGAATTGCGTTTTGGATGTTGTTAAGCACTACCAAAAAAACAATTCCAGATGTGATTCTGTTTGCTTCCATAGTTTCTGGTGTATCGCTGTTAAGAATTCTAATGGTCCCTTTGCCTAATGTCCAGCCAGTAACCGTGGCTGCATTATTAGTTGGCGCTCAACTTGGAGCAAAAAGGGGAATCGCTTTCGCAATTTTGGTTACAATGATTACTAATTTCATCATTGGTAATGGAATCTGGACTCTGTATCAAGCTTTAGGTTGGTCATTAGTTGCGGTGATTGGCGCAAATTATAACCTGGTTCTAAACGGGAAAATAAATTACAAAAGAGTGTTCTACACATCAGTTTTTACCGCTTTCATATTTGATATCATAGTGTCCTTATCGGTTATTGATGGTTCAACTTCACTCAGTCAATTCATGATTTATTTAGCAAATGGGATTCCTTACGACCTAATGCATGCGTTAGGAAATTTGATTTTCGCTGCATGGCTTTCAACCTGGTTTGTAAAACTGCTGCAACATCAGCCTACGCTTGAAGAAATCGAATTATCAGTAGTTGAAGGATATGTCATCGATTCATAATGAACCTACCATGGTGTTAGTCGCCCGTAAAGATTTGAATCTTTCAAGCGGTAAATTGGCAGTTCAATGTGCTCATGCTGCTACAAGTTGTACACTTATTGCGCATAAAACCGAGAAGCGTTTATTCGAACGCTGGAAAAATAGTGGTGCTAGGAAAGTATGTCTCCAGGTTGATGATCTCCAATCTTTGCAAATGATTGCAGGACAAGCCCAAGCATCCAATTTAATAACCCACATTGTCAAAGATTCTGGTCACACTGAGGTGCCACCTGGAACAATAACTGTAGTTGGAATTGGCCCAGGCCCAAGAAGAAGTATTGATGTCATAGTTCAAGACTTGAAGCCTTATTGAGTAGGAATTAGTGCTTGAGCCGAGCGCAATGGGATTTCGTTCTTTCATCCATAAGTTAACTGCACCGCGCCCTAAGCGGAGCCTCTCGATTAACGAGGAAGTAAAAATGGTATTTGTTATAAATTCAGAGTTAAAAATGGGCAAAGGCAAGATTGCCGCACAGGTAGGTCATGCAGCAGTATCATCTACCTTGAAATCCGGAGAAAAGACTCCAGATTTACTCGAGTTTTGGCTAGCCACCGGTCAAAAGAAAATATGTGTCAAAGGAAGTGATGCTGAGCATTTACTACAGTTAGAAAATTACTGTAAAGAAATCGGCATTACTACGGTGAAAATACACGATGCAGGACATACTCAGATTCCGAAGGGCTCACTAACTGTGCTATCCTTAGGTCCGGACACGGAATCAAATCTAAACAAGATTTCTGGGGAACTGAAACTTCTGTAACCAATCGCCGCATTGATGAGTGATGGGTAATTCGACTGTTCATGCGCGAATATCCTGGTGACCGAGTTGACTTGCGGAGTGATACTGTCACACAACCTACCGCAGCAATGAGGGAAGTAATGATGAGTGCTCCTGTTGGTGATGATGTACTTGGGGATGATCAAACCGTTATTCAGTTACAAGACATGCTTGCTGAAATGTTGGGTAAGGAGGCCGCTCTATTTGTCCCTAGTGGAACAATGTGTAATGCTATTGCAATTAGGGCTCACACTGTCCCTGGTGACGAAATTATTACTGAAAATGCTAGCCATATCTATGTCTACGAGGGTGGTGGATATGCTGCTCTTTCAGGATGCTCAGTAGCCCTTGTTCCCGGGAAGTCTGGAATTATGGATCCTAAAGATGTCGAAAAGGCAATCCGTAAGCAGGAGGGTAGCCTCGGGCATTATCCAAATGGGACCTTAGTATGTGTTGAAAACACGGCAAATCGCGGTGGCGGCACCTGTTATCCCCAAGAGACACTTGATGAAATCGCGAGAATCGCTCATAAGAATGGATGTGCTGCACACATTGACGGTGCTAGGTTGTTTAATGCCTCTATTGCAACCGGTGTGTCGCCTTCTAGAATGGTTAGAGAATATGATTCAATTTCGATTTGCCTTTCAAAAGGCCTTGGCACTCCTGTTGGAAGCGTGTTGGTCGGTTCTAGTGAATTTATTGCGAAAGCGCACCGCTGGAGAAAAATGTTCGGCGGGGGAATGAGGCAAGCGGGTGTGCTTGCAGCGTGTGGGATATATGCTTTGGAAAATCATGTGGAGAGACTGCTAGAGGATCACCGAAGAGCGAAATATTTAGCAGAATCAGTTAATTCATTAGATGGGTTCAGCGTAAATCTAGATAGTGTGGAAACCAATATGGTATACATCGAAGGTAATATCGGTGCTAAACAGATTCTCGAAAAATTGGCTAATCAGGGAATTGATGTTTTGGAAGTAGGCCCTACTGCAATTAGAGCAGTTGTCCATTTGCATATAACAGATGAAGATATTGAAAGGACAATCAAAGGATTTCAGGCAATTTCGTAAAGCCCTTTATTGAAATACCCTCGATATATTACGATTGGGAGACTATGTCTGATAATAGCCTAGAATGCCATGTTTGTGGATCTAAAGCGTCTAGAAAAGGGTTATGCCATCTTTGTAATTCGATGGTCAAGAATGTTAGAAAAAAATCATGGAATAAAGAAATTCCTGAGGACATCAATGCTAAAGCCATTGAAATGATCGGCGGCGGCGAACATAATTCATCTAAGCGCTGGAAAATTTTCGAAAATTCTGTCGAAGGAACCGAATTCACCGACTGGGCTAAATTAGAGAATGACGAAGATCCTGTGTTAGAGTTTCCCTGTAGTTTAGAAAAAGGATTGGAAATATGTTCTGAACTTGAGAGCGGAGCAAGACTAGACGCAGAAGATCGATCAATCCTACATCGTGGCTTTCAGATGATTAATGATATTCATATTTCCTTTTTAGCGTCTAAAGCAGTAGTCAATGGCAGGGAATTGCCTAATGATGTCCCTGTTGCATCAATTGTGAGAATGATCTATGATCGTAAGGCAAGGACTGGATGGGATCTTCCTCAATTAATTATTGCTTTAGGCTCAATAAAAATCCCTACTGGCGGTAACATAAATGAACGATATCAGTTCCGAGTGAGGCAACGCAGAAGACATGTCGACCGAGACTCTGTACTGGCAACCTTGTCTTGGATTGAATGGATGGCCGAAGAAAATATTGCCCCTCCAGAGAACTATCGTATTCATCCATTATCGGTTTGGGCAAGAGACTTGAGATTACAATTAGCCGAGCGGAGTGGCAGGAGTTTTCACGAAACCGTTAACATCGCATTCCACAATCATCCCGGAGGAATGGAACAAATAACTCGTTTTCCATGGGTTAGTGAATGGAAAAACTATCATGCACCTACGATTCACAATACTCCTGGTTCATGGCCTGTGAGCATTTTTTCAATGAATCTCAAATTTAAGGTCAGGAATAAACAAGATAAAACTCGTCTCGCCAGTGTACCAAACAAACCATGTATTTGGGCGGCGTTAATTACTTTGGCATTCTCTCCGGCATCGTCAATTAAAGGCCACCTACTTTACTCAATACAGTATAATTGGACACACCAACAGGAAGTACTGATCAATATCCCCTCGCCGCTAAAACGGTCAATTCAACTGTTGAATGAGGTAATTAAAGGCAACCCTTCTGAAGTCTTCGTCGAGCAAGATACTATTCTAGTGGTTGGTAGGCTGGGTCATTTTTACGAGGTTAAAGTAGGTGAAGGGGCTCATGGTGCACCGTACATCATCAGGCACATATCATCATTGAAACCAAGAAAAGCGCAACCAATATGCATTCATAGTGGAAGATTCCATTCAAATCTACCGTTAGGAGACACTATTGCATCTGTTGTTTTGTCGCTTTTGGATGATGTATCGATTTCACAGCGTGTAGAAAGTTTGAGACAGGAGTTAACGAACAAACAACCGGTTGGATTCCCATCTCTTCTATCTAAGCAGCACGTGCAATTATTAGATAGTGATGCATTGAAAGAGTTCACTAAAACTCTCAGAGATCAAACACCTAGGTGGTTGTCTAGAGAACAGTTAGAATGGGATCTTATTGAAGAGGAAGGATTCGGTCCTGCTGAAAGGATGAGACAGCAATTCAATTACATAATGCGTAGGAATCGGTATTATATCGAACTCAGAGAGGGGAAATCGGAAAAAGAGGATGAAGCGACAAAGATAGTAATTGATGATTTGGAAAAAAACAAATCCAATACTTCAATCTCAAAACTTGTTAAGATCTGGAGAAAGGAATTCAAACCAGCGATGGACTCTGGTAACCCAATCGTCTTTGACCGTTTTTGGAATCAATTTAACGGGCGTCGAGACTGGATATATCTACGCAATAACGGCCGACCTGAAAACGAGCATCCGATCGGTGATATCAGGGATGGAGAGAGACGGTATTGTGAAGTGATTCCTAGAGTTTGGGAAGCATTAATGTTACAACCTGTAGGTGCACAAGTAACGCTTTCCACAGTTAATGATGGTGTGATATCTTTCCAGTATTGCCAATTAAGAGTGACGATTAGAAATCAAGCAGAACGAAATCTAATCAAACGGTTGTTGAATATGCTAGGGTATCACGAGGATGAAGGTGACCAGCAAGAGCGACTTCAGCTATACTATCGAAGAGACCACCCACGTCCTAGAAATCGCCGAATACTCACCAATGTATTAACAAGATTTCAATCTCGAATGGGGGCAAGAGGAGCACCGCCTTGGTGGTGGCACTACGCTGATGTAACACCACCGCCCCAGGAAATACCCGAGTTTCGTTGGCAATTGCAAGAAGACTTAACAGATAATAGATGACTTAATTATCAGAGCAGGTGCTGATTGATTGTTAAAATCACGATTTCCTAATTATTGCGGCTGAAATAACAATCATAATGCTTGTAATGGCGGAAATACTCGGCAAAGAATCATCTTTTTCATCATCTTCAGAATTATCTATTGTATTATCTCCTTCATAATTATCCAATGGTGTAAAGTGATACATTAGATGGATTTGCAGGTCATCACCATCAAAAGCCTCAGGGATATCAATACTACTAGTTCCGATTTTTTCGGAGCCTAGATTGATAATTTTCTTAACAATATTAGGGTAAATCTCTTTGCCATTGCTTCCTTCCTTGAATTCAGCAGAATCCTCAACAATCCAGGCATTCACGCTCATCTCATAATCATCATACAGCGTGAGGTCAATATCAATAGCCCACGAAACGATGCCTGAGTTATTTCCCTGATCAGTCCATGTGAAAGTCGTGTTACCTGTTAAGGCCAATGATTGACTGACTATCGTACGATAGTCTGTCTCTAAAGAATCACTATTGGGAAAACTACCAATCTGTTTAACAGTCCCATTAAAGACGACTATCGGCGGCGCTCCAGTCCCGTATCTTTGCTTGTAATGCTCTTCTGTATTATTCGAGCCAAATGGATCTTCATGGTCATTATTTCTGTGGAAATGATACTTCTTTATCGTACCTTCATCGTCTAAATCCTGTAACACATCTTCAACCTTGACACAATTTGTACACCATGTGGCTGTATAATCTTCTGCTATCGCTGGTAGTGAACTCAACTCAGATGTTTGCGAACTCGAATTATTAGCCCATGTCCACTGGCCTCCAAACAACGGTCCGGAGCCACTATCTTCGGCTTGCCTTGCAGAAACATTACCAGTTCCAGTAAATCCAATCAGAACAAGTAGGCAACAAATGATTAACGCTCTGCGCATGACTGTTGCTACAGATGGCACATTTTTAATGAATCGATTATCTTCATTCGTCTTCGTACCAGTCTTGGTCTGTGTCAAAGGCTCCGTTGTCAACAAGTGCTCCTTCCTTCACTTTCTGCTGGAATCGCTCCAAACTAGCACTGACTCCACTACCAGTTCTGTATAAGCATTCAGCGATTTTTGCTAGTAGGCCTTTCTCTAAGCCCATCATTGTCAAGCTAGCATATGTCAGGGTAGCAACAATCATCCTAGCTTCAGTATTGATTGTTATGGCATTCTCCTGCCCTTCTCCTAAGGCTTGTATTCTAGCACTGACATCTTCTAATATCTTGTCCACCATCTGCTCAGGTAGGAAGTCTAGTAGCATTTGGTCAGTGTGCAACATTGCTTGGGTTATGTCATCATACCTCTTTTCACCAGGGGCCTTTCTCGGTATCTGTTTACTCCAACCCATTCTTGACCTGGCCTTCCAATGATTTAGAATTATGATTCTGGCCTTGACAATCTGTTTAGAAGTAACTCCGTCATTACTCAGGGAACGCCTTCTGTCAAATTTAGGTAAAATCCCCAATTCTCCTGCTAACTCAACAATAGCGTCAGCGATGATAACCGCATTTTGGTGTTCAGACTCGCCCTTCAGCCCCTTCTTTTGCCTACAGATGCTTTGCTTAGGCATCGACAGTGACTTTGACAGTGATTTGTCTTTTAGTTCCGCACGCTTCTTTTCCTGTTCAGGGGTGAGAGGAGTGCATGCCATCTCTGTGATTTCGTAAACAACATCTCTAACATTCCTGCCATATCTAGACTCAATGAGGTCGTGAACTTTTTTGCAGAATGGATGTTTCTGTCTAAAAGAGTCATACTTTTTCTTGCTAAACTTCCAGAAAGACTTGTTTTTTACGCCTTTTAGGTCGCCAGGCATTAATCTTGAACCACTAGTGCCTGGACTACTACCTCTTCCGACACGCTCCATTTGTCTGTCAGAACCTTGGGAGATACTATCTGCAATGTTATCGATTGGTGCGTAGTTGACATCTACTAGGCCACATTCGGCGCATGTTTTTTCGCCGAGTTTAGAGTCATATTTGGCGTTTCTACTACCACAGTCTTCACATTTATCATCTGTTATTCTTGTCTCTTTCTTGTTATCCTTCATATTTTTATGCCTCCTTCATGTTATGCGTCAATAAGCCCCCAATCCCAAATTCTGTAGCGATCTGATTTTGTGAAAATAGCCCATAGAAGTAGCAACTAACTGCGCAGAAACATATATGTGTTCGACCACCTAGATTAATGTTTCGGTAAAAATCCCATAAAATATCGTAACATGAATGCTTCATGTTTGGAATCATGAGTAACATTGCTTTCGACAGTACTTAAACTATTGAAACAGAAAAAAATCTTAATCCAGGACTAGGAAAGCCTTCAATAAGTGTCGTCAAATGTAATATATCACGGAGGGAGAGAGTTGAGTATAGTTAGCGGTATTACGCCAGAGATAACTATCGAACCTACTCCCAGTGGACAGTTAATTCCTCAGTGGCTGAAAGATGAAATCATTAGTGCAACTGCCTTAGATAAATTGATCATTTACCCTTCAGAGAAGGCGAGAAAAGCAAATTTGGAGATGCTTTCAGACTATGTATCCTCCATTGATACCTCAAAACACTTGACCATTAGAGGACTTTTCAGTTCATTATTCCTTGATTTAAGATTGCCCAACGTCATGCAAGATGATAGTTTATTGTTTAGCTTAATCCATCAAAAAATGGCGAAGGCAGCAACAGATGGCAGGTTCCCGTTTATGTTCACTGCTATCGAGGGAAGAAGGTGGAGCGAGTACAAAACGGAGAGGTTGCTTCAACTGCATAAGGAGTTGAGCGATTTGAAACCTTCTTGGAAGTGGGACGGTGACCCAGGGGTCAAAGAATTCCGAAAATTATTGTTAGAGATAGAAAAATTAACCAAGAAAACACATCCACACCTAATGAAAACCCATTTATTTGACAAATTAACCACGACTGAGCAGATTCCGTTTACGCTCCAAGATTTAAGTGGAATCATCGTGCTTGATCACTGTCCGGAATTCTGTGAAATGGACCGTGAGTTGTTGGTTCAAGTTTCAAAAATAGTACCGATACACCAGTTATGCAGTCCAGGGTCGTTTCGTTTGGGCTTTCATGGAGCTTACATCGAGGATATTCCTTGGTGCACAAAGGAAACATTACCAGAATGGTTAGCCCCGCACGAGGTATCGGCTAGAGCGGATGAATCGGAATGGAAGTCTGAAGTAGGCGATTTTCGAAATACTAATTGGCATCGAATCTCTTTGGAAAGAAAAGATCATAATATTTCATCATGTATTGAATTGGTAACAGATTTTTTTACTACTGAAGATGGTAAAATCATAATCGTTGATGCTGCTGCCGACAAAAACAGGCAATTTTGGTCTAGAAGGCTAAACGATTTGGGCATATTATGTAATCTTCAGGCCAATAATCTGCGTGAGCAATCATCCATCACTGGACTAACTAATGCTTTGAACATGGGCGAAGGACTGGAATCATGGTCATTTGAAAAATTTAGAAGATTGATTGAGAATACCACCTTCCCGTTAAACTTTGATTTTCTATCGAATCTTGTTCATCCGTCACAGCCGGATTGGAAACCAGTGCCTCATTTGGATGTACTACAAAATATATCATTAAATTTTCATGTATTAGGTGGTCCTGGAGCCTTGGACAGGTGGGTTTACACATTATCAATTGCTAAACCTAGTCTTGGTAGTGATTTACCAGTTATGCAACAGAGGCTTGAAGAAACTCAGTGGTGGCTTGCTAACATTTTAAGAATCTGGGCCCCACTATGTCTAGAAGCTCATGAACTATCAAAACATGATTGTGTAGGCTGTTCTACGGGCAAAGAATTGCCGTTGATAAAATCTAATGACGACGGAACAGCTTGGCTAAATATGGTGTTGCGCTCTGTCGATTTGAAAAAATTATCTCATCACGAGGCTAATTATTCTAGATCGATTCCTTCAATACAGATTCTTTACGAAGAGCATCATAGGGTATTAGAAGAACTTAGCAATTTACAACTCGAGCTACCACTTAACGGTGGTGATTTCATTAAACACATAGCGCGAGTAATAGATAAAACGAAGTTACCCAGTCGGAGGTCAGAGTCAAAAAATTTGCTAGTACTAACTCCTGATGAAGCGTTTGGATTGGAAGCTGATTTAGTTATTTTAGCCGGCCTTGACGCTGATTCATGGTCAATGAAAGCATCAAAAGTGCCTTGGTTGGATACTGAATCTAGACTAAAATTGGGCATATTAAATCAAGACATCGAGGTACGCAAAGGCAGACATCAACTAAAGCATCTACTAAATGCTTCAAACACTGTAGTAATCCTTGACAGTTCTGAAGACGAATCGGCTGGACCATGTGCTCCTCTCGCCGAATTTCTGCAACACCAGAAGGACACCGGTAAGTTCGGTTTGATGAGTAAAATACCGCATTTTATTCATTCAGATAATTATGATATTCAGAACCCCGATAGGCCATGGGATTTATCCGAACCAGACTCTGCGTCTAATCATGTATGGCTTTCTCCTCGGACTTTTTCAATGGTGATGACCAAGCAGGGAGCGATAGGTAATCGCTCTGGTAAAAGAGGGCGAGATTTTATTCAAAGAGCTGGGCTTAGGTTATCTAATAACCAAGCGATTAATATGGCACCAATTTCAGTGGGCAACTTAGCCAAATCTAATGAGTATAGTATCTTCAGTGACCGATTAAAACGCCAACCAAGCCACAAGAATCTTGAGCGAGGAGAACTTCTGGTTTGGGAATCTAGAGATTTCATGGTATCTGTTGACAATCTTACCTTACGTCCATCGAAATCGCAAGCAGAAATCGATGCAACAGGGGTAAAAACCTGGCCTCATCTCGGAGTTAAGGGTGGAAAGTCGAACAGTCCTGCCATCGACCCACGCCCTCTTCCCCCTTTTCAATCGGGTAGTGAGATTTTCCAGTCAGTGACCGGTAAAACCTCGCAGACCATTGACCGGAAATATTGGTCTGCAAGTAGAATACAGTCATGGTTACGTTGCCCCAGGGGTGCCTGGTTAGAAAAGCACTTACTGGCTAATCAGGTTGAAGAATCTAGTGAGGACATCGACAGTAGGACGAGGGGATTATTGATTCACGATATACAAGCTTTCATTTTACAAGAACACGGTTTGGATATTGGTGGACAGGCAATTACTTCATCAACTCCTCTGATTAAAGGAGAATTGAACACAATAGAGAAACTTTGGGAAAAATCATTAGAATTCATCGAACAACATGCGCCATGGCTTTCGCGTAAAAACGCTGTATCACATCATCGTTGTAGAGACATGCTAGGTATTGATTCCTATATTTGGCAGCAATATTTGGAATCAGAAATTGATTTGGAACCCAAGGGAAGAATTGGGAGGATGCTTGAAGCGGAGTTGTTACTTGAAAGTAGTTCACCAGTCGCATGTGAATGGAATTTAAATTCGGTAAAGGGCGGCTGTACGATTCATACAAAACTGGACGACAAGTTAGAAATATCGTTCAAATTATCCGGAAGGATAGATCGAGTTGATGTTGTCGAAATTCCCCCTCATATCAAGGAGCAAGCCCTTGTTGATGAAGTTATTACTGATGGTCAAAGGTGGGTAATAATTAGGGATTTAAAGAATATTGAAGGCCCGAAAGTAGACAAGCAGGGGAGCCGACACAGAACCGCAATATTTGAGGAAGTACAATTAGCGTTGTACGCTAGAGCATGGGAACTAGCCAACCCAATGGACAGAGTGATTGGTGTTGGGATTAGTGAGGTTGGAGAGGTAACTCGCCACTATGTCGAACTCGACTCAACTGTTTCAAAGTATTTTGAAGGCATCAAAGTGGGGATAGTCACAAATTACACATCGAATCACTTCCGTGCTTCCAGCGATACTAAATCAATTCCCAATGTTGGTTTTAGAGCGTGGATTGATGAGCGGATAACAACCTCTGCACGAGCAATATATTCTGCTCAACAAGGAAATTTTCACCCAACGCCTTGTAAACAATGCTATTATTGTAAATCTAGCGGTATGAGCCCATCAGCTGAACTTGGAGGTGGACAGTAATGATTCCATTTAATGAAAGCCAAATTTTAGGTTTGGACCTCGACAAACATATTGCCTTAGATGCCGGGGCTGGGACAGGTAAGACAACTGTGATGGCAGAAAGGTATGTGCAACACCTCATTACTCCTGAGCAGCGGTCTCGTATTCTACTACCCAATGGACCAAGGAAGCCCCTAGAAGGTCATGGTTCTCTTAGAGCCCCTGCTAGAGAAAGAACCGAATTAAAGGATTGGCAGGGTTTGCTGCCTAGTGAGGTTGTCGCAATCACCTTTACCAAGAAAGCTGCTGCTGAGTTAAAGTCTAGAATTAGAACTCGTTTAGCACTAACTCGTTCAATGCCGGTGGTTGATGGCGAAGGAATATTCGACCCACGTATCCGTAGAAGTGGCGATTTAGAAATGCTACTGTCATCGTTAGATGAAGCACCGATTTCTACCATAGATTCCTTCCTATCTCAACTAGTTTCTCCAAATATCGACTTAGTTTCGATAAATCCTACTAAAGAACAGATTTCGGAAGTAAGGTCACCTTTACTTATTCAAGAAACAATCCATTCTGCTTGGAGAATAAGGTCGACTAATGATGCGATAGAAGCAGGTGTTCGCGGAGATATAAACAGATTTATTGAATCTAGAAATCGGTTGGCTATTTTAGTTGGTGGGCAGTCGCGTGCCGAGGTGATTTTAACTGGAATGCTTACAAAATCACTATTTGTTGAAGAGTCTAAACGCGCAATGAAAAAACGTTCAGAAGAAAAAGGAGTTAGTTGGAATCCATCGAAAGCCTTGGACTCAGAAGTATTACTGGATATGTTCCTCGAACCCGCCGCCGATATAATCGATAACTTCGCCGATAAACTTCATTCTGATTTGAATTCCTGGATCGATGAAATATTACTTGAACACAGTGCATTTGTTTTGAATTGTGAAATTGAGCAAGAAACATCCAATACACGCTTTAATCATTTACTGAATCTAGCCAGACATAATTATCCTAAAGACGCAAAGGGAAAGCTACAGTGGGTCTGGCTGGTTTCTTTAGCCTCGGCAACATATTCTGCATTGTTAAAGAATGAGATGAAGTTTTTCCCAAAGGGGTTTTTACCCCAAAAAAACCACTGTAATGGGTGGATGCCTGGCTTATTTTCCAAGACGAATGTGCGCGGAATACCTGGCTCTACTAAAAAGTCGATTATTGAAAACATGCAAAAATACGGCAAAACTATGCATGAAGAACTCTCCAGTAAAGAGGGAAGGTTGATACGAATTTTAGGTAGAAGTTCATTTCTTTTGAGGCCAATTTCTAAAATACCTTTGATGGATTCCGACTGTGTTTTAAGAACCACTCCAATCAATAATGAACTGGATGATATTGCTCCTTCCGGCAAGTTATCAATTTCAGAGGAATTACAGGTTGATGTGCTATCCGATTTACTGATAGTTCATTCGGGTTGTCAAGACATTATGAAATTGAAAAAGATAAATGAGGGTGTTCATGATTTTGATGATATTCAAAGATTAGCAGCCGATCTATTACTAGCGAGGTGCCCCGATTCGGTCAGGTATGAGTATCCACTCGAAGTGGTAGAGGCATTAGATGGCTTGGATGACGAACCATGGCTAGATTTACACATCTCTTCTGCACTTAGGTTGGCTCAAAAGCATCCGAAATGCTATGAGGATTTGCAACATAGATTTACCATACTTCAAACACTAAGGAGAAGGTTTGGAGCTTTTATTATTGACGAATATCAAGACACCAATCCAGCACATTTTAGGCTGTTATCGAGACTTTGGGGTCGAAGAAAGCAAGAGGCTGACGACCCAGAACCTCCACTTGGTCCGTGGGACCCAACAATTTGCATTGTCGGTGATATGAAGCAGAGTATTTATCGATTTAGACAAGCAGAAGTCACTGTTATGCAAAGAACCGTTGAAAACATCAAACTCGTCAATCGAATAGAACTTTCAGAACCACGGTTGGCGCATCTTAGAAAGGCAAATCATGGTAGAGATCCTAGACCGGTCGGTGCTGGAGGAGAAATAGGTTCATTCTCTAACGAACACTCAACTGATTCATATGTTCAAGAGTCTAAGCCGTGGCAACACATTTCGGCTGAGTTCGAAGATTCTCCGAAAGGTAGCAAAAATTACACTCTAGTCTCAAAACAACGCCTTGAAAATAGAAACTTAGGTCATATTGATTTAACCTCAAATCATCGAACCTTACACAATTTGATGGAGACAATGAATGGTATTTTCAAAGACGTATTTGACTCTAGACATCACATTCTGCCTGGCGATTGGCACGCTAAAGCCCAAGATTTACGACCGTCTAGAGATGATAAAACCGACGGAATTCTGGAATGGTTACTGCCTTTACAAACCGCAAAAGATTCACCATTGCTAGACTTAGCAAAACCAAATGATGTTTTTTCGGACCCTAATGCAAAAAGTATCCACCTTGAACATGAATTAATCGCTTTACGCCTCCATAGCCTGTTGACCGGTAAGACGACCAAACTTTGGGATGGAGAAAACGGTAAATTTGCTGAAATTAAGGAATCTGTATCTAATTATTCACCAAAAGACATTACAATTTTAGTCCATTCTAGAAAGCATATTTCTGATTTATTGCAAAGGTTAGAGTCTCGTGGGATTCCAGTTATTTCAGATCGCCAGGGCGAATTACTAACTCGACCTGTTGTAAATGCTCTAATGTCGGTGTTAAATTTCGTTGCACATCCTAGTTCTAAATTTGCTGCAGTTTCTTTTGCTAGGTCTCCGATTTCAGGTTTAAATGACGACCAAATTCACCAAATATTCTCTTCGAGAAATGAATCTGATAATTGGTGGCCGATTATAGAACAAGGAATAACATCCGGGAGAGGAAAATTACTTGTCAATCATTTGAGTACATTGGCGTCTAAAGGCGCCGTACATGAAGTGTTTGATACCGTATTAGACCACTCTGACTTATTGATGGCTTATCCAGACGACACATCACGACAAAACGCTGAGTTGTGGTGTTCATTGGCGTACAATATTGGATGTGAATATGGTCATGATGCTACTGAGATTTACTCTCATTTACAAGCGCTGAAAAATCTAGAAAACAAGGGACCGCAGTCTATTACTGTCCCTTCAGGGGGCGCGGTAAAAATTATGACAATTCACGGTGCTAAGGGCTTACAATCAAAAGTAGTAGTAGTATCAGGATTATTCCACGCAGGTAAATCCGATTCTTCACTTGCTTCTCGAAATAATGTTTTGGTGACACCCGAAGTAGTAGCCGGCAGAATCAATCCCTGGTCTTCTAGGGATCGACCGTATGACGGGCTATGGGAATTCGCTAAAAATATTGATTCTGCCCAACGTCAAGCGGAGAGAAGAAGAGAATTTTATGTTGCATTAACTCGAGTTGAAGACCATCTAATATTGGTAGGTTCGCCAAGTAATAATGGCACTATAGACCAATCAAATCCTAAATTATCCTTCAAATCCAAGCCATCAAAAAATACGATGGGTTCGATGCTTTTAGATGGCCTGAGGGGCGTATCTCATCAAAACAAGGTTACTGATTCTCCATGGCTACTACAAGGCGATTCATTTGAAAAGTCATTAGAACCGTACGAAGAAAATATTGTGAAATTAGATCCATTTTCATTATATCAAAACCCCATGCTGGGCCAGAATAAAATTAACTCCTTGAGGATTTATCACGCCCCGGAATGTTTTGAACAAAGCAGCGAGATAACTCCATTGGAAAAATGGCGTAACATCGAAAATCAAGCGTTAAAAGCACTTGAAAATAACCATCACTCAATCGATGA
>MDTD01108991.1_pt1 | contig 15173 bp, 13 predicted proteins | sample 811221 | NCBI WGS metagenome assembly MDTD01 (sample SAMN05326646, study PRJNA326480) | marine metagenome | isolation source: seawater | place: Pacific Ocean: South West | collected 2011
TGGTCAAACTGGCTGATGAAGATATCAAGACCCGCGAAGTACTGGACTGGAAGGGATTGCACGTCTTCCACTTTATCTTTTCGTCTTGTTCACAGAAGCTCCGGATTTTTCTTGCTTTGAAGGGGGTCGACTACGAGTCCCACGAAATCGATCTGATGACGAATGAGAACCTCAAAGACTACTTTTTAGGGATAAATCCGCGGGGTCTGCTCCCGGCGATCGTTCATGACGGCGATGTCCACATCGAAAGCAACGATATCCTGACCTATCTGGAGAGCGTTTATCCCGAACCGCGCCTGATCCCCGAGGGTGCGGAAGACAAGGTCGCCGCATTGCTGAAACACGAGGACGATCTGCATCTCGACCTTCGTGCGCTCAGCTTCCGCTTCGTTTTTAATCCGCCTCACGATCCCAAGTCGCCGGAAGACTTGGAAATCTATGCGACGACGGGCTCCGGCACGGTCAACGGCCAGAAAGACGAGCGCGTCGGCGTGGAGATCGATTTCTGGGAGACCTATGCGGACAGGGGGATCACTGATGATGTCGCCCGGGCGGCGGCCGAGAAATTCAGGAAGGTCTTCAGCGTACTGGACGCCACACTGGCAGATCAGGATTACCTGTTGACCGACGGGTTGAGCGTGCTGGATATCGCGTGGTTCATCTATGCCAACCGGTTGACGCTGGCCGGATATCCGATCGCCCGCCTGCACCCAAATCTCGGCGCCTGGTATGCGCGCATGGAAGAGATGCCCGAAATTGCGCGCGAGATTAGTCTGCCGCCGCCCGTTAAGGAAAAATTCGACGCCACCCGGGCTCAGCACGTGGCCGACGGCGTGAATCTGGAGGCCGTCGCCGGGCTTTGATAACGTCGGGAGGAAAACGCCTTCACGTCGTGATCGGTTGCCCATTTATTAGCGAGCATCCCGTTGAACGACGAGGAGAGGGTGTTACGCCGTCCGGCTCCTAGGGTGCGCGCCAGATGACGGGGTAATCTTTGCTGTCCAGCGGGCCGCCCGGAACAAGGTCTGGCGTTTCTGGGCGCGACGGAACATAATCCCGCGGCTCCCACTTGGCGCCACTACCGCCGTAGCGCAGGGACAGCGCGCGGCGCCGAGTGCCAGGCGACCTGTTCGGTTCGGCGGCGTGCAAGGTTGCAGCATGGAAAAACAGTGCATCACCGCGTTTCATTTCGAATAATTCGACGTTGTAGCCCTCGGGGTCGGCGTCGATATCTGGCGCCGGGCCGTCGAATTCGGCAGCGCCCTCTGCATTCTCGCCGCTGCCGATCATGACCGGCTTGTAGACTTTGCCCCAGTTGTGAGAACCCTTGGCGAACTTCATCGCACCGGTTTCCGTGGTTACTGGATCCAGGGGGATCCAGAACGAGGCGAAATCCTGCCAGGAGATTTCGAAGTAGGGCAAGTCGTGGTGCCAGTACGTGGGCACGTCGGTCCCGGGCTCTTTTACCAATAGGTGCTCGTCGACTAGGTTGAGCTTGTCGGAGCGCAATAGCGTCGCCGCGATTTCGCTGGCAGGCGAATTGAGCATAAATTCCCGAAAGACATCATTGCGGCGGCTCATGTGGTGGTCGGTGAAAAAACGGCCGTCTCCGCTCCGGACGTATTCCCTTGATAAAGGGCTGGGGTTGTTCATCACCTCGTCAACGGCTGACGCCAACCGGTCGAGCCAGGCGGGCTCGAACGCGCGTTGAAGCAAAACGACGCCGTCCCGCTCGAACGCATTCACCTTTTCTTCCGTTACAAGGGCCATATCACCCTCAATTCACGTTTTCCGCCGGCAGGGCCTCTCGTCCCAAGATCATACCTGAGGCCTTCTCAGCCATCATCAGAATTGTCGAATTGATATGGGCAGAGGTCAAATCCGGCATGGCAGAGCCGTCGACGACGCGCAGTTGGTCTATACCGCGGACTTTCATGTCTGGATCGAGGACGCAATCCGGACCTGTGCCCATCGGGCAGGTGCAAGCAGGATGTTCGATGGTCAGCACCGTGTTGCGTATGAACTCGTCCAGGTCAGCATCGGTTTTCACCTCCGGCCCCGGCGTCAGTTCGCGGCCACGATACGGGGCGATGGCGTCTTGATTGGCGACCTCGCGGGCGACCTTAAGTCCTTCGCGAAGGGAAATCAGGTCGTCGTTATTCGACAGGAAACGGAAATCGAGCACTAATGGGTCTTTGGGGTTGGTCGAGCGCAGTCTTGCTTCGCCGCGGCTTTTCGGATGCACGATGCCGCAGCGGATTGCGTAACCGTCTTCGTATTTCTTTTTGATGCCAGGGAACCATGGGTTAGCGTCCAGCGGTGCGCCACGAAACAGGAATTCCCAGTCGGCGGCCTCGACGCCCGGTGCGCTTTTCAGAAAGGCATGCATGCCGCCAGGCACGACGGTACCGGGACCCGTACCAAACAGATAGGCGCGGATCATGCTGATCGCGACTTTGTCGTACCGGAGTTCTTCCCGGAAAGGGCTGGTATTGGTCGGACGGGTCCAGAAGTTCGATGCGACCAAGTGGTCCTGCAGGTTTTTTCCGACGGGGAGATCGGAAAGGCAATCGATGCCGAATTCCTTCAGATGCGCTGCCGGCCCGACGCCCGACAGCATCAGAAGTTGTGGCGTATTGAAAACGCCGCCGGAGAGTATGACTTCTTTGTCGGCTTGCGCAGTGACGGTTTTTCCCTTGCGGAGGTATTCGATCCCGGTCGCGGTTGTCCCGTCCATCACGACACGGGTGGCATGCGCCTGGGTATGGACGGTCAGGTTGGGGCGTCCGCGCGCGGGTTTCAGAAATGCGTTGGCGGATGAGGATCGGCGCCCGTTTCGGATCGTGTACTGACCTTTGCTGAACCCGATGGGTTGCGGTCCATTGTAATCGTCGGTGACGGGCAGGCCGACCGCGCGTGCGGCCTCGATCCAGGCATCGAAGATGGGGTCTTTCGTTTTGGCATATTCGGTGCCTACAGGGCCGCTGTCGCCGCGCCGGGCACTGGCGCCCTGCTCCCAGGTCTCGCAACGCTTGAAATAGGGAAGGACCTCCGCGTGGGACCAGCCGGTTGCGCCGTTTCGCGCCCATCGGTCGTAATCGTCCGGGTGACCGCGGGTGTAGGCCATGACATTGACCGACGATGATCCGCCCAGAACCTTGCCGCGCTTGATCTTGAGTTTTCGCCCGTTCAGGGCTTCGTTCGGCTCAGACATGTAGCCCCAGTCATGGAGCCCGAGTTCGTGCATTTTGCCCATGCCGATTGGGATATGGATCAGCGGATCCCAATCGCGCCGACCGGCTTCAAGCAGTAGAACGGAGATGTTCGGGTCCTCCGTCAGCCGCCCGGCGAGGGTGCACCCCGCCGAGCCAGCACCAACGATGATGTAGTCGTATCCCTGCGCCGCCATCTGTCTCTCTTATTTTCGTTCGACCATGATGTTCAATTTCTTTTCTGCGCGCCGACTTCCTGCATAAGCTTTTCCAGCACTTCGTAGGGCTGTGCGCCAACCACGCCATAGCCGCCGGCCACATATGTCGGCACACCCGACACGCCGTATTGCTGCGACTTGGCCCAGTCTTCGTCCACGGCCTGTTCGAAGGTGCGTTGCTCTATGATCGTTCTCGCTTCGTCCACCGAAAGCCCCGCCGCTTCAACGCAGTCAAGCAACACATCCACATCTCCGATGTTTCGCGAATTAACGAAGTACGCCTTGTAGAACTCTTGCTCCAGCTTCTCGCCGCCTTCGACGGTCTCCGACCATTTGCCCAGTTCCTGTGCCAGCCGGCTGTTATAGGAATGCGTGCGCTTGCCGTACGGTAGGCCCTCCGCGTCCATGCGTTGCTTCATGTCTTGGTACATCTTGTCCGGATCGAGGCCGCGCTCGGCGTAAAAGCCGGCCATTTCGCGGCCCTCGGGCGGTGTGTCGGGGTGCAGGGGAAAATGCACTAGCTTGATGTCGATGTCATAGTTGTGGCGAAGTTTTTCAATACGCACGGTACTGAGATAACACCATGGTCAAACGTAGTCGCTGAACAGCTCCAGCGTGACGGTGTCGGCCATGCCAACCTCCCTGATTTCGATTGATCACAGAATGCCATGCCGGCGGCCGCGCCGCCAGCCAACTATCCGGATACTTTCTCCGTAACGTCGTTGCCCTGATCGTATTTCAGGTCGCGGTACTTTCCGGCGATGACTGGCGCGTATTTCGGGGGGTTGCCAGGGCCGGTACATGTGGGGATGCATTCTATCAGGGCATTGTAGTTCGGCTGGAAAAAATAGCCCACCGACAGGCGGCCCCGGGTTGGTTTTGACGATGCTGGCGGATTAACCACCCGGTGCATGTTGGACATCCAGGCGTCGTTGGTCCAGCGCATCAACTGATCGGCGATGTTGATGACGAAGAAATCGGGCCGGGTTTCGACGTCGATCCACTTGCCCTTGCGGGTCCGGACCTGCAGACCGCCGGCTTCGTCTTCACCCATCAGGATCGTCAGCATGCCGTAATCGGTATGTTCGCCGGCGCGGATATGCCCCGGCGGCGGGCCATCCTCAAGAAGCGGGTAATAGTTCAGCCGCGCGGCAGTAGCGTGCTTGTCGGTTTTATCGTCGAACCAGGTTTCCGGCAGGCCAAGCGCTAGAGCTATGATGTGGATCACGTCGACCACCAAGCGGTTCATTTCCTCGTAATAGGCTATCGACGCCGCACGGAATGTTGCGGGCTCGTCGGGCCACAAATTCGGGATAAAGTAATTCTGTCCCTCTGACCCGGTGAAATAGGGATCGTCAGGCCAGTTTTCCGGCCCGAAGTGATAGAATTCCTTCATATCGGGATTGGCGTCGGGGACGACCGTTCGTCCCAGTGCCTCGCCTGCCAGTTCCCTGAACCCGCGAGGGGTGTCCGCAACGGGGTGCATGTCAGCACGCTTGATTTCTTCCGTTTGTTCGAAATAAGTATGAGAGGCGTCACGCAAATCTTCGATGATATCTTGCGGTACGCCGTGCCCCTTGATCGCGAAAAACCCGATGGACGTGCAGGCATCTGCTACCTGAAGGGCGACGGAAGCCTTGCCGGCTTCGTCGCCTGACAGGAACGGCGAGATATCGATTATGGGTACGGTTTCCGTGCTCATTCCCTCACCGTAGCGTCAGATACCCGACAACTCAATCGCAGCAATCAGCCTTCGATGGACTGGCGGCCCAGCGTTACCTGCACACCTGCGAGCGGCGGAGGCTGCTAACAGGTTCAGGCCGCTGGCCCGGGTGGCGCCCATCGACAGAGCGATTAATGCGGTTACATCCATGTTGGTGCTCATACTGTTACAGGTTGGACTTCAACATCGTATGTATATATGCATCCTGAGCCGACTCCCCGAAAAAGAAGATGTGGAATTGCCGGAACTATCGGAAAATAAGAGAAAATTTACCGTACTTGGCGCGGGCGTCGTAGGCCTTTGCTGCGCCGTTTCGCTTCAGCGGGCTGGGTTTTCTGTGACCCTTGTGGATCGGCTGGATCCTGGAACCGGAACCTCTTCCGGCAATGCCGGGCTGATCCAGATCGATTCCGTGGTACCGATTGCGACACCCGGCATCCTGAGAAATGTCCCCAGTATGTTGCTTGATCCGCTCGGACCGCTGGTTGTCCGGTGGCGTTATCTGCACCGTATTGCGCCGTGGCTGGCACGTTTTGTCAGGGCGGCGCGGCCTGACAGCGTGGAACGTATTTCGATAGCGCTTGCCTCGCTGCTCGACCGGTCGAACGAGGCGTGGCTGGAACTGATTACGGCAGCGAACGCGCAGGGTGTCTGGCGCCAGTCCGGCGAACTGCATGTCTACCGGACCAAGCAGGCCTGGGAAGGTTCGCGCGCGTCCGACGAACTCCGCAGACGCCGCGGCTCGGTTCTTGAGGAGCTAACAGTCGAGGAAATGCGTCAATTGGAACCCGCTTTGTCCCCCGACCTATATCGCGGCGTGTTCACGCCCAATGCAAATTCCATAACCCATCCGCTGCATCTGTCGCAGCGCCTTTTCGACCTGTTCCGACGCAGCGGCGGCACGTTCGTGAAGACGAATGTGACCGGCTTCCGAAACGGACCGGATGGAGAACCAATCTGGCTGTCCACCGACGGAGAGAGCCTTCCTGTTGACGGGCTGGTGATTGCCGCCGGCGCGTTCTCGAAACCGTTCGCAAAATCGGCCGGCGCGTCCGTCCCGCTGGATACCGAACGCGGATATCACCTGTGGCTGCCTGATCCTGGTGTCGAGATGCGCCGCCCCATCGTCGTTGGCGACCACAAGTTCGGCATCGTTCCAATGACCGGCGGCGTGCGTTTGGTCGGAACTGTTGAGTTCGGTGGGCTCGATCTAGCGCCCGACTGGCGCCGCGCCGATATCCTTGCCAAGCTTGCCCGACCGTTCGTGCCTGGGCTCAATCTCGACGGCGCGGAGCGCTGGATGGGATTCCGGCCGTCCATGCCAGACAGTCTTCCCGTCATCGGGCGCGCGCCGGGTAAACAGAATGTCTACCTAGCGTTCGGGCACGGTCATCTGGGATTGACGATGGGGGCAGTGACCGGCCAGGTGATCACCGGGCTAGCGGCGGGTCGCTCGCCGGATGTCGATCTTGTCCCGTTTCGTGCCGATCGGTTCTAGGGAGGGGAATAATGCGTATACAGGCCGAAGAGCTGACAACGACGGTTACTGCCATATTCGAACGGATGGGCAGCACCCCAGAAGAGGCCGTTCTGGTCGCGGACTCGCTTGTGCAGGCCAATCTCAAGGGACACGATAGCCACGGTGTCGGACTGGTGGCAACCTATATACGGCATTTCGAAAACGGATTGCTCAAACCGAATACCACCGCTGAGCTGATCAAAGACGATGGCGCGATCCTGATGTTTGATGGTGGGCGGGGTTTCGGCCGCCGGGTCGGCGGCGAGGCGATGAATGCCGCGGCGACGCGCTGCGCCAGCACGGGCGTGGTTTTAATGACATTGCGAAACGCCCATCACATCGGGCGTGTGGGCGCCTACGGCGAAATTGCCATGGCGGCAGGGCTGATATCCGTCCACTTCGTGAACGTGACGGATCACCTGCCTACGGTCGCGCCATGGGGTGGGGCAGAGCCGCGTTTCGTTACCAACCCCGTCTGTATTGCCGTACCGGGAACGGAGAACACGCCGCCGACGATGCTTGACATGGCGACTAGTAAGATCGCCCTCGGAAAGGCTCGCGTGGCGATGTCGAGGGGGGAACGGCTTGGTCCGAACCTAGTGATAGACAATCAGGGCCGCACGACCACAGATCCGTCGGTGATGTATAAAGAACCTCGCGGTTCGCTTCTGCCGTTCGGCGATCATAAGGGATCGGGGCTTGCGTTGATGTGCGAGTTGCTCGCGGGCGGGCTTTCTGGCGGCGGAACGATCCAGCCGGATAACCCGAGGCAGGAAAGTATCGTCAACAATATGTTCACGCTGCTGATCGACCCAGAACGCCTTGTTGATATCGATTGGCTAAATGCCGAGATTGATGCGACTGTGTCTTACGTAAAGTCGGCGCAGCCCGCCGAAACGGACAGTCCCGTCGTCGTGGCCGGGGACCCGGAACGTTCGCATGTAATAGAACGCACCGCCGACGGCATAGAGGTCAACGACGAGGCGTGGAAAGAAATGATGGACGCGGCCCGGCGCATTGGGGCTGGGCTGGTCTGAGCGCAGGGGCTATCGCCTGTTTATCCAACGCATATCTTCGTTTGCGATAACATCAGCGTTTCCGATCAATTTCGATAATCGGCAGACGATAAGTGGGTCCAGATAACGGCTTCTATAGGAACCCTGATTTGTCTGAATTTTTCGGGCGGCTGTGTCTTATTTGACGGGTGTGCCGCTTTCGGTTCTATCCGAAATCGATCTTTGCTCTAAACGCCCTGAGCGGTTGACCGTTTTCATCGTCTAGATCATATGGCACATCGAAATGGTGGTATCCCGCCGCAACGTATATCTGTTGTTCTTGCCTGCGTTGGCCCAAGCCTCCGCATACCGTGACTGATGCAGAAAATATTCTGCGAGTTCGTGCTCGCCCATGCCGAGAACTAAAGGTCTTATCGGTCGGTTCGCTGCCGGAATGTGATGCAGCGGGCTGAGGGTTCGGACGCCGTCATCGTCGAGGCGTATATAATTGTTGATATAGGTTGCGGCGATCGGGGCGAGGTCGGACAGGCCACTGACGGTGACGGAGGCCTTAAACCTTTCCGGCGGGACGGAGGGATTGCTCCGTTTCTGTTGCCGTCACCTTGAACGAGACTGGTCCAGATCACAACGGGCCTATAGAATGCGTCAGATTAATCGGCTTATCGCCGTAAAATGATGACCAACGGATGAGGGACAGAGACGTGGCTAAGAATATCCAGATTACTATTGTTGCCGGCGATATGGATCGCCTCGCTGCCATCAAGGACGGCCGGGTACAGGTTGAGGGGTGCGACGTCACCTTCATTCCGATGGAGCCGGAAGAAGTATTCTTCCGTGCGTTCCGTTATGCGGAGTTCGATTGCTGCGAACTTTCCTTTTCCAGCCATATGCGTGTCACATCGCAGGGCAAGGCTGACTATGTCGGTATTCCGGCATTCGTTAGCCGGGTGTTCCGTCACTCGGGTTTCTATGTCCGCACCGACCGCGGTATCGAAAAACCGGAGGACCTGCGGGGCAAACTGGTCGGCACGCCCGAATATCAGATGACGGCACCTGTCTGGATGCGCGGTATCCTAGACGACCAGTACGGGATAAAATCGAACGAGATCCGCTGGCGATCGGGCGGTCAGGAAGAGGCCGGGCGTGACGAACGCACACCCTTCGAAGCGCCCGAAGGGCTGGACCTAGAACCGATCCCGGAAGACCGGACGCTGGTAGAAATGTTCGAGGCTGGCGAACTGGATGCGCTGACTACGGCGCGCGAGCCGTCCAGCTTTACGCTCCGCAAACCCAATATCGGACGCCTGTTTCCCGATTTTCGCACCGCAGAGAAGCAATATTACGAGGAAACCGGAATCTATCCAATTATGCATCTAATGGGGCTGCGAAAGGATCTTGCCGAGAAGCACCCTTGGCTGCCCGGCAGCCTATACAAGGCTTTCGTCGAGGCCCGCGATATCGCGTACCAGGATATCGCAAAGACGGCCGCGCTTAGCGTCGCGCTGCCATGGGTGGCGGCGGAACTACAAGATACGGTGGACCTGATGGGCCCGGATTACTGGAAGTACGGTATTGAGGAATGCCGCCATGAGATTGAGGCATTGGCTCGTTATTCCTACAACGACGGACTATCCGAGCGTCTGTTGACACCGGAAGACCTATTTGCGGAATCCACCTTCGATATTTCCAGAATCTGATCATCAGGGTTTCGCGGAAAGGGGATGAGATGGAACTGCCATCCAGCGAAGAAATCTACAGCCTGAAAGTCGATGATTTCGATACAGCGCAGTTGCTGACGAATGCGTCGCGCCAGCGCGACGAGCGGGGACTGAACGACGTCTTCGTCGTCGACGCGGACTCTCATCACTACGAAACCGAAGCCGTTGCCGAACTGTTGGACTACGTCGAAGACCCTGTAATGCGCCAGCTTTCGTATTCGGCGCTGGGAGTGGCGAGGAAGTCACGCGGTTTTCCTTATTCTAGGGTTGGCTATCAGGATGTCGGCGGGCGGATAACGCGTGAGCCGCTGCGCCAGCTTGAAAAGACGACCGCCGACGGCGGACACCGTGATGTCCAGTTGGCTCACAAGCGAATGGACTCCATGGGTGTCGACGTTGCGGTTCTGCTTCCCACGCCGATGATGCTGATGGGGATGCACCCGCAGATCGAATTCGAAGCGCAGATTGCGATGGCCTACAACAGGTGGCTGACAGAGAAGGTTCTTTCGGAATCAGATCGCCTAAAATCCCTCGCGTACTTGCCGTTCAACGATCCGGAAGCGTCCTACCGCATCGTGCAGGAGTTCAAGGACGTTCCCGGTATCGTCGGGTTTCTGATTACGTCCGTGCGTCACAACGCGGTGCATGACAACGTTTACGCCAAGACGTATGCAGCGATACAGGAAGCCGGCAAGGTTTTGTCGTTCCACACCGGATACGACTGGGACGACCCGACGTTCGGTAGCCCCAGCCGGTTCGTCGCGGTTCAGGCAATTGGCTACCCGTTTTACAATATCGTTCATTGCGTGAATTGGCTGTGCAACGCAATGAATGAACGGTTCCCAGATCTCGACGTCCTTTGGATGGAAGGCGGTCTTGCCTGGGTCCTCTGGGTCAATCAGCGGATCGACTCCGAGTACCGCATGCGTTCGTCGGAAGTGCCGGGCCTCCGGAAGCTGCCAAGCGAATATCTGCGCGACATGTACTACACCTCGCAGCCGCTAGAAGCCGGCGATACCTATCTGTTGGAACAGACGATGAAGGCGATCGATGCCGGCAACCAGGTGATCTTCGCCTCCAATTACCCGTTGCCGGATATGGATGTGCCTTCGGTCATCTGGGATCTCGAATTTCTCAACGAAAAGCAAAAGCGCAACATACTAGGTGAGAACGCGCGTAAGCTGTTCAAGCTTTAACGTACCCGGAGAACATTTCAGCATGAAGCTCATTGGTAGGTTTATGTCGCCATTTACCCGGCGTGTGGCGGTATCGCTCAAAATACAGGGCTTGGATTTTGAACATCTCGATCTGTCGACGGCGACGGAGGCGGACGAGATTCGGAAGTACAACCCGATGGTCCGGGTGCCGACTGTTGTGCTGGACGATGGTGAGACCCTCATCGACAGCGACGCCATTCTGGACTGGTTTGACGAACAGTCTGGCCCCGACAAACGTCTAATCCCGGAGAAGGGCGAAGCCCGGCGGAATGTACTCCAACTGGTGTCGTGGGCGACAGCGGCAGGAGACAAGACCGTAATTGCTTTCTACGAGCGGACGCGGCGTCCCGAAGAAATGGTCTATCTGCCGTCCGTTGAGGGTGCAGAGGGGCAGTTGCTTGAGGCATTCGGAGTGCTCGAAACAGCCGTATCGAAATCCAGCGGCTGGCTTGTCGGGGACCGGATTACCCAAGCGGACATCTCGGCTATCGTCTTTCTTCAGTTCTCCAGAATCGTATTACCCCATCTGTTCGGCGACCGGGCCTTCCCGGCGCTGGATGTTTTGAGGGAACGTGCTTACGTTGCATATCCTGCTTTCGCGGAGACCGATCCGCAACCCAGTTGAAAAGGATAGGCGATGCTGTCACCAAACCACTATCCCTATGTCCCGCGGCCTGAACGGCAGCCCCTGAACTGGCGAGATGGGCGCAAAAAGCGCCAGTGTGAGTACAATCGCAATTTTCCTCATTTCTTCCCCCGTTTTTATAGTTGAGACTGCGTCACCCTACGTCGCACTCGCAAAAATCTGTTAGTTTGTTGAAAATAGTGACGGGGAAGATGGATGACGGGACTGAACATCGGCGGGTTTGCGGTCGGCGAGGTGATGGAGTGGAAGGGGGTTTATCGCGATCCGCTTGAAATGTATCCGGATGCGACCAAACCGGAAGTGGACCGGCACAGGAGCTGGCTGGAACCCCACAGCATTGATCCTGCCACCGGTAATGTCATCATGGCGTTCCGCAGTTACTTGATCCGCACCGAGCGGCTGACCATCCTTGTTGACGCCTGCGTCGGCAATGATAAGGAGCGGCCCGTTCGGCCAAACTGGCACCGGCAGAACTGGCCGTGGATGGACAACCTGCGGGCACAGGGCGTCGAACCGGAAGAGATCGACATCGTCATGTGCACCCATCTGCATACCGATCATGTTGGGTGGAACACGAAGCTGGAAAACGGCCGTTGGGTGCCGACGTTTCCCAATGCCAACTACCTGTTCCACAAGACGGAATACGAGTACTGGGAGGAGGAACACAAGACCCAAGACTGGGCCCGCGACGCCTTTCTTGACAGCGTCCTGCCCGTGGTCGATGCCGGAAAGGCGACGATGGTGACCGGCGATCACGAGATCGACACCGGGCTCTGGCTCGAACATACGCCCGGTCATACGCCCGGAGCGGTTTGCCTGCATGCTGAGCACGGGGGAGAACACGGAATCTTCTGCGGCGACCTGATGCATCACCCGCTGCAGGTTCCGGAATCGCAATGGTCCAGCATGTTCTGCGAAGATCCGGATATGTCGCGAACGACGAGGATGGCATTTGTGGACCGGCATGCCGAGACCAACACCATGATCCTGCCGGCCCATTTCGCTGACGTTGGCGGCGGGCACATTGTCGGTGGTGGTCCGGACGGCAAACCGAAATTCGAATTCGCACGCTGACACGGCACAAATACGAAACGGGAGAAGTACTTTGACCGATATCGGTTTCATTGGGCTGGGGAACATGGGGGCTTCACTGGTGCGCCGCCTTTTGAAAGATCACAGATTGCATGTCTGGGACCTGAACCCGTCTGCGGTCGATGCGTTGGTTGTCGAGGGGGCGGTTGCCGCCAACGGGCCCGGAGGTGTCGGTGCATCGGGCGCGGAACTGATCATCACCTGTCTCCCCACGTCGGAGCAGGTTGAGGAGGTCGTTTTCGGGCCAAACGGTCTGAAAAATTCACTATCTGCTGGTGCATTGATTGCCGACATGACAACCGGGGACCCAATGGCGACAAAGGACATGTCGGCGCGTTTGGCCGAAGCAGACATCGACCTTATAGATGCGCCCGTGTCGGGTGGCGTAGCGGGAGCCGAAGCGGGGACGATAGCGATCATGGTCGGCGCGCCCGCCGATTTATTCGCAAAGGCTAAGCCGTCGCTCGAAACGATCAGTCCCAATGTTTTCCATGCCGGCGATATCGGCGCTGGGCACTCAATGAAGCTGATCAACAACATGATTTCGTCCTGTATCCGGCTGGCGACGTTTGAGGGCCTAGCGCTGGCGACTAAGGCCGGGATCGAACCGATGCGGTTCGCGGAAATCCTCGCGAAGGGATCTGCGCGCGGCTACATTGCGGACACGACCCTGCCTACTCATATCATTCCCGGCCGTGTGGAACAGGGGTTCGGTCTCGCTCTGATGCATAAAGACCTGACGCTTGCGACCAAGCTAGGTCAAGACATGAAGGCGCCGTTGACCACGGGGAACTACGCTCGGGAGGTATTCCGGATGGCGCTGAACGAATTAGGCGAAGATGTCGATATTTCGCAGATTATACGCGTGTTCGAACGTGCCGCCGAAGTTGATATATGTGAGGCGCAGCGAGCTTTTGACGGCTGAGCCATTGATAAAAAATTAATTTACAGCGCTTCCGCATACTCGGCCCCGGCAAAACCGACGGTTGACCGTTACAAAGGCATTGTAGAAAAAAGAAGACAGACCCGCGCGAGAGGCGCCGCGTCTGCGTATAACCGAAAAGCACGCGATGCTGATCCTGAACCACGTCAGCCATCCGGTCACGGTCTGAAGAATCGACATGTTCGGGGCGCAGGGATTCCGGGGCGGTTACTATCCTGACGATAACGCGCGAACCTGCCTGATTATCGTAGACAGAGGCAAACCGGTCGGCTTCGACGCCAGATCCAAAATAATTCGTGCCGACCCCGAAAACAGTACCCTGGCCCGCTAGCTCACCAACATGCCGTCCTCCGCTTGGCAGGAAATCGCCAAGGTCTATCGCGAACGCCCTGCGATGTATGAGTGGAAGTTTTCGGCACCGACGATATCGAAAAGATAGACGCCGAAGCGCTCAGCCAAGCTCTTCTATCGCAGGGTCTGGTATCACGCTAATGATCACGTTCAGGTCGCCTGGCGGCCCGCCGCCAAAGCCTTCAATACCAAAACCGCGGAGCGTGATGATGTCGCCGTCAGAGGTGCTTTCGGGAATGTCGACGGCGACGGTCAGGCCGGTCATAGTGTTGATCAGCTTGCAGACGCCCTGGTCCGCTTCCGACTGAACGACTTTAAGCGCTTCAGCGATATCTTCGCCTTTCATCCACAACGACGTCGCGGATGCGCCTTTTACCCGACCCAAACGGGTGCCTGCCACGTCGCCGAAAAGATCGATCTTCCGTTCGCCGGTGCTTTCGTCGATGTCAAAATCGAACCAGGCACCGCCTTTCTGCCAGGGCTGCAGGTCGCCTTCGTCGGACCCGGCGGGTATGTTGCAATCGAATTCCGCCCGTTTGCGCTTATCGGCCAGCAAGTTGTATGCGGCGGTAACATGCTTGAACCGTTCTGCGGCGGCTTCGTTTCCGGCATTGACGTCCGGATGAAGTTCTTTGGCAAGCTTGCGATAGGCGCGTTTGATCTCACCGAGATCCGCGCCCCTGTCGACGCCGAGAAGATCATAGGGTGTGGTCATATGTCCAGTTTCCCGAAAGAGAAGGAGGGGCGTCAATAAAGGATAAAAATACCGCCGATCCACCAGAGCTAGTTGTGATTCGTGGGGAAGCCTCTACAACTTGAGTTGCGGTATTACCCATGCCGCGGCAGTTCTACCCAAACTGCGCTGACAAAATCGCGTCCCGGCGTTCTGACCCACCTAGGCGCCGGGGCGCGTATTTTTCTGACCAAATCCAGATATTCGCCGTTAAACAAGCCAGACCGCAACATATCAGCGCGGACAAATCCAGATTTTGGGCAAAAAAAATGGCCTCAGCCGCCCCCGGCTTTCGGCCTGACCCCTTCCAAATGAACTCAAACGCCCCAGAACCGGCTCGTCCATCCTTGGTGGGCCACCCACCCATCAATGCGAGTTCCATCGCGCTGACAAAATTAGAATGCACGCTCTCCCACCCGGCAACAACATCGGAATTTGCGTTACCCACAGGTCCCGCATTTAATCGGGGGATAAAAAGGGGAAATATGGTGGAAAACCGCATACCATTGCGTATGGCATCATTTTTTCGGTGAAAAATGGCAGAGACAGAGGCAAAACCGTCGTCCTGGGTGTGGGAAGGTATCGATTTCCGCAACCTGTTCTGGGTATTTCTCGCACTGGGTGTGATGGTGGTTGCCATCGTCTGGGGCAATGACTGGTTTCTCCGCTACGTCCACGTGGCCAGCGGCGTGCTACTGACGGGGGCGGATATCCTGTTCGGTTTCGTCGTCGGCCCGGTCCTGCGCAGCCTGTCATTCGATGCCCGCCGTGCGTTTTCGCTGAAA
>MDTD01163066.1_pt1 | contig 15169 bp, 16 predicted proteins | sample 811221 | NCBI WGS metagenome assembly MDTD01 (sample SAMN05326646, study PRJNA326480) | marine metagenome | isolation source: seawater | place: Pacific Ocean: South West | collected 2011
AAAGCAAGAAACTTACCAACATTATTTTTTTTTTTTATTTTTTTTTTTTATTTAATAAAATCAATAACTTATATTTTTTTTTTTTTTTTAATTTTTTTAATTTTGAAAATTGTCATTTTTCTGACATTATTTGAATATTAGAATTATAAGATAAAATGAATAGTTATATAAAAGGAAGCTGTTTAGCTACACAAGAATTAAAAAAACTTGTTGAATTAGTTTCAAAATCTAACTCAACAGTACTTTTACGAGGTGAAACCGGCTGTGGAAAAGATGTTGTGGCTAGAGCTATTCATGAAGAATCAAAAAGAAAAGGCGAACTAATTAATGTAAATTGTGCCGCAATTCCTTCTGAATTATTGGAATCAGAGCTCTTTGGACATGAAAAAGGAGCTTTTACAGGAGCTGAAAGTAGACGTGAAGGAAGATTTGAAGCATCTGATAATGGTACACTATTTCTTGATGAAATTGGTGATATGCCAATGCAGCTTCAAGCTAAACTCCTCAGGGCAATAGAAACAAGAAAGATTCAAAGAGTTGGAGGAAAAAACGAAATTGAATTAAACATAAGATTAGTTTGCGCTACTCACCAAAATATTGAAAAAAAAATAGATGAAGGTTTATTTAGAGCTGATTTATTTTATAGAATAAATGTCTTTCCTATCGAGATTCCTACATTAGCTGAAAGGAAAGATGATATACCAGAATTAGTTAGGCATATTTTAGACGAAATAAAAAATACTGAATCAAATATTCCAAGCTTTAATGACTCAGCATTCTCAGCACTTAAAGAATATTTATGGCCTGGAAATGTCAGAGAACTCAGAAATCTGATTGAAAGAGCAGCTATAATTTTTCCTGGAAAAACAATAGGTTCACAAAATGTGAAAGAAAATTTACTTAAAATAAATCTACCAAATACCAAAGACGAGAATGATTCTTTATGGGAATTAACATCAAATCTAACTGAAGTACAACAGATTCCTGAAGAAGAATTTTCTGTTCCGCATCCTAACCATTACAAAAAATGGTTTGATTTTTTAGATAGAATTGATTTACGAAGACATCTAAGTGACATTGAGAATGTTTTAATAGAAGGAGCATTAAAAAAAAATAATGGATCAGTTACAAAGGCATCTGAAAGTTTAAAGATCAATAGAACGACCTTAATTGAAAAAATGAAGAAGTTTTCTATTCCCAAAATCGGAAATGACTAGCTACCTAAGTGCTTTATACCTTTTTTTTTGGCTATTTTAATTTGTCTTTCTCTTTCCTCAAATCCTTCTTTTTTTTTTTTAGAGGTTTTTTTATAGCAATGTGGGCACGAAACTCCTTTTTTATAAAAAGTTGAGTTTATTTCTGATTCTGTTATCGGCGATCTACAAGCAAAACACTGACTGTAAATTCCTTTTTGAAGTTTATCATTAATTGATACCCTTTCATCAAATACAAAACATTCCCCATACCAATTTCTACTATTATTTTTTGTTGTTGAAAGATAATTTATTATCCCACCTTCTAGTTGATGCACATCTTTAATTCCTTTATTTAATAAAAAATTACTTGCTTTTTCACAACGAATACCGCCCGTACAAAACATAGCAACTTTTTTATTATAAAAAACTTTCTTATTGCGCTTAAACCATTTTGGAAATTCTGTAAAATTTTTTGTATTAGCTTTGATAGAGTTTTTAAAACTTCCTATTTCTGATTCATAATCATTTCTTGTATCTATGATTACAAAATTTTCATCATGAATTATTTTATCCCATAATGTTGGAGAGATTGAATTTCCCGTAAGGATTTTAGGATCAACATTCATTTCACCAAGTTTAATTATTTCTTTTTTTATTTTTACCTTTAATCTGAGAAATGCATGAAAATTATGAAGTTGAATCTTGAGAAATAACTTAGTTGATAATAATGTTTCTAAAAAAGTTTTAAAATTATTAAACATTTCTTTTTTTAAGGATATAGAGCCATTTATACCTTCATTACCAATTAGAATAGTTCCTCTCACATTGTTTTTTTTAAAAAAAACAACCATATCTTTTTTTAACTCATCAAGATTGTTAAGATTAGTAAATTTATAAAATGAACAAATATAAAAATTTTTTTTATGCATGATCTTTTTCTTCAAAATTTGATAAAGGCTTTTATAGCAATAGACCCAATTTCCCTAATACCAGTATTTGCTGTTTTGACTGCTGGTTATTCATTCTCTAAAATAATAAAACTGTCAATATTTGTATTTGTCATAACTTCAACCGTATTAACATTTTTTTCAATATTCGGAAATAATTTTCTGATCTTTATGGGGATTTCTATAAGTTCATTTCAAATTGTAGGTGGTTTATTTTTACTCTTTATTTCATTTGAAATGGTGTTTGAAAAAAGACTTAAAAGAAAAGAAAACTTAGCTTCAAAAATTATAGATAATGATGATGCTGATGAATTAGCAGTTTTCCCAATATCAATTCCTTTGGTTGCTGGACCATCAGCAATTACATTATCAATTTTAATTTCAAAAGATATTGAATTTAATATCATAACCTTTAATCAACAAATTTTACCAATTATCTTGATTTTATTTTTAACATCATTAATTTTACTACTTTCACATTTAGTTGTTAATTTTTTTAATAAAGCGTTGATTATGATTTTACAGAAAATATTTGGTATTTTGTTAGGAGCTTTATCTGTTCAATATATTATTAATGGTTTTACAGAAAGCTTGGTTTAATTTTGGTAAAATCTCCGTGTATTGGTATTTGTAAAATAGATCAAAAAAAAAAAATTTGTGTAGGATGTTTAAGAACCTTAGAACAAATAGAAAATTGGCCACAGTATTGTGATAAAAAGAAATTAGAGATAATTAATTGTTTGAAATATGAGTAAAAGTTTATTTATTTTATTAACTTTACTTTTTTTTACAGCGTCTGAATCTAAAACATCCTGGATAGGAGAATGGGTTGCGCTAGATGAATGGCAATCAGAATTTTCTATAATTATTAAAGATGATGGCTCAGCATCTTCTAACTATGGTGATGGAGAAAATGGAGATTGGAAGATTGTTGATGGAAACCTTAAAATTCAATGGGATTCTGGAAAAACTGATTATATTTTTAATGGGGTTATGGGAATTCAAAGGCTAAGAAAAACTAAAAACAAAAGTTATACTTCAGGAATGAAAAAACTATTTGACTAACCTGAGATTAGGTTTTTTTAGATAATTTATTAAATTTTTAAGATTATAAGATGTTGTTACAACATTATTCCTAAAAATAAGAGAGTAAAGTTTTTTATATTTATTTTTTTTGATTTGAAAGGTTGGACCCAGCTTAAAAGATTTATGTATTGAAAAAATTGCATAGTCATTTTTAAAAGTCATTGAGTAATCTTTCCATTCACCTATAGATATTTTTTTTGAATAGACCTCCATTATCTGATTAATTTCATCTCTTTTAAAACTTACTGGTCTATTTTTTTGATTAATATTCACAACAATAAAATTGAATTTTTTTTTAAAATATTATAAAAAATTTATTATATGTTAATAAAAATAATTATAAAAGAATTTTATGACAGATGAATTTATTAGAGAAGTTGATGAGGATATAAAACAAGAGAAAACGGAAAAGCTTTGGAAGAAGTTTTTACCCTATATTATTAGTGTTTCTCTTGGAATTGTTTTTTCTACAACTGGCTATGTAGCTTGGGACAATTTCTCCAAAAATAATAGGCAACAATTAGGAGACGATTTTACAGCAGCGGTTGAATTAGCTAAAGAAGAGGATATTGACGCCGCACTTCAAGCATTAGATAGAATAGTAGATAAAGGTTCTGATGGATATGTTACTTTGTCTAAAATGAAACAAGCATCTTTAATGATAGAAAGCGGAATGTTGGAAGAAGGTTTGGAGATTTATAAAGATTTAGAGAGGAATGCAGTAGATCAATCATTTAGAGATATTGCAACTATTTTATTTGTACTAAATTCAATGGACTCAGAATCTCCTGAACTTTTAATAAAAAAAATTGAACCTTTAGAAGATAGTAAAATATGGAAATCATCTGCCTTAGAATTAAAAGCTTTTATCTTTCTAAAAAATGGTCAGATAAAAAATGCCATAGAAACTTTTGAATCAATTTCTTCGATGCCAAGCACTCCTTCATCACTTTCTAATAGATCAAGAAATATGTTAGATCTTTTAAAGGTGAAGTAATTTGCTTTTACAATTTTCTAGATTTTTATTTTTTTTATTGGTAACTATTGTATCTTCATGCAGTTATTTTGAAGATGAAGAAGATATTAAATTAGCTGGTAAAAGAGAAAATGTTTTTGAAATTGATGAAAAAACTATTTTAAAAGCTAATAGAAAAATTAAGATTTCTCCTCCACTTTTGGTAAAATTTTGGCCTCAACAGCATCAAAATGTAAGAAATCACTTGTTTCATTTTGAAAGTAATACATCACTGAAATTAAAAAAAAAAATAAAATTAGCAAAAATAAACTTTGAAAAATTTAATCATGTTGTTGAACCTGTAATAATAGCTAATAAAATATTTTTTTCTGATAATGAATTTAATATTTTTTCTAAGGACTTAATTAACGGAAAAATTATTTGGAAAATCACTTTAGAAGAGGAAGAAGAGGAAAGCCTGAGTTTTATTGGAGGTCTTTCTGTTAGTGATAATGAATTAATTATTACAACTGGACTAGGAAATATATATTCAGTTAATTTAAAAAGTGGAAAAATACGTTGGAAAAAAAAATTTGTTGGACAATTTTCTAGACCTCCTACAATTTATAAAAATAAAATTTTTGCTGTATCAGATGATAATCAACTTTTATGTTTAGATTTGGATTCAGGGGAATTGAATTGGTCGCATGTTGGAAGTATCGAAGAGGTTTCAATTATCGGTGGTGCTAAGCCAGCGGTCTTTGAAAAAACTGTTGTTGTTTCATATTCTTCAGGTGAGATTTATGCACTTGATCATAATAATGGCAACATTCTTTGGTTTGATTCTGCTATGTCTGGAAACTTTTTTAACAGAAATATTGTTAACGATATTCAATCTCCATTAACAATTGAAGATAATTTAGTTTATGTACCAACATTTTCAGATAATTTTTTTGTATATAGGATTAAAGATGGAAAAAAATTATGGAATTTAAAATTTTCATCAATTAATCCTTTTATTATCACTGGTGAAATTATCTATGTATTAGATATTACGGGAAAACTACTTTGCTTAGACAAAAAAACTGGAAAATTGATTTGGGCAGTACAACTTAGGCAAAAAAATAAAGAGGGAGAGATTTTTTGGAGAGGTCCCTTGCTAACCTCTAACAAACTTTTATTAGCAAGTTCAGATGGATCTGTTATTTCTTTATCGCCGTATTCTGGAAAGATACTCAGTAAATTAAGATACTCTGAGAATTTTGTTTTAAGTCCATTTCAAGTAGATAAAAGAATTTTTTTAGTTACTTCTGAAGGTGAAATGTTTATCTTTGAGTAAAAATGTCAAAAAAAATTATAATAGCTGGAAGACCTAATGTTGGTAAATCTTCTCTTTTTAATGCTATAATTGGAAAAAAGCTAGCTCTAGTTGATAATTATTCAGGATTAACCAGAGATGTAAGAGTTGGAAAAGTCTCTTTTCTTGAGAAATTTTTTTTTTTATATGATACTGCGGGTATTAAAAAGTCTAGTGAAAAGTTTGATGCAGAAATTAATCAAAATTCCCTAAAATATTTTAAAGAAACTGACATAATTCTTCTTGTAATTGACGGAAAGATGCAATTAACAAGTGAAGACTATGAAATTGTTGATAAAATTAGAAAATTAAATAAAAAAATATTTTTAGTAATAAATAAGACTGAAGGTAAAATAAACAAATTTATTATGGAAGAGTGCAGTAAATTAGGTTTTGGACAACCTTTCTTAGTATCATCTGCTCATCATCAGAATATTGATGAATTAAAGTTTTTCTTGTTTGATTTAATTACTACCAGAAATAATACGAGTTTTCCAAATTTTGATTTCTCTATAGCAGTTGTTGGAAAAGTTAATTCAGGAAAGTCTACTCTCATAAATTCTATAAAAGGCCAAAATATTTCAATGACAGGATCACAAGCAAACTTAACAAGAGATACTGTTGAAACGGAAATTCAAATAAAAAACTCAAATTTAAAATTTTTTGACACCGCTGGCTTTAATAAATCTGATGAAAAGAAACTAAAAATTAATAAACTTGCATTGAATGAAACACTAAGGAAAATTAGATTATGTCAAATGATTATAATCATAATGGATATTAACGATTTTTATGAGCGATTACATTCTAAAATTATTGATTTAGTTTATAATGAAAAAAGATGTATGTTACTTGCTTTAAATAAAATTGATAACTATCCATATAAATCATACGATTTAATAAAAAAAAAAGTTTATGAACTGAACCCACAAATTTTAGATATGCCCATATTTTTTGTCTCAGCACTAAAGAAAGTTGGTCTTAACAATCTTAAAAATGGAATTAATAATCAGATCATTTGTTGGAGAAAAAGGATAAAAACCAGTGTGTTAAATGAATGGCTGAAAAAAACTGTAAACAAAATTCCTCCCCCATTACACAACGGCAAACAAGTAAAACTTAAATATTTAACACAAGTCGATATTGGACCACCAAAATTCAACATCTTCACAAATTTTCCTAAAAGTTTAAAAGAACAATATAAAAGGTATTTAATTAATACATTAAAAAAGAATTTTCAGTTGAATGGACTTCCAATAAAAATAGTATTTAAAAAGGCAGATAATCCATATGATTAATTCTTTTTTTTTTGTTTTTTTTCTTTTTATTTGCAACATTATTCTTGCCGATGAAATTGAAATCCCAATAATTTTGGAGAATTGTAAAGGTTGCCATGGATATAATTTTAAAGGTAATAAATATATAGAATCACTATTAGATATTGAAAAGTCAGAGTTTATTTCCAAAATGAATGATTATAAATATTCTGATGATAATTATGCGATGAATAGAATATCCAAAGTATTAACAGAAGATGATATAAAAAAGATTGCTGAATTAATATATGATAAAAAATAATTCAAAACGTGATTTTATTAAAAAGATGGGTCTTGGTTTAGCAGGACTTTTTCTTTTCAATATTTTTAATTTCAAAAAAGCTAAGTCAAATTATAAACCAAAAATTGTTATAATTGGTGGAGGAATTGGAGGAGCATCTTGCCTAAGATATCTATCGGATTATTCAAAATTTATTGAATTAAGTGTAATTGAAAAAAATAAAGAAATTCAAACCTGTCCATTTTCTAACCTAGTAATCGGGGGGATGAAAAGTCATAAAGATATAGTTTTTAAAACAAAAAGTTTTTACAAAAAAAATATAAATTATGTAAACGACTACGTAAAAAATATTGATGCAGAGAAGAAAAAAATTATTTTTGATAATAAGAGTTTTTTAAATTATGATTTTTTAATTTTATCTCCAGGTATTAGTTTTAAATGGGAAAAAATTTCTGGATTAATTAAGAATGATCCCAAAATACTCCCTCATTCTTGGGATGGAGATAAAAACCTTTATAGTTTTAAAAAAAGAATGGATGATCTGGATGATAATTCAACGATTATAATTTCATCACCAGATTATCCTTATAGATGTCCCCCAGCGCCTTATGAAAGAGCTTCATTAATGGCTAATTATCTTATAAAAAAACAAAAAAAATTTAAAATCCTTATTCTTGATTCCAAAGATTCCTTTACAAAAAAAAAACTTTTTATAAATGAGTGGAATTTATTTTATAAGAATAAACTTGAATGGATTGGTAGAAGTGATGGTGGTCAGGTAACTGAAATAGATACTAGAAATAAAATTGTAAAAACTAAAAATGGTCAGCATTATAAAGGAGATCTTATTCATATAATACCTGACCAAAAAGCTTCAGATTTATTTTTTCAATCTAAACTTATTACCAGTGATTGGTGTAGTGTTAATCCAATAAATTTTGAATTAAATGGTTTCAAAGATATATATGTCTTAGGTGATTCAATTGATGCATGGGATATGCCTAAATCAGCTTTTTCAGCCAACAGTCAATCCAAAGCTCTTTCACAGAATTTAGTAAATAAGATTCTGGAAAAAGAATACATAAACCCTGCTTTTTTAAATACCTGTTATAGTTTTTCAGCTCCTGAAAGAGCGTTTTCAATTTCTTCATGGTATAGATTGAATTCCGATAAGACTAGGATTGTTTCATTGGGAACTACAGAGAGTGATTTAAATGCCTCAAACTATCAACGAAAAAAAGAAACTATTGAGGCATATGGCTGGTATGAAAGTTTAACAAAAGAAATATATGGTTAAATTTTAATTAAAATATTCTTATTATTTTCAAAAAAACACTTATTAATTATTTGATCTATTATTAGGTTTAGTGTTTTATTTGAAACTATCTTTTTCTCTGATATTTTTGATGACATACCAGAATTTAGATTACTAATTTCAACCAAATTTAAGCTAATTTTTAATCTTTTATTCTCTTTTTGGTATGTGTTGCAAAATGCTTTAATAGCAGCCTTACACACACTAAAAGTATGATGATATGCTAATCCATTTGATATTTTATCATTTGAAAAAAAAATGACTTTAGGATCCTCAGATTTTTTTAGGAGTGGTTCTAATTCCTTGAGAGACCGCCAATAAGAATTTAAATTTAATTCAATTAAATCATTCCACATTTTATGAGTTAAATGAGTTGATGGATATAAACCATTAAACTTTCCAACGGAATTAATTAAGAAATCAACACTTTTAAATCTTGATAATATAATGTTTTGCAAGTTTGAATAAAAATTAATATCTGTAAGATCAGCTTCTATTAAACTACTTCTTTTTCCTAATTTTTTAATTTTATTATCTAACTCTTTTAAACTTTCTTTTGATTTTCCATGAAGAATTAAATCAGCTCCTAATTCAGACAATTTTTTTGCTAATCTCGAACCTAATAATCCAGTTGAACCAAGAATAACTCCTTTTTTATTCTTAAAATTGTACATTAATCAATTACTTTGTTTCAATTAATAAAGCTAATTGAGTCGGTTTTTTCCCAGAATTAAAATCAACGAGTTTCACAGGATAATCTCCGCTAAAATAATGATCTGTGAACTTTGGGTTTTTTTTATCTCTGCCTTTTTTGTAGCCCAGCGCTTTGTAAACTCCATCCAGAGAAATAAATTTTAAACTATCAACACCAACCATTTTCTCAATTTCTTTTAGGGTAAACCTTGATGCTAGAAGCTCCTCTCGAGTAGGGGTATCAATTCCATAAAAACATGGAAACTTAACGGGAGGACTTGCAATTCTCATATGTATTTTTTTAACTCCTGCATTTCTTAGCATTTCAACAATCTTTATTGAAGTAGTTCCTCTTACAATTGAATCATCAATAAGTGCTACATTTTTATTTTTAAGAGAAGATAGGTTTGGATTATGCTTTAATTTTACAGCTAAATTTCTAATTTTACTAGTGGATTGAATAAATGTCCTTCCGGTATAATGATTTCTTATAATTCCAAATTCGAATGGCTTTCTTAATTTTTCGGCATAACCTAACGCTGATGCATTTCCCGAATCTGGAATAGGGATTACAACATCAATTATTTTTTTGTCTAAATTATTTTCAATAGCTAGTTGATTACCTATCTTTTTTCTTACATCATATACATTCCTTCCTTCCAAAACACTATCAGGTCTAGAGAAATATATATATTCAAATAAGCAAGGTCTTAAGGTAGTATTTTTAAAGGGTTTTATAGACTCTATTGTGTTATTTTTAATCATTAAAATTTCACCAGGTTCAATATCTCTTACCACATCAGCTCCAATTATATCTAGACCGCAACTTTCAGAACTTAGAATATATGAATCTCCTAACTTACCGAGGATTAATGGTCTAATTCCAAATGGATCTCTAACTGCAATTAAAGAATCCCCAGTTAAAAGTAGCAAAGAATATGCTCCACTTATTGAATTTAAAGAGTAAATAAGTTTATCAATTAAATTTCCTTTTCTTGTAGACATTAAGTGAAGAATTACTTCAGTATCTGAAGTTGAATGGAAAATTGAGCCTTGTTCAATTAATTTTTCTTTTAAAAAATTTGTGTTAGTAAGATTTCCATTATGAGCGATTGCAACGCCTCCTGTATTAAGCTCAGAGAAAAGTGGTTGAACATTTTTTAATGCAGACTCGCCCGTAGTACCGTATCTATTATGTCCAATAGAAAAATTACCTTTAAGACTTCTTAGTATGTTAGCATCCGAGAAGACTTCAGAAACTTGGCCAATTCCACGATGGGCAAAGAAATTACTTTTTTCATATGAAACAATTCCAGCAGAATCTTGACCACGATGTTGGAGTGCATGAAGTCCCAATGCTGTCAATTCTGAAGCATTTGGATTATTATAAACTCCAAAAACGCCACATTCGTCTCTTGGTTTTTTTTTTAAAAAAAGATACTTCATTGATTTGAATTCTCTATCAGATAATCAAGACTATCTCTATCTTTTTCATTATATAATTTTTTCTCTTTCTCAGAATGATTTCTTAATTTTAGATGTGAATCAACACTTTTTTCAAAAAGCTTATTTGATTTTTCCTCAATTTCTTTTTTAATTTTTTTTGAATATTCACTATTTTCACTTAAAAAATCTAAAGCTTTAGAATTGGTTAACAATATAACAAAATTAATTTTTGAATCATCTATCCATTTAATTTTACTACTGTCATAAAAAAAGTTTAATGAAAGTAGACCTAAACTGACAATGAAATATCCTCTTAAAATTCCAAACAGAAATCCAAGTGTCCGGTCAACCATTCCCACATTACTACTTTTTATAGTTTGCGAAAATCTCTTGGTCACAAAAGAAAAAAAGAATAGCAAAATAATAAACACCAGAAAATATGAAACTATACTCGATAAGATTAAATTTCCAAAAACTTTGTTTAAATTATTAACAAAATAATTAGCGAAAAAATATGATCCAAAAAAGGCTCCAGTCCAACTTAATAATGATAAAAATTCTTGTGAAAAACCTCTCAGAAATGCAAAAAATGCAGATAAAAGAATAAAAATAAGTATGGATAAGTCAAAAATTAAATAAGTTTCTACAATATCTTCCATTTAAGTTTTACCACTAATAAAGTTTTTTAAATGTATATTTTTAGTAGTTGAGATTTCCCTAGAACTACCATACCAAATTATTTTACCTTGTTTAATAAATGCAGTCTTGTCAGCAAACTCATAAACACTCTCCATGTCATGTGTTACCGTTATTGTTGTTACTTTCTTCTCTCTAACCAAGTTTTTAATTAATAAATTAATTTGCCTGGCTATAATTGGGTCCAGTCCTGTAGTTGGTTCATCAAAAATTAAAATTTCTGGATTTTTCAAAATTGCTCTAGCTATTCCTACTCTTTTTTGCATTCCTACAGAAATATCAGCTGGATAACTATTTAAGATTGTCTTTGGTAGTGCAACATCATCTAAAATTTTATTATAATTTATTTGATCTTTTGCTAATTTTAGATTTTCAAAAATTGTCAAACTATCAAGCAATGCTGAATTTTGAAAAAGAATTCCAAATTTTGAAATATATTCAGTTTTTCCCCTGAATCCTAAATTTCCAATGTTCGGAATTCCATCAAAGCTTACTATACCTTCATCAAATTCAATTAGTCCTATAATGCATCTTGTTAAAACAGATTTACCAGAACCTGATTCACCAATTATCGCAAGTGATTCAGATTCATAAACATCAAGATTTAAATTTTTTAGAACTTCTTTTTCAGAAAATTTTTTTTTTAAATTTTTAATTGAGATTTTTTTTCTTTTCATAATTTAAAAAAGAACGAAGTTAAAATATAATTCATCAGAAGTATTAAAATAGATGAAGAAACAACAGAATATGTTGTTGACAATCCAACACCTTGAGCGCCACCCTTAGCATTAAATCCATGATAACATCCCATAAAAGTTATTATAAAACCAAACACACATGCTTTAACTAAACCTGAGAATACATCAATAAATTGAACAAAATTATAGGTATTTTGTAGATAAACGGTTGGATTAAAATTAAGTATTTTTGTACAAATTAAGAATCCGCCTAAAACACCAATGATATCACCAATGAAAACAAGAATTGGGAGTGAAATTATTCCAGCCAGTATTCTTGGAATTACTAAGTAATTGTAAGGATTAGTTGATAATGTTCTTAATGCGTCAATTTGTTCAGTTACTCTCATGGTACCAATCTCAGCAGCTATTGCAGCTCCTGCTCTGCCTGCTACCATTAACCCAGCTAAAACTGGTGCGAGTTCTCGGGTTATTGACAACACTACAACATTTGGAATTGCACTTTCAGCTGAAAATCTAGAAAATCCAGTATAAGATTGTAATGCTAAAACCATTCCAGTAAAAATTGAAGTTAGCCCAACTACAGGTAAAGAATTAAATCCAATTTTTACTAATTGTTGAAAAAAAATTGACGAATAAAATTTGTCTACAAACATAAATCTTAGACATTCAAAGAAGAAAACTAGTAATTCTCCGATTGAATGAAAAAAATCAAAAACGAAGCTACCAAACTTTGTAAAAAATTTATTCACTGACTTATAATTTTAATAATGCCAATATAATTTTTTTTTAATCTAAAACCAATACTATTTATAATTTCATCTTAAAAATTCTTCAAAACTATGCGCAATTATTACACAACTAGAAAATAAAAAATAAAAAGCTTTATTTGTTTTTTAATTAGAAGATGAATCTGCAAGATCAGAAAATTTAGTGTAAGATGCGTTAAAATGAAGTTTTACTTTTGAAATTGGTCCATGTCTGTGTTTTGCAATAATAACCTCAGCTACATTGTGAACTTCATCCATTTTGTTTGTCCAGGCGGCATGTTTTTCTGTTCCTTCTTGTGGTTCAGTTCTTGCCAAATAATATTCTTCTCTGTAAAGAAAAACAACTAAATCAGCATCTTGTTCGATAGATCCAGATTCTCTAAGATCTGCTAATTGTGGCCTTTTATCCTCTCTATCCTCAACCTTTCTTGAAAGTTGAGAAAGGGCCACTACAGGTATATTGAGATCTTTTGCAATTGCTTTAAGCCCTCTTGTTATGTCCGATATTTCTTTAACTCTATTATCATTAAGATTACGAGATTCACTACTAATTAATTGCAAATAATCTATGACAATTAGATCAAGACCAGTTTTCCTTTTTAATCTTCTTGCTCTTGTTCTAATTGAAGAAATAGTTAAGGCTGGGGAATCATCTATATATAATGACAATTTTTTTAGGTTGTCACTTGCTGCTATAATTTTGTTGAAATCATTCTTTGATAGATTTCCAGTTCTAATACTTTCGGATGAAATTTTAGAAATTTCGGACATTATTCTTGTTGCCAGTTGATCTGACGACATCTCCAAGGAAAAAAATAGAACATTTTTAATAGTATCATCTTGATTGGCTTTCTTTTCTTTTGAAATATTATATGCAATGTTTGTAGCAAATGCAGTTTTCCCCATTGAAGGCCTTCCAGCTATTATTATTAAATCAGATTTATGTAGCCCTCCTATTTTCTTATCAAAATCTGATAGCCCACTCTTAATTCCAACAACTTCATCACTTTTTTTATATGCTTTTTCTGCATGATCAATTGCATCAGATAGAATGTCTTCAAAGCTTTTTGGTCCTCTTTGAATATCACCATCATTAGAAAGATTAAATAAATTTTCTTCAATATTTTCAATTATGTGAGAGGAATTTTGACCTTCATTGGTTAAAAAAGAATTATTTACTAAATCAGTTCCCAGAGTAATAAGTTTTCTTCTAATTGATAAATCATGAATAATTTCACCATATTGTTTAGAATTAATAATACTTATAGAATTATCACTAACCTTAAGAAGATATTCTAATCCACCGCTTTTTTTAAATTCATCATTATTTTCTAAGTAAAGCTTAACTGTATTGATATCTGCTAATTGACCTTTTTGTATAATTTTTTTTATGGTTGAATATATTAAGCTATTAATATTGTCTGAAAAATCACTTTCCTCTAAAAAATCTTCAACTTTCTCTATAGCTTGATTATTAGCTAAAATCGCTCCCAGCAATGCTTGTTCGGCATCAATGTTCCTCGGAGTTAACCTATTTGAGTTAGGCAAATCGTTTGTAACTAATTTAGCCAAGGGTTTTGTTTGATCGCCTGAAATCATGTTGATATATTAACAAACTAAAAATAGCATGCATCAATTTTTTGCCTGTGAATTTTGTGGATATCGTGTAAAACTTAAATAAAATTTCTGTAAAACAAATTTAATAAGTAAATAAGATAGATACCAAAAAACGCTATAGAAAGTTTTAGATCAATCTTTTGTTTTTTATTTGTTAAAACCCAAAAAAAACAAACAGATAGGAAAAGAATAATTACTTCTACAACTAATTCATTTTTATTATAATCAAATGATTCAAAAAGACTTACAAAGCCTAATATAAGTAATAGATTATAAATATTAGATCCTAAAATATTACCTATAATTAAATTTATTCTTCCTTTATTAACCGCAATAATTCCTGTTGCAATCTCAGGTAATGATGTACCCAAAGCTATTATAGTTAAACCAATAAAAGACTCAGATATACCAAAATAATTTGAGATGTTGATAGTTGAATTAACAGTAAGTTCTGCACCTAATAAAGTGATTAGAACTGATAAAATGACAATTGGAATCCCGCATAAAAGTGGTTGTTTATAAGATAAACGTGCGAGTTTATTATTATCGATTTCAACAGAGTTTTTTTCTTTATTTGAACTTCTCAAATTAGAAAATAAATAAATAAAAAACATTACTAAGAAAATACAACCAATAGTGAAATTTAATTGAAAAAAAAGAAAAATTAATAAAAATAAAAAATGTGAAAAAATATGAAAAGTATTATCTAAGTTTGAAATTCGTGGTAGGACAAATGCCTTTGTAATTCCAGCACTAGCAATAACTAAAAAAATATTTGCAATGTTTGAACCTAGAACGTTTCCTAGAGATAGTTCTGGAGCGTTTTTCAAAACTGC